>OJHH01000217.1_pt1 | contig 18460 bp, 17 predicted proteins | sample 1594911 | NCBI WGS metagenome assembly OJHH01 (sample SAMN05416787, study PRJEB24817) | seawater metagenome | isolation source: Sea water | place: Canada:Atlantic | collected 2013-11
TCAGGCAGGGCCGCTTCAGGCAGGGCCGCTTCAGGCAGGGCCGCTTCAGGCAGGGTCGGCCGAAAGTTTTGCCCTGCGCGGGTGTTCACGGAGATAATGCGGGCTGTTCTCCAATCGAGGAATCCTCATGACAGATGCTCCTTCAACGCCTGCCCCTGCCAAGGTGTTTGCTGAACAGGTCGTCTGGATTACCGGCGCCTCCAGTGGCATTGGGGCGGCGCTGGCTGTCGAGTTTGCTGCCGCAGGTGCGCGGCTGGTGTTGTCGGCGCGCCGCCGTGACAGGCTGGAGTCAGTACGTAACCAGTGCATTGAGGCGGGAGCTTCCCCCAACGATGTGCTCGTGCAGCCGCTGGATGTGGCCGCGGCCGAGGCCATGCCGGCCGCGGTTGATGGCGTGCTGGCGCACTTCGGCCAGATTGATCTGCTGATCAACAACGCGGGTATTTCCCAGCGCTCGATTTGCCTGGACACAGACCTTGACGTCTATCGCCGCCTGTTCGAGGTGGACGTGCTGGGGCAGATTGCCCTGACCAAACAGGTGCTGCCGCACATGGTCGCGCGCGGCCAGGGGCATATCGCAGTCACGGCCAGCGTGGCCGGCAAGGTGGGGGCGTCTTTGCGCACCGGCTATTGTGCGGCCAAGCATGCAGTAATGGGTTTCTTTGATGCCTTGCGCACCGAAGTGGCGCACCTGCGTGTCAAGGTGACGACCATAGTGCCGGGTTACATTCGCACCGATATTGCCCGACAGGCGCTGACAGGCAGTGGCGCCGAGGCGGGCGATGTTGAAGACGATGTCGACAATGGCATGGATGTGGTCGAATGTGCCCGGGTGATACTGCAGGGCTTCTGCAACGGCACGGAAGAAATCGAGGTGGGCAATGGGCCAGAAATGGGCCTGCTGGAATTGAAGCGCAAGGACCCACTGGCGACATTCAGGGTCCTTGAGGGCATGGCTACGGAGGTGCTGGCGCGCAGCCGCCCCTAGACGTCGGGGCTGCCACAGGCAGTGGGGCCGCTGCGCGGCGCTTATGCAGTGGTGGGGGCCCCCAGAATCTGGGCGACGAATTGCAGGTGTTCGGCGGCTTCGTGCCCCAGTGGCGTGAGGAAGCCGCCATCTTCCTGGTCGATCAGGCCCTTGCCGTACAGGCGCTGCGCCGCTGCAATCATCTCCGGATTCGCATTGCTGTGCACCTTGAGGCCCACTTGCGCGCTGCTCAGGTCGAACTTCAGCAGCAATTCGATTTCCTCTATCTGTTCTCTGGGCAGGGTCATGGTCTTCTCTCGTATGAGCGGGCTTTCAGCATAGCGGAAATACGTCGTGGCTGCGCGTACAGCGGTTGCGAATGCGGGTCACTCGAAGCGCTGCGCAATGGGCACCGGCTCCAGGCGCACAATGGCCGAGGGTTTCGCACCTCTATCGTCCAGCGCGAGGTAGAGATATCCGTCCGGTCCGGTACGCACGTCGCGCAGGCGCCCGATGTCGCGCGCGAGGGTCTCCTCGTGTACAACCTTGCCGTCCTCCATGCCCAGTAATGTCAGTTGCTGTCCGGACAGGCCGCCGGCAAACAGGTACCCGTCCCAGTTGGGGAAGGCGCTGCCCCGGTACAAGGCCAGGCCGGAGGTGGCAATCGAGGGCACCCAGATCTTCAGCGGCTGCTCCATGCCGTCTGCGTGTGTGGTGGGGTGAATGGTGGTGCCGACGCCGTAGTTGACGCCGTAGCCGATCACAGGCCAACCGTAGTTTGCGCCGGATGTAATGCGGTTCAGCTCATCGCCCCCCTGGGGGCCGTGCTCGGTGATCCACAGGGTGCCGCTCGCGCGATCCAGGGCCATGCCCTGCGGGTTGCGGTGGCCGTAACTCCAGATCTCTGGCAGTGCCTTGGCGTCCTGCACGAACGGGTTGTCGGCAGGTATGCGACCGTCGTCGTGCAAACGGACGATCACGCCGTGATGATCCGAGAGCTGCTGTGCGGGATGCGCGGCCAGGTCGCCTGTGGGCGGTACCTGGCGGTCGCCCACGCTGATGAACAGATAGCCCTGCTCGTCAAACGCCAGGCGGGAACCGTAGTGCCCGCGGCCGCGGGACTGCGCCACGAAAACCTCTTCCACATCGCTCAGTGCGCCATCGCTATAGCGGCCGCGAATGACCGCCGTGGTGGATTCTTCATCCTCCAGCGGCTTCGAGTAGGACAGATAGAGCAGACGATTGCTGGCAAAGTCCGGGTGCAGAACGACATCCAGCAGGCCCCCCTGGCCCTCGTAGAAGACCTCCGGCACGCCGCTCACAGGCTGCTCCAGCAAATGGCCCTCGCGCACAACGCGCAGGCGCCCCGGCTGTTCCGTCACCAGCATATCGCCGCCGGGCAGGAACGCCATGGACCACGGGCGAACCAAGCCGTCCACCACCGGCACTATGCGGTAGTCATGGTAAGTGGAATGACGGACTTCCAGGGATTGACCGGAGGCAGCGCCGGCAAACAGCAGCAGAGCGCAGGGGAGTAGTGTTCTGGCTAGGGCTCGCATGAGTCTCTCTCAGTGACAGTACAGGGCAGAGTATAGCGACTTGTGTGCGGATTCTCGAAGTCCCCCAAGGCCAGATGGATCTTGCTTCCTGCACCCGCCGGTGTAAGTATCGTCGGCAATTGTCCCGGATGTGTGGTGTCATGTTGTTGCGCGCGCTTGTTGTTGTAGTTTGCCTGCTCGGCTCTTTTTCGGTTCGGGCAGAGGAGGCTTTTGCGGCCTGCCTGGAGGCCCTGCAGGGACAGGCGCGAGCAGCTGGAGTGGCAGCGCCGATAGTCGATGATGTGGTGCCTACGCTGCAGCAGCAAGCGCGTGTGCTGGAGCTGGATGGCAAGCAGCCAGAATTCGTCCAGACCTTCGCCCAGTACTTTAATGCGCGGGTGTCCGAGAGCCGCATTGAGCAGGGGCGGGCGCTGTACGCGCAACACCGCGAGTTTCTTGCACAGCTACAGCGGGAATACGGCGTACCCGGTCACTACCTCGTCGCCTTCTGGGGTTTGGAGACCAATTTCGGTTCCTATCTCGGCCGCATGCCCACGCTCGACTCGCTGGCGACCCTGGCCTGCGACACCCGCCGCGCCGATTTCTTTGGCACTGAATTCATCGCCGCACTGCAGTTGCTGGAGCGGGAGGGCCTGAGCCCTGCCGATATGCAAGGCTCATGGGCCGGTGCTGTGGGGCACACCCAGTTCATGCCTTCCAACTATCTGCGCTATGCGGTTGACGGTGACGGCGATGGCCGGATCAACCTGTGGCGCAGCGAGCGCGACGCACTGGCGTCCGGCGCGCGCTTCCTGCGCGACCTGGGCTGGGTTCCGGCGCTGCGCTGGGGCCGTGAAGTGCGCCTGCCAGCGGGGTTTCGCTATGAGCTGGCATTGTCCGGCGAGGCCTTGCCACTCGCCGAGTGGGCGCGTCTGGGGGTGATACGCAGTGACGGCGCAGCCCTGCCCACCGCGGAGCTGCAGGCGTCGCTGCTGGTGCCCGCCGGCGCGTCGGGACCGGCGTTTCTCGTGTATGACAATTTCGACGTGATCATGCGCTGGAACCGCTCCGAGTCCTACGCCCTGTCGGTGGGGCGTTTGGCAGACCGTATCGCCGGCGCCGGGCCTCTGCAGCAGGCGCCGCCGGCGGGCCAGCAGCCGCTGGCGCGCGCGGATGTGCTGGCTCTGCAGCAGGGGCTGAATGCACTGGGTTTCGACGCCGGCGCCGAGGACGGCCTGTTCGGCTCGGGAACACGCGCCGCTCTCAGTCGCTTCCAGCGCAGCGTGGGCGCCGTGGCTGATGGGTACCCCAGCGCGGAGATCCAGCAGCGCCTGCAGAAGGCAGCACACGGCACCATGCAGGAGCCGGCGGGGGAGGGCTAGCTCTCCAGCGTCGGCCGTAACATGTCATCGTGCTCGGCCATGTTCCAGGGCAGGCTGGCTGGGGAGATATGCAGGAAATGCAGGTGTTTCTCCAGCTGATCGAGGATGTCCGTGATGATGTCGTGCTGGTCGAAGCCGTAGATGTCATAGGACTGTCCGCCCCGGCGCAGGAACACTTCGGCGCGGTAGTAATGCGCAACGTCCGCGCCGTGATGTGTCATCTCCGGGAACGCGTAGTGGGGCAGGCTGTGCTCCAGCAGGCGAATCTCGTAGATGAAGTCCACGGCCTCCTCTTTGGTCACCTCCAGCCACAGCCGGGCGGGCGCTTCCTCTTCATGCAGCGTTGCGTGCCAGCCCTGCTTGTCGAGTTCGCGCTGTACACGCCACATGGCCTTGCGCACAGTCGTGGTAACGAACTGCTCAACGTCTTCCCTGCCGGGGAATGTAACCAGCCCCGCCAAACGTCGCCGCCACAGGCCGCGGCCTGTGGTGCCGGACAGGCGTGTTTGCACGCCGGTGTTCAGGCTGGTGTGGTGGTGGCCCTCAATGACCAGCGCGCGCCACATGCCCAGCGCCGCGGCAATCATGATCAGGGAAAACGGCAGGGCACTGGCGATGGTCATGGTTTGCAGTGCGCCGAGGCCGCCGGCGAGCAGGAGCGCCGCCGCGACAGCGCCTTCGCTGCTGGCCCAGAACACGCGCTGCCAAACCGGCGTCACAGGAGCGCCCCCTGAGGCGAGGGAATCAATCACCAGTGAACCGGAGTCTGAGGAGGTGACAAAGAAGGTGACGATAAGAATCACCGTCAGGAACGAGACCACTGCAGAAAAGGGCAGCCGTTCGAACAGCTTGAACAGCGCCACGGCATGGTCTGCCTGCACTTCGCCGATCAAGGTGTGATAGCCCTCGTTCATGATCAGGTGCAGTGCGGTGTCGCCGAAGATGGAAAACCACATGAAGGTGAATATCGTGGGTACGAACATCACGCCCACGACAAATTGCCGGATGGTGCGACCGCGGCTGATTTTGGCAATGAACAGGCCGACAAAGGGCGCCCAGGCAATAGTCCAGCCGAAGATGAACAGGGTCCAGTTGCCAATCCAGTCACTGCGCGAATAGGCCTGCAGGTTGAAAGTGCGCTCGACGATATGGTTCAGGTAGCTGCCGGTGTTTTGCAGGAAGCTCTCCAGAATGTGTACCGTGGGGCCCACACTGAACACGAACAACATCAGCGCCACTGCCAGTGCCATATTGAGGATGGATAGCCGCTTGACGCCCTTGTCCATGCCGGCCACCACGGAAAAGATCGCCAGCCCGGTGATGACCACGATGGCGATGATCTGCACGGTGACGTTGACGGGAATCTGCGGCCACAGGTAGTTGATGCCGGCGTTGATCTGCGCGACCGACAGGCCCAGCGTGGTGGCAATGCCGAACATGGTGCCGAGGATCGCGAACACATCAACCGCGTGGCCGATCGGCCCGTGGATACGGTCGCCGATCAGCGGATAGAGCGCCGAGCGGATGGACAGGGGCAGGCCGTGACGGAAGGCAAAATAGGCGAGCACCAGGCCCACCAGCCCGTAAATCGCCCAGATGTGAAAGCCCCAGTGGAAAAAGGCAATCTGCATGGCCTGGCGCGCCGCGTTCACCGTTTCTGCGGCGCCCGCGGGCGGGGATGAGTAATGCAGCACGGGCTCGGCGACGCCAAAAAACAGCAGCGCAATGCCGTAGCCCGCGGAAAAGAGCATGGCGAACCAGGCGGGGAAGCTGTATTGCGGGTCGGCGTGGTCTGGCCCCAGCTTGATATTGCCCCAGCTACTGAAAGCCACCACAACAATGAACATCAGGAAGAATGCCACCGACAACATGTAGAACCAGCCGAAGGTGGTGGTAATCCAGGCCAGGGACGAACTGAACAATTGTCCCGCGAGATCCGGGCTGCTGATAGTGCCGACAACAAGCAGCACAATCACCACGAGCGCGGGAATGAACACCGGAAGCAGGACTGTAGAGCGGGGTATTGCGGCGGTTTGCGCCTCGTTCATGCAGGGTTCCTCAGCCCGCACTCAAGGTCGGACTCAATTCACGGGAGCGCCAAGCAGGGTAGCAGACGGGGCCGCACAGGTGTACCGCGGCAAAGTGGGGCACCGTGGACAATTCTGTTACTGTTCGGGTTCGCCTGCTCCCCGCACTGCCGCCGGGGCAATCAAATTGATTACGGAGACCCCCGATGACTGTTCCCGAGAACCGCCAATTCCGCCTCAAGGCGCGCCCCACAGGTCGCATTGAGCGCAGCCATTTCGATTTTGCCACCCAGCCCGCGCCTGAACCGGGCCCGGGGCAGGCACTGGTGCGGGTGCAATACCTCAGCCTGGATCCGACCAACCGTATCTGGATGAGTGACATGGACCAGTACATGCCGCCGGTTGCCATTGGTGAAGTGATGCGCGGTGGCGGCATTGGCGTGGTGGTGAAGTCGGAGTCCGACCGCTATCAGGTGGGCGATCATGTCATGGGCCTGACTGGCTGGCAGGACTATTGCCTGGCTGATGAGGGGGAGAATGCCATGGCGGTACTGCCCGCCAACCTGCCCATTCCGCTGTCGGCGATGCTCGGTGCCTGCGGTATGACCGGGCTGACTGCGTACTTCGGCTTACTGGAGTTGGGCCGTCCCCAGGTCGGAGAGACAGTGCTGGTGTCCGCCGCTGCCGGTGCGGTCGGTTCGGTGGTCGGGCAGATCGCGAAGATTCGCGGCTGCCGCGCTGTCGGCATTGCCGGCGGCGAAGAGAAGTGCCGCTATCTGCTCGATGAACTCGGCTTCGACGCGGCGGTGGATTACAAAGCCAGCGACTGGCGTGAACAGCTGGCGGCAGCCACCCCGGACGGTATCGACGTCAATTTCGAGAACGTGGGGGGCGAGATCATGGAAGCGGTGATGGCGCGGATGAACCTGTTCGGGCGCATGCCCCTGTGTGGCATGATCTCCGGCTACAACAGCGGCGAACCGATGCGCGCGGATTTCTCATCCATCCTCATGCGTCGTATTGAAGTGCGGGGCTTCATTGTCTCTGACTTCATGGACCGTTTCCCAGCCGCTACGCAAGAGCTGGCAACGTGGTACCTCGAGGGCCGCCTGAAGCATCAGGAAACCGTGATCGATGGGCTGGAGCAGGCCCCCGAGGCGGTCAACCTGCTGTTCGACGGCGGCAACAGGGGCAAGCTGGTGGTGCGGGTCAGCCAGGACTGACGCAGCTGCGCTCCGAAGGTGGCGTGTCCAGCAAAGACTGCAGGAGCACGGGTCGGTCAGTCATAATAGCATCGACCCCCAGCGCCATCATCTGCAGCATGTCTTCGCAGGCATTGATGGTCCACACCTGAACAGCCAGGTTGGCGGCGTGTGCGTCGGCTACGAAATCCTCGTTCACAACCTGCAGGAAAAAGCCGTCGGGCAGCTGCCCGTCGCCGGTAATCTGGCTGGTGTCAGGTGGCACCTGAAAGGATACGTGCTCCGGCACCGGCGGGATTATGCCGGGCCCCTGTGCGGCCAGTACCAAGCCGGTGCCCTGGCCCAGGGGTACGGAGGTAGGGATGCAGGGCGCAGCCTGCTTGAAGGCCGTGGCGGCTTCGTCGACGAATGATGCCGCGATGATGTCGCTGGTGCGCCCGTAGCGCAGCAGCAAGGTTGCGATCTGTTGTTCGTAGTCGCCGATACCGTCCAGGTCGGGTTTCAATTCCACGTTCAGCAGATTCCCCGCAAAGCGCTGTAGTGCCTCCTCCAGGGTGGGGATACGGAAATCCTCACGGCTATACCCGGGGGGTGGCGGGCGATCACCGGTGGCGATACCGCGAAACACATAGTCGGCTTCCGGGCGATCGTGCGGAGTGCCAACACCAGGCACGAACCAGTACGCGGCGTCGAGCTCGCGCAGCTCAGCCAGCGTCAGGTCCACAACCTGCCCCTGGCCATTGGTCGTGCGATCCACGCTCAGGTCGTGCAGAACCACCAGTTCGTTGTCGAGGGTCTGGTAAACGTCCATTTCCAGCACGTCGGCGCCAATCCCGGCCACCTCGGCGTAGGCATACAGCGTGTTTTCGGGGAAGTCGATAACGCCGCCCCGGTGGGCGTAGTTGAGCGGATCGGCACCGAACACGCGCCAGGGGTTGGGCTCTTTCACCGCCGGGCTCGTGCACTGTGCGTCGTCATTGGCAATCGTGCCCAGCGCCGCCTCGCTGGTTGCTTCGGCGTTGCCCTCAACGGTGTAAACCAGGCGCAGTGTCTTGGCCGGCTCGTCAGCGGCGTTGCCAAACACATCAACGGTGATAGCGGCGCTGAGTGTCCCCGGCTCGAGGGTGACTTCACCTTCGGCAGGGAGGAAGTCGACATCGGGCTGTGCGCTGTCGCCCTCCGTGCGGTAACGCACACGCACGGCCGCAGGCTGAGCCTCGGTCATGCTGACCCGGAAGCGGAGCCCATTCATTTCCCCGGGCGCACCCTCCGGGATGGCGGTGGGCGCTATGGTCAGCGATGAGGGCGCCGCTGGCGGTGGTGGCGGCATATCACTGCCATCGGAGCAGCCTGCCAGTAAAGCAATAGCGACAGGAAGAAACAGCGTTCGGGATGTATCCACAATGAAGGGTTCCTTGGTGGGAGGCGCATAACGCTACGCAATTTCGGTGACAATCTCTAGCGCGGATCGCTAACGAATGGCAACCGGGTTGATGATGGCCTGCACGGCACCGACAAAGCGCGGCTGCCCGAGCACAAAGAGGAACTCCTGCACCTGGTCCGCCACCAGGGCGCGCGTGTCCATGTTTTCCAGAATGTAAACGCCCTGGCGTGCAAGCAGTTCCTGGTGTGCCGGGAACAGTTCATCGGCTTTATCGCCAGGCAGGGCGTCGAGCCCCCAGGTGTCGGCACCCACCGCAACCACGCCGAGCTCCCCCAGGTAGCGTGCGCCGTCCTCACCCAGGCCGGGTTCGCCCGCCATGAACCGCGCCGGGTCGCTGTCGGCGATAGATAGCCAGCCGGTATGGAACAGCACGACGTCACCCTGTTTCAGGCGCACATTCTGGGCGCTGGCGGCGGCCTTGATGTCGTCACTGTTGAACACAGTGCCCGCATCCAGCACGGGTTGGTTGAAGTGTGCGGCCATGTTCAACAGAACGCCGCGGCTGACGATGGGGGGCAGGCTGTCGATGCTGAACGCGGTCAGGCCAGTCACCGTTACAAACTCGCTGGCGTGCTTGCCGTTGTAGTAGCGATGATCGATGCCGAGGTGGCCGAGGCCATCGATCTGGCTGCCGATGCCCATCCAGGTTTGCAGCAGGTCGTCGTTGGAGGTAATACGGTTCGATGCCATCGGGGTGCCCAGGCCGTCATCCAGCTGCAGCACTGTCATGGTGTAGCGGCGCGGCCCGTAGGCGGGTGAGTTTGGCCCTGTCGGTACGCCCAGGGCGTAGGTTTTACCGGTGGTGACCAGCCGCGCGGCCTCCACGACAATCTCCGGTGAGAGAAAATTGATGGCGCCCAGGGTATCATCCGCGCCGTGGCGGGAGGGATACCAGCCATCCGCCAGTGTCGGGGTGGCGATTAGCAGGCCTGCCAGAAGTGTTCGCAGTTGAGCCTTGCGTGAAGCTTTCATGCCGAGGTTCCTCAGTCTTGTTATCGTTGCGGCCTGTAGTCGTCAGCCGCTCTGGGATAGCATACGGCGCTGGACCCCGTCGACCAAGAGGATTCATTCGTCATGAAAATCATTGTTGCGCTGGCGCTGATCTGGCTGGCAGCAACAGCGAGCGCTGAGCAGGCCGCCATGCCCGTGAGCTTTGCCGATGTGCTGGCAACACCGTCTGCGCCGCACAGCGGGCAGTTCGCCTACGGCGCGGCGCAGAGCCAGTACGCCCGGTTCTGGCGGGCGCCTGTTGTCCACGAGCCGGCGCCGGTGGTGGTTCTGGTGCACGGTGGTTGCTGGTTGCAGGCGTACGACGTGGCACATATCGCGCCGCTGGCCAGCGCGCTTGCCGCGGCGGGTTTCGCGGTGTGGGCGCCTGAATACCGGCGGCTGGGTGAGTCCGGGGGCGGCTGGCCGGGCAGTGCCGAAGATGTGCTGGTGGCGATTCAGGCGCTGCGTGAACTGGGCCCGGCCCATGTGGACCTGCAACGCGTGGTGCTTGCCGGTCACTCCGCGGGCGGTCAGCTCGCGCTGTGGGCCAGTGCAGCGTTACCCGGCGATGGCGAGGCTGGCCTGCGGGTGCGCGGGGTCGTCGGGCTTGCGGCCATCACCGACCTTCACGACTATGCCGCGGGCAATAATAGCTGTCAGCAGGCTGCTGTGCGCTTTCTCGGCGGACAGCCCGACCAGGTGCCCGCGCACTATGCTGCCGCGTCCCCGCGGGAATTGACGCTGCCGCAGGCGACCGTTCTGCTGCATGGCGATGCCGACTCCATTGTGCCTCTCGCGCAGGCACAGGCGATCACTGCGGCCGAGACGCAGATTGTGGAGGGCGCGGGTCATTTCGATTTGATTCACCCGGGTACAGCCGCTTTCCCCGCGCTTGTGCGGGCACTGAATGACGTGTTGGAGCAACCATGAAAGACGCCGCCTCACTGGATACAGACGATGCCCTCGGGTATCTGCGCAAGCGTTTTCAGCTGCCCACGGACACCGTCTACCTCGACGGCAACTCACTCGGTGTGCTGCCGGCTGCCGTACCGGCGCGGCTGGCGCAGTTACTTCGCGACGAGTGGGGCCAGGACCTGATCAGCAGCTGGAATCGCCACGACTGGATCGGGATGCCGATTACCGTTGGCGAAAAAATTGCGGGGCTGCTCGGCGCTGGCTCCGGGCAGGTCATTTGCTGCGACAGTATCTCGGTCAATCTGTTCAAGCTGCTCACCACCGCGCTGCAGCTGCGCCCGGGGCGTACCGTGCTTCTCAGCGAAGAGGGCAACTTTCCCACTGATCTGTACCTCACCCAGGGCATCAGTGACCTGCTCGGTACGGCGCGCTGCTCGGTACGCAGTGTGCCGCCGGAGCAGTTGATCACGGCCATGGCCGAGGATGTCGCCGTGCTCATGCTCACCCAGGTGAATTTCCGCGACGGTAGCCTGCACAATATGCAGGCCCTGACGCGTGCGGCGCATGACCGGGGCATCCTGGTACTCTGGGACCTGGCTCACAGCGCCGGTGTGCTGCCGATTGAACTGGATGCCTGGGAGGTGGATATGGCGGTGGGCTGCGGCTACAAGTTTCTCAACGGCGGCCCGGGCGCGCCGGCCTTTGTCTACCTGGCATCGCGTCACCAGAACCAGGTGGCGCAGCCGCTGTGTGGGTGGCTGGGGCATGCGCAGCCCTTTGCCTTCGAGCCGGGTTATCGCCCCGCGGCGGGGGTGCAGCGCTACCTTGCCGGGACCCCGGGTATCCTCGGCATGGCCGCCCTGGACACGGCTCTGGACTGTTTTGCCGGTGTGTCAATGAGCGCCCTGCGGGCAAAGTCCCTCGCGCTCTCCGGCTATTTCATCGACAGCCTGCAGGCAGAATTGCACGGTGGTGTGCTGCAGCTACTGACGCCGCGGGATGCGGCGCGCCGGGGCAGCCAGGTGGCGCTGTCGCACCCTCACGCCTGGGGGGTGTCCCAGGCCCTGATTGCCGCCGGGGTTATTGTCGATTTCCGTGAGCCGGACGTTGTGCGTTTCGGGTTCGCACCGCTGTACAACAGTTTCTCTGACGTGGCTTTTGCGCTTGACCGGCTGCGGCATATCCTTGCCACCGAGGCCTACCGAGATGCACGCTTCAGTGAGCGCCCCCGGGTCACCTGAATACCCACGCGCTCCGGCTGCTGCTATCCTGCCGCTGCTGCTATCCTGCCTGCCGGAGTCTGCCATGCCCTGTTTGTTGCGCCACCGAGCCCTGCTTATTGCCGTTGCTCTCTTTTCGCCGCTTGCCTGGACGGCGGATGCCCGCGAGCAACTGCACACACTGCTGCATGATTACTGGTCGCGCGCAACGCAGGAACAGGTGTTCTTTCGCACCGACCCGGACGCTTTCCGCCCGGCAGGCAAATTACCCGACCTGAGTCCGGCGGGCCGCGAACGGCGTCGCCAGTTCAATGCCGAGATGCTGGAGCGACTGGACGGAATCGATACCGGTGCGCTCACCGGCCAGGATGCCATCAGCGCGCGACTGTTCCGCTACGAGCGTGAGTCGGAACGCGCGAGCTACGGCTACCAGGACCATATGTTCCCTATCACCAGCCTGTTTGGCTACCACAGCTACTTCGCCAATGCGCCGGCGAACATGCCCTTTGCTACGCTTGCGGACTACGAGCAGTACCTGGTCAGCCTGGCCGACTTCCCGCGCTACAATCGCGAGCAAATCGCCGCGCTGCAGGCCGGGGTGGACAGCGGGTTCACCCAGCACTGCGGTGCGCTGGGCGGGGTGGAGGCGAGCATTGCCGAGCTGCTGGTGGAAAGCCCCCAGCAGAGCAGCCTGTACGCACCTTTTGTTGCGCTGCCCGATGCCGTGCCGGCCGCTGAGCACGCACGCTTGCGCGATCGCGGGAAGGCGCTTATCGCCAACGCCGTGTTGCCCGCCTACCGCGAACTGTTCACCTTCTACCGCGACCGCTACCTGCCGGCGTGTCGCGAACAGGTGGGAATCACCAGCGTGCCGGGTGGCGATGCCTACTATGCGTATCTTCTCAATTACTTCACCACGACGGACCTGAGCGCGGAGGAGATCCACCAGCTGGGCCTGCGGGAAACCGAGCGTATTCGCGGTGAAATGGCGAAGATCATCGCCCGCACCGGGTTTCAGGGCAGTTTCCGCGGCTTTCTCGACCAGCTGCGCGCGGCCCCTGAATCCTACGCGGGCTCCGCTCAGGAGCTGATGGAGAAAACCGCCCTGGTGGCCAAGCGCGCCGACGGCATGATGCCGCGCTTTTTCGGCCGCCTCGCGCGCAATACCTATGAAATCCGCAATGCACCGGGGCGCGGCGCCTATTACGTCAGTGGCCCTGCAGACGGGCGCACCGCCGGGGTGTACTTCATCGATGCCAGCAGCTTTCAGTCGCAGCCCTTGTACGCACTGGAGGCCCTGACCCTGCACGAAGCCGTACCGGGGCATCACCATCAGTCGGCACTGGCGCTGGAGCTTGATTTGCCCGCATTCCGCCGCCCGCTCTACCACGCCGCGTTCGGTGAGGGTTGGGGTTTATACGCTGAAAGCCTGGGCAAGGAGATGGGCTTCTACACCGAGCCGCACAGTGACTTCGGGCGCCTGACCTATGAGATATGGCGCGCCAACCGGCTGGTCATTGATACCGGTCTGCACGCGTTTGGCTGGTCGCGCCAGCAGGCCATCGACTACCTGCTGGAAAATTCTGCGCTGTCAGAGGCAGAGGTGGTATCGGAAGTGGACCGCTATATCACCTGGCCCGGCCAGGCCACGGCGTACAAGATAGGCGAGTTGCGCATTCAGGCGCTGCGGGCGCGGGCGCAGGAGGCGCTGGGTGGTGACTTCGATCTGCGCGCTTTCCACGACATCGTAGTCGGTAATGGCTCTCTGGCGATTGCGATTCTGGAAGACGTGGTCGAAGACTGGATCGAGGCTCAGCGCGCCGCCCTGTGAGCGTGCTCAGGCGGCGTTGTGATAGACGTTCTGCACATCGTCCAGGTAGTTGAGCATATCCAGCAGACGCTCCATGACCTGCGCATCCTCGCCCTCAAGTGCCACTGACGCCTGGGGGACGAACTGCACCTCGTCGACTTCAAACTCCAGCTCGCTGAAGGCGTCGAGTAACGCCTCGCGGGCCTTGAAGTGCTCGGTATGGGGTACGAAGGCGCTCACGCGTCCCTCCTCGCACTCGATGTCGGTCACGTCCACATCCGCTTCCATCAACGCTTCCAGTGCGGCTTCCTCGTCGTCTCCCGGGAAAACCAGAATGGCGCTGTGGTCGAACAGGTGGCTCACGCTACCCGGTGTGCCCAGCTTGCACTTGGTTTTGGTAAAGCAGTGGCGCACATCGCCGAAGGTGCGGTTCGGGTTGTCGGTCAGGCATTCCACTATCACCATGGTGCCACCCGGTCCGAAACCCTCATAGCGGGCAACCGAGAAATCTTCGCCGCCGCCACCGCTGGCCTTGTCCAGTGCCTTCTCGATCACATGCGCAGGCACCTGGTCCTTGCGCGCGCGCTCGAGCAGGCTGCGCAGCGCGAGGTTGGCATCCGGGTCGGTGCCGCCGGATTTGCCGGTGACGTATATTTCCCGAGCGTATTTGCTGTACACCCGGGCCTTGGCGTCGGATGTCTTGGCGATGGAGTCTTTGCGGTTCTGGTAGGCGCGGCCCATGTGCTGGTCCCGTTGGTCACAGAGCCGCGCATTATAGAGCCTGCCCCCGGGGGCTTGACAAGCACCGGCCCCCTTGGGCATGTGAAACTGCCGGTTACGGACTCCGGCGAGCCTGCTAGACTACGGCGGCAACGCTGCGCGCAGCACATACGGAGGAGCCGATGAAAAACCGCATGGTAGTGACCTTGCAGGCGCTTGCCTGCCTGATGCTGCTGGCCCTGCAGCCACAGGCGTGGGCAGCAGAAGAGGGCGTGCTTACGCCACTGAAAGTGCTGGTGCGTAGTGACGATGCCAAGTTCATCGGCAGCAAGGTGGGTGGGCTGCAGGTGCAGGTGCGCGCGGCGGCAACCGGCGAGGTTCTGGCGCACGGCCCGCTTGAGGGCGGCACGGGAGATACCGCCGCCCTGATGCAACAGCCGCAATTGCGTGGGCACTCGGCGACAACGGGCGAACCGGCGAGCTTCAATGCCGAACTGGCGCTTGAGCGGCCTACCCGGGTGGAGATTGTCGTGACCGGCCCATTGGGCGTAGCGCAAAGCGCGCAATCGACAGCACTGAGCCTGTGGCTGTTGCCGGGTGAAGATCGCGCGCAGCGTCCGGTGATTCTGCATATGTCGGGGCTGATTGTGGATCTGGTCGACTACCAGCTCGCCGCGCAGGAGCTTGCGGTTACCGCACAGGTCACCATGCTTTGCGGGTGCCCTCTCGACCGTGACGGCCTCTGGCCTGTCAGTGATTTCAGCGTGGCGCTGCAGGTGTTGCAGGCGGGGCAGCCTGTGGCGCAGCAAGCCCTGCAGTTCACCGGGGTCGAAAACGAATTTTCCGGCACGCTCACCCTGCCCGGTGCGGGTGATTTCGAGCTGCAGGTTACCGCTACCCAGCGCAGTACCGGCAACGCCGGCGTCTATCAACACCCGTTGCGGGTTCCCGCCGCGGCGCAGCAACCACAGGAGCAGTAAGGCATGAGTGAGTCAAACGAGTACGTGCCACCCAAAGTATGGACCTGGGAGCCCGGCAATGGTGGCCGGTTTGCCAATATCAATCGGCCCATCGCCGGTGCCACGCACGACCACACACTGCCTCGCGGTGAACACCCGCTGCAGCTCTACTCCCTCGCCACGCCGAACGGCGTGAAAGTGACGGTGCTGCTGGAGGAGCTGCTGGCACTGGGGCACCAGGGCGCGGAATATGATGCCTGGTTGATCAACATCCTTGAGGGCGATCAGTTCGGTTCCGGCTTTGTGGAGATCAATCCCAACTCCAAGATTCCCGCACTGCTGGATTGCAGTACCGACCCGGCCACCCGGGTGTTCGAGTCCGGCGCGATACTGCTCTACCTGGCGGAGAAATTCGGCGAATTCCTGCCGGCTGACGCCGGCCCTCGCGCGGAATGTTTTTCCTGGTTGTTCTGGCAGATGGGTAGTGTGCCCTACCTGGGCGGTGGTTTTGGCCATTTTTATGCCTATGCGCCGGAGAAACTCGAATACCCGATTGACCGCTTCACCATGGAGGTGAAGCGTCAGCTCGACGTCCTGGACCGCAACCTTGCCGAGCGGCGCTTCCTCTGTGGCGACCACTACACCATCGCCGACATGGCGAACTGGCCCTGGTATGGCGGCCTGATGCTCGACAACCTGTATGAATCGAAAGAGTTTCTCGATGTGGACTCCTATGTACACGTCAACCGTTGGGCCAGGGAAATCGCCGAGCGGCCCGCGGTACTGCGCGGGCGCCGGGTGAACCGCGTGTGGGGCGACGAGGAGAAGCGTCACCCCGAGCGCCATTCGGCGCAGGATCTGGATGAGTAGCATGATGGGGTCAAGCAGGGTTTGTCGCGGTGTGGGAGGCCGGGTCTGATGGCGGGTTCACTACAGGATCAATTGTTGCAGGCGGGCCTCGCGGATTCCGCCAAGGCCAAGCGTTTGGCCAAGGACAAGCGCAAGCAGGCCAATGTGGCGCGCCGTGGTGGACACGACCCGGCAGAGGAAACCCGTGAGGCCGCACGCCTGGCACAGGCAAACAAGGCTGAACGTGACCGTGAGCTGAACGAGGCGCGCAATGCTGAGGCATCGCGCAAGGCGATCAACGCGCAGATCAAGCAGCTGGTCGCCAATCACAAACTGCCGCGCGGCAAGGGTGATGTGGGCTTCAACTTCACCGACGGCACCAAGGTCAAGAAGCTGTACGTCACCAGTATGGACCAGAAGCAGCTGGCGGCGGGCAATATCGCCATTGTGAAGCAGGGCGATCAGTATGAAATGCTGCCGCGACCCATCGCCGACAAGATTGCCGAGCGCGATGCCGCGCGGGTGATCATCTGCAGCGAGGCGGACGCCACGGGCCTCAGCGCGGAGGAGCAGGACTGGTACAAGGACTACGAGATTCCTGACGACCTCATGTGGTGAGGGCGCCGGCCCACGCTCCGCTGCTATTGGGCGGGCACAGGGCTCGGCGGGAAGTCGGCCAGCAGTTCGCTGGCAACCTCGGAGGCTACACGGTTCTTGTCGTTGATCGACATGTCCTCTTTCAGGCGGCCCTCGGCGATGCCGCGCCAGATGATCTTGCTGCTGCGCGTATCGATGATATCCAGCACCACCGTGCCTTCCTTGTAGGTTCTGACGCTGGGGCCGGAGCTGTAGCCCAGGCTCACCGCCGAGCCATACGTGCCGACGCCCACCCCGCCGTGCATACCCGCGGACGGGTAGCCGCTGAAGCTGTCAATGCGCATCTGCTGCTCTTTGGATATGTGGTAGTTCACCCACAGGTCGGCGCGTTCCGTGGTGCTTTCGCGCAGGCCATGGGCTTTCAGTTCGCGGTCGACATAGGTGCGTACGCGCTTGTCCGAGCTGTTGTACTGCCGGTACTCGGCGAGCTCGGAGCCGTGGATGTCGTCGTACCAGCGGTAGCTGCGGAAACTGTTGAAGTCTGCATCGTCGGCATAATCAACCGTGAAGGTGGGTTGACTGCTGCAAGCGATGAGGGTCAACACCAGCGCAAGGAGCGCGGCGCCGCGCCACAGAAGCTGTGGGAATGGGTGAGACATGGCCGTGGGTTCCTGAGTTGTTGGCAGGCTGGTGGGTCATCATAGCGTTGCGCTGCGTTCAGTGCCACGCAAGCGCCTAACTCCGGCATAATCGGGTCGCAGCCTGGCAGGCCGTGTGCGAGGATGTTCGTGGCAACCAGTGAACGGAGAAGAATAATGACCGAACTTGAACGGATGCTCATCGTGAACGCAGTCCATCAGCTCAAGGGGCGGTATTTCCGTACCCTGGACTGCAAGGACTGGGCGGGTTACGAAGCAGTATTCGCGCCGGATCTGGTGGCCGATATGCGCGACGCCAGCGGCCAGCGCGATGAATCCCAGCTTATCTGCGGCGCCGCGACGTACGTTGCCGGCCTCGCGCCTGCGCTACAGGACGTGATTACCGTGCACCATGGACATTCGCCGGAAATCGAGGTCCTCTCAGCCACCGAGGCGACCGGTATCTGGGCGATGGAGGATAAACTGTGGCCCGGCCCCGACTCACCTTTACCGTTTCGCTTTCTGCACGGCTACGGCCACTATCACGAGCGTTATGTACTGTGCGAGGGCGACTGGCGAATCAGCGAGATTCGGTTGAGCAGGCTGCATGTGGAGGTTGAGCATGTCGGCGCATAGGCACCACGACCCTGTTCTTATGCGGGCGCCACTCTATTCCCCGGAACCGGATGAGATATTGTCCGATGAGGCCATCAGCAACCCGCAGCTGCTCTATGCACGCTTGCGTCAGAATGCTCCACTCGCCCGCATCCACGCTTCGGGCGTTCACACCGTGGCAAACTGGTCGCTTATTGAGGAGGTGCTTAAACGGGAAGCGGATTTTTCTGCCAATCTTACCGGCGTGCTCTACCGTGGCCCTGATGGACAGCCACAGTGCTTTGAGCTTCCTTCAAGCCGCGCCAACGAAGTTATCGCGACCGCTGACGACCCGCAGCATGCCGTGCACCGCAGCATACTCCAACCGGCATTTCTCGCATCGCAGATCAAGGCGATGGAGCCTCTGCTCAGGCGCTGCACGACTGCCACATTGCAGCCGCTGCTTGACGCAGGGTCCGGGGATTTTGCCGCGGTCGCTGAACAGGTGCCGGCCCGGGCAGTGGCGCACCTGCTCGGGCTTCCACAAGAGGACCTGCCTCCTGTCTCTTATACACATCTCCGAGCCCACGAGACCTCTCTACATCTCG
>OJHH01000220.1_pt1 | contig 18345 bp, 17 predicted proteins | sample 1594911 | NCBI WGS metagenome assembly OJHH01 (sample SAMN05416787, study PRJEB24817) | seawater metagenome | isolation source: Sea water | place: Canada:Atlantic | collected 2013-11
CTATTCGTCGGCAGCGTCAGATGTGTATAAGAGACAGCAGGCAAACGGGCCAAAGCCGAAGAAGCTTCCGACAAAATCCGCAAGAAATTCGGGGCAAAGGCGATCATCAAAGGCCGCGCCTTGCGGTGACGCGCAACCACGTAGGATGGGTCTTGACCCATCGCACCCCGCGCCGATACCTTGACCCAACAGAAACCAGTCACAACAGGAGGACACATGCTGACCAACCGCATCACGCGCCGACTTCAGCATGGCCCCCGCGCCGCCCTGTAAATCCGTTTGCAGGGCTGACCATACATCGGTCCGCCTCGACTGCGCCTGAATTGGCGCATCCTCCCGCGATTGAAAGACCCACCCATGAGCCTCCTGACCCTTCAAAACCTCAGCATTACGCTGGGTGACCCGCTATTCTCCGACCTGACACTGAACCTGAACAAGGGTGACCGCCTCGGTCTTGTCGCAGCCAACGGACGCGGCAAAACGACATTAATGCAGTGCATGACGGGCGAAACCGAGCCAACCAAAGGCGATATCACCCGCGCACGCGGATTGCGCGTCGGACATGTCGCGCAATACGTCCCAAATGCAAAGCTTGATCAAACGCTCTATGATCTGGTGCTCTCTGCCCTACCCTCCGAGCAAGCCGATTTTGAAAGCTGGCGCGTGGATGTGGTGTTGGGCGATCTGTCGGTCCCTTACGATTTGCAACAGACACAGTTGCGTGAACTATCAGGCGGCTGGCAACGCACCGCGATGCTGGCCGCTGCTTGGATCACCGAACCGGATGTGCTGTTGCTAGACGAGCCAACCAACCACCTTGACCTGCACAGAATCGGGCTGTTGGAAAACTGGCTGCGCGCCCTGCCCCGCGATGTAGCGGTGATTATCACCAGCCACGATCGGGCGTTCCTTGATGCGGTCTGCACCCGCACGCTTTTTTTGCGGGCAGAAACCAGCCGCGACTTCGCACTGCCATTCACCGCTGCCCGAGACGCGCTTGATGAAACCGACGCCGCAGACGCGCGCCGTTTTGCCAATGACCTGAACAAGGCCAGTCAATTACGTAAACAAGCGGCCAAGCTCAAGAACATCGGCATCAACTCTGGCTCTGACTTGCTGATCACCAAAACCAAGCAATTGACCGAACGCGCAGCCAAGATCGAAGCAGCCGCCAAACCGGCCCACCGCGAAAAGGGCGCCGGGGAAATTAAGCTTGGCAATGCAGGTACACACGCCAAGGCGCTTATTACTTTCGACAATGTTGCGGTGGGGACACCTGACGGGCGCGCACTTTATAACACTGGCGAGAAATGGATCACGCCTGGCGATCGGATCGTGCTGCTGGGCGCAAATGGCACCGGCAAAACGCAACTGGTACAAATGGTGCACCGGGCACTCACGGGTGGAGATAGCCCAGTGCGGGCGGCGCCCTCGGTCTCGCTGGGGTATTCTGATCAGCATCTGAGCCAACTGAACGATACAGACACACCGATGCAGGCAACCGCCGGACAATTCCACATCGGCGACCAACGCGCACGCGGACTGCTTGCGGGGGCTGGGGTCAACATTCAGATGCAAGATACGCCGCTGCACAAACTGTCAGGTGGGCAAAAAGCGCGGCTCGCGATGCTGGTTCTGCGCCTGCAACTCCCAAACTTTTATCTGCTGGATGAACCGACAAACCATTTGGATATCGAAGGCCAAGAAGCGCTGGAAGAAGAACTAGCGCGCCACGAGGCCGCCTGTCTGCTGGTCAGCCACGACCGTAGTTTTGTGCGCAACGTCGGTAACCGGTTTTGGTGGATCGACAGGCGACGACTGGTCGAGATCGACAGCCCCGACGACTTCTTTGCGGGGCAATTGCTAGGGTCGGATCACAGGTAAGATGGGTTAAAACCCATCCTACTCGGCTGCGAGAGATGCCGGCGTACCGCGTCCAATATCGGTGATCTCTTTCATGACATCGCTCAAGGCTGCCCGCAGGTCATCAAAACCTGAGGTTAATTCCAACGTCGCCTCGTCCATATACAATGCGCGATCAATCTCGATCTGGACCGCATGTTGGTGGCGCGACGGGCGGCCATAATGTTGCGCAATATAGGCTCCCGCAAATGGCATATTCCGCGCGACACGAAAACCCGCTGCGCCGAATGCCGCTTCAACACGTTCAACAACCGCTGGTCTGGCAGCCGCACCAAACCTATCGCCGATCACGATCTCTGGCCGACCGACACCGGGCCCATTGATACCGTCCATCGCCTCGTGCGGCATGGAATGGCAGTCGATCAAAATCGCTTCACCGAATGCAGTATGGCTTTGATCAATCAACGTCTGCAGTGTGTCGTGATACGGACGCCAATAATTGGCGACACGGGAGTGGGCCTCTTCCAACGTCAGCTTGCCCGCGTAAATCGGACGACCATTGGCCACAACACGCGGGACAATACCAAGCCCGCTAGCGACCCGCGGGTTATGCGAAACACGGTGTACACCTGCGATCAGGGCAGCGTCCATTTCATCAAGACCACGGTTCAAATCCAGATAAGCGCGCGGAGCCTTTGCCGACAACAGCGGTGCACCAAATTCCGGCGCATCTGCATACAACAAATCGACAAACGCATCCTCGGACGACCGAATTGCAGCCGCGTCCAACGCGGCAAGGCGCAAAAACGCATTCGAATAATCACGACCACTATGCGGAGACGCGAAAATAACGCTTGTTGTGCGCGTCTCTGGCTGTGCTAAAGCATAAGCAGGATGGGACATTGCGGCTCCTTTGTGCCAATTGATAGCCTAGTTTAGGTAATTATCAAAAGCCCTTGATCCCCCGTCCGACTCCTTTTATAGACCGCACGACTGACGTGGATAAGCCCCGCGTCCTATTTCATTATAGGGCACAGGATACTGGCCAAATCGGACAAAGGATGATTAGCTCAGCGGTAGAGCACTTCGTTGACATCGAAGGGGTCACTGGTTCGATCCCAGTATCGTCCACCATGAATTCGCCAGCGTTTTTGACGCTGTTAATGCAACCCAAGGCGCAATCGCCGCGCCGTGACAATGAAGGATCGAGCCATGAAAGTTCGTAACTCCCTCCGTTCGCTCAAGCAGCGTCACCGCGATTGCCGGATTGTGCGCCGTAAGGGCCGCGTCTATGTAATCAACAAGACGCAGCCTCGGTTTAAAGCCCGTCAGGGCTAAACCGCTGCAAAGCATTGAACGATTTGAAAGGTCGCACCCAATTGGGCGCGGCCTTTTTTATGCTATGCACTGGTCAGACCGGTCCAAAAACCGCTAGGTTGCTTGAAATAGCAACCACAAGTGGAATCTACCAAATGAAAATGCCCCTTACCTGTATCGCCGCCCTGTTGATCGCATCCCCTGCTTTGGCCCAAGACCTTTGTGGCGGGTCAGGCACTGGTGGCCAATGGATCGGCGGAACCCAAGATGCATCAGATATCAGCACGGCAGACGCGCACCGCGAACAGCTTGCGTTAGTTTTGGGCGAAACGCCCTATGTTGGATTATTTTCACTCTCCGCGCCAACGCCGGTCCGGATCGAGGCAGCAGGCCGTGGTGCCGGTGACCCGCTGATCGATGTCTTTGATTCAGAGGGCGGGATCGTCGCGTCTGACGACGATTCAGGTGGTGGTGGGGCCGCGCGGGCCGAGCTAGACCTCCCAATCGGCACATACTGCGTATCGATGAAAAGCTATGACGACGCTCCAATGAGCGCGTTCATGCGGATCGGTCGGCAGGATCAAGATCCACTTACCGAAGGCACGACCGAAGGATCAGCACCCAACGCGAACGGCAGCTGTGCAGAAGCACAACCCTTCGGCGAGCTGGGAACAACCCAGTCTGTTGCTGTGGAAGACAACGGATTTAGGTCGTTCACATTGGCTGAACCAACAGCCCTGACGATCACGGCCGAAAACGAAAACGCAGACCCGACCTTGGCGCTTTTGGATGACGATGAAAGCGAGATCGCGTCAAACGATGATTATGACGGCCTGAATTCACGCATTGAGCAATCCGCGCCACTGCCTGCGGGCGACTACTGCGTCAGTGTCGGGGCAATCAACGACAGCAGCCTGCCTATCGACTTGACCATCGCAGTCTACGATCCGGTTGCGGCACAGGCTGCTATTTACGCACGCGGTGAAGCGTCACCACCATTGGACGGGTCCGTCGAAATCACCGATTTGGGCGCGCTCCAATCACGGATGCGTAAAGACCTGCAATTGGGATCTAACACGACATGGCTCACCGTCGATATCCCCGAAAGCAGCCTGCTGCTTATCGAAGCAGTCGCGGCAGGCAACGACGGTGACCCTTGGTTGGTGATCTTTGATGATCTTGGACGGCAACTCGCTGTCAACGACGATGTAGGCGATAGCCTCAACAGCTTGATCGCCACACGGGTTCTGGCTGGGCAATACGTTGTTGGTGTCAAACAGATTGGCGATGACGTGCAAGGCTTGGTGCGGCTTGTACTGGAACGGTATGTCCCCGCAAAATAAATGATATCGGTTAGCCCAAACCAGTTTTAGGTTCGGGCTAACCAATCTTCACTATTGGAATTCAAGTGTCATAGTCGCGTTGATCTTCGATCACGATCCCGTCACGCGGAATGTCGCCTTGCGCGCAGCAAGTGACCCGCGCCTTCAGCTTTAGAACGCCTTGAACCGCACGCGCAATGATATCCGCGTCCAGCATGGCACCCTCAACAAGAACCGTCATACGATCCGCATCGCCATCACGATCAACGACGACACGCGCACGGTCAACGCCGTCCAATCGATCAACCAAATCGGCCACCTGTTCAGGGCGCACGAACATACCTTTTATCTTGGCGGTCTGATCGGCGCGACCCATCCAGCCCTTGATGCGTATATTGGTGCGCCCGCAAGGGGACTGCCCTGCCATCACCGCGCTTAGATCACCCGTGGCAAAACGAATAAGCGGATAATCAGGGTTCAGCGACGTGACCACAACCTCGCCCACTTCGCCCTCGGGAACAGGAATACCGGTGCCAGGTGTGACAATCTCGACGATCACACCTTCGTCGACGATCATGCCTTGGCCCTCCGCGGTTTCATAGGCGATCTGACCCAGATCAGCGGTCGCATAACACTGCAAACAGGCGATGCCGCGATCCGCATAAAACTGGCGCAACTGCGGGAACAGCGCGCCACCCGAAACAGCGGCCTTATTGATCTTAAGCGGCAAACCCATCTCGTCGGCTTTTTCCAAGATCACCTTAAGATAATCCGGCGTGCCAGCATAAGCGGTCGATCCAATGTCATGGGCGGCACGAACCTGCAGCTCGGTTTGGCCCGTACCAGCAGGCAGCACAGTGGCCCCAACAGCGCGCGCGCCATTTTCAAACATCGTACCTGCAGGGGTCAGGTGATAGCCAAAGCAGTTCTGCACAATGTCACTGGTGCCAATCTCGCAAGCGGCCAAAAACCGACCAAAGCGCCACCAGTCGTGGCTGGACCCACCCGGCTCGTAAATCGGACCAGGCGATTGAAATACGTGGGTGGCGTTCTTGACCGTCAGCCCGCCAAACGGCGGCTTGGCTTTCTGGGCCGCACTGAGATCGGATTTACGCAACACAGGCAAGTCCACCAAATCCGCAAGCGCGTCAATCGGTGCATCCAATAGCGTGTTGAGCTTAGCCAATTGAGCGGCATCGCGGTCAGCTGGGCTCCGTGTTTCCAGTTCATCGAAATGGGCCATCAGTCTCTCCCGATCAGGCAAATGCGTTTTATATAAGTATTATGCCAGCCACCGCTTGCGACGACGATAAGACCGGACATCGCGGAACGATTTGCGGCCCTCGTCAGATACGCCCAAATAGAATTCCTTCACATCGGGGTTCTCGCGCAGCTCAGCGGCGGGGCCTTCCATGACGACACGACCGCTTTCCAAGATATACCCGTGATGCGCAAACCTTAGCGCGACGTTGGTGTTTTGTTCAGCCAGCAAAAACGACACACCTTCGCGTTCGTTCAAATCTTTGACGATACCAAAAATTTCTTCAACCAGTTGCGGGGCCAACCCCATTGATGGCTCATCCAACAAGATCGTCTCGGGGCGGGACATGAGCGCGCGCCCAATGGCACACATCTGCTGCTCGCCACCGGATGTATATCCAGCTTGTGATTTGCGACGCTCGCGCAAACGCGGAAAGTAATTGTAGACCATCTCCAAATCGGCGGCGATGGCAGCGGCACCTTGAGTGCGGGTATAGGCACCTGTAAGCAGGTTTTCCTCGATCGTCAGATGCTCAAAACAGTGACGGCCTTCCATCACCTGAATGACACCCTTTTTGACCAAATCCGACGGAGACATCTCTTGCACACGCTCGCCGCGATAGTGGATCGAGCCTTTGGTAACCACACCGCGTTCAGAATGCAGCAGGTTTGAAATCGCCTTCAACGTCGTGGTTTTGCCCGCGCCATTTCCACCCAGCAAGGCAGTGATACCGCCCTTGGGAACAGACAGAGACACACCCTTTAGAACAAGGATCACGTGATTATAGATCACTTCGATATTGTTGACCTCTAGCAGGGTCTCAACTTTTGTATCGTCAGTCATGATCACCATCAGTTGGTCCTCGTTTTTCAAAAATACTTAGAAAACGCGGGCGGCACCAATCGGCACCGCCCGCATTTGTGGCTTACATGCAGCCAGCTTCGATGTTGTTCTCAGCAGCAAACGCGCTGGAATCTTCCATGATCAACGGCAATGTAACCGCATCATCAGGCGCGATGTAATCAGTCAAAGCAATCCATGCACCAGCGGACGCATCCCACTGCTGTACGATGCCCAAACCGGACCCACCGTGATCCTGACAAGAGACCGAGAATTCCGGTCCAATAGCAGCCATGCCGAGCTCTTCCATACGCGCAGCTGTGATATCCAAGGCTTCCATTCCGTCACGCATCATCGCAGAGGTAATGGCAGCAACGCCATGGATCTCTTGCGCCGTTGCAACAGCTTCGGCAGCCAACATCGCAGCGTACATGCCACGTGTATAAAGCACTGTAGCGACGTTGGACCCGTCACCAGCAGCGTTGCCAGCATCATGCACATATTTGCGGATGTCGTCGAATACTGGCAAACTCGCATCAACACGGTTCATGTTCAGCGACTTGTAACCGTTGGCCGCATCACCCGCAGGTGTCACGTCATGCTCAGCACCAGCCCACCAGTTACCAATGAAGTTTTCCATCGGGAAACCGATGTTCGCGGCTTCTTGCACAGCCACTTGGTTCATCACACCCCAGCCCCACATCAGGACATAATCAGGACGCTCACGGCGAATTTGCAGCCATTGTGATTTTTGCTCCTGACCAGGGTGGTCAACGGCCAATTGAGTCAGCTCGAAACCATGCTGTGCGGACAGGTTTTCCAACGTGCGGATCGGCTCTTTGCCGTAAGCAGAGTTGTGATAAACCAGCGCGATTTTCTTACCTTCAAGCGATCCACCGTTTTCATCCAGCAGATAGTTCACCATCACAGATGCAGCATCCCAATAGTTGGCAGGATAGTTGAACACCCAGTTGAACACTTCGCCGTTAGCAGCCGACGTGCGGCCGTAACCCATTGTGTGGATTGGAATGCCATCAGCAGTCGCCTTAGGGATCAGCTGATAAGTGATACCAGTGGACAGCGGTTGATAGACCAATGCGCCTTCGCCCTTGGTGGACTCGTAGCATTCAACACCTTTCTCAGTGTTGTAGCCAGTTTCGCATTCGACGATACGGAACATCTCATCACCAACACCGCCATCACGGGCGTTCAGCATGTTAAAATAATCCTGATATCCGTCCGAAAACGGTGTGCCGCCAGCGGCATAAGGACCAGTGCGATAGGACAGATCAGGAATGACCAGCTCGGCCAAAGCGGGGCCAGCGGCCAGCGTGCCCGCTAGGGCCATCGCTGCAAGTGTCTTAAGTTTCATCGGTATATCCTCCCAAGGTTTCCGATAGTTTCATGTGCTGGGGGCAACCCCAACCTTAGATCCTGCGCCCGTTAATACGGAAACGGCCACAAGCGTAATTTCTCTTTGGCAATGCGCCAGAACTGGGCCAAACCATGCGGTTCCTTGATCAGGAAGAACATGATCAACGCACCTATAATCACCAATTGCAGATGCGCTACGATATCCGTGGGCCAGCCCAACAGATCGACGCCAATCACCTTCAATGCGACCGGCAACAGCACAAGGAACCCTGCCCCTGCAAAGCTGCCAAAAATGGATCCAAGCCCGCCGATAATCACCATGAACAGCACCAGAAACGATTTCTGAATGCCAAAGGCCTCGCCGACTTCAACAGCGCCAAGGTAAACCGAAAAGAACAGCGCGCCCGATATCCCAATAAAGAACGACGACACCGCAAACGCGCTTAGTTTCGCTTGCAACGGGTTCACTCCGATAATCTCGGCGGCGATGTCCATGTCGCGAATGGCCATCCATTTACGACCCACAGTGCCACGCGTCAGGTTGCGCGCAACGATCGCGCAAACGGTCACAAAGACCAGACAGATCATATATTTCGCCCATGCGTCCGTGTTCGGCCCTGTGACAGCAATGCCACCGACAAACCGTTCAGGCGCGTTGATCTGACCAGAGGCAGAATAGTTGTAAAACCATTCAACCTTGTTGAACAACCACACGAGGAAAAACTGCGCAGCAAGCGTAGCAACCGCCAGATAAAACCCTTTGATCCGCAAACTTGGCAGGCCAAAGGCGGCCCCGACAACGGCGGTGATTCCACCGGCCAAAAAGACATGGATCACGACAGATACATCTGGGAACGCTGTCATCAGCTTGTACATCGCATAAGCCCCGACAGCCATAAAGCCACCGGTGCCAAGGCTAACCTGCCCGCAATATCCGGTCAGAATATTCAACCCAATTGCCGCAATCGTGTAAATCAGAAACGGCACCAAAATCGCATTGGCCCAATAGTCGTTGATGATGAACGGGATGACCAAATAGGCAACAGCAAGCACTGCCCAAAACCGATAACGGTCAAACTTAATCGGGAACGTTTGACTGTCCGCCTCATAAGAGGTCTTAAAATCTCCGGCTTCACGATAAAACATGGCAGCCTCCTCCATTAAACCCGTTCAATGATCTTCTCCCCAAACAGGCCCTGAGGGCGAAACACGAGGAAGATCAGCGCCAGCACATAGGCGAACCAATTCTCAGTCGCGCCGCCGATCATGCCACCGATGGTATATTCAAACAGCTTTTCACCCACGCCGATAATCAAGCCGCCAACAATGGCCCCCGGAATGGACGTAAACCCACCCAGCATTAGCACCGGCAACGCCTTAAGCGCGATCAACGACAGCGAGAATTGCACGCCAGATTTCGCGCCCCACATGACACCAGCCACAAGGGCCACAAGCCCCGCCAACGACCACACAAGCACCCAGATAAAGTTAAGGGAGATACCAACCGACAGGGCTGCCTGGTGGTCATCTGCGACAGCACGCATCGCGCGGCCTTGCTTGGAATACTGGGCAAACGCGATCAGGCTCATCACAAGGATCGCAGCGACAACAGTCGCCACCATATCCAGCTTATCAATAAAGAAGCCGTAGAAATCATCGCCGCCAAGACCGGACGTCATATCTTCGATCCAGCGCGATCCACCCTGCGGCAAGCCGACTTTCAACGTCTTGATATCCGACCCCCACATCAGATCGCCCATACCTTCAAGGAAATACGCAAGGCCAATGGTCGCCATGAACAAAATGATCGGCTCTTGGCCAACCAGATGGCGGAATACGAACTTTTGCACGGCCCAAGCAAATGCGACCATCACACATAGCGTCAGAAAAATCGCCAGCAACGCAGGCACATGCCAGCCAAAGTGGTGGATCTCGGTGCCAAAGATCGCGTTGATCATATGGGCGAACGGCACCTGCCCTTCCATGATGCCGACCAACGTTAGGGCTGCAAACAACGCCATCACGCCTTGGGCATAATTGAAAATACCCGACGCCTTAAAGATTAGCACGAACCCCAAAGCGACCAGCGCATAAAGCACCCCCGCCATCAGGCCGTTTAAAATGACCTCGATGCCATATAGAAAATCAGCCGACATTGTTGTCTCCCTTAATCATGGGCCACGCCCAGATAAGCATCGATTACCTCTTGATTACCGCGCACCTCGTCTGGGGTGCCATCGCCAATCTTGCGGCCATAATCCATCACGACAACACGGTCTGACAGGTCCATAACCACACCCATGTCATGCTCAATAAGGGCAATCGTGGTGCCAAATTCATCGTTCACATCAAGAATAAAGCGGCTCATGTCCTCTTTTTCCTCGACGTTCATGCCCGCCATCGGCTCGTCCAGCAGCAACAGCTTTGGCTCTGCGGCCAAGGCACGTGCCAGCTCGACACGCTTCTTCAACCCATACGGCAAACGACCCACAGGGGTCTTGCGAATGGCCTGAATTTCAAGAAAATCAATAATGCGCTCAACAGCTTCGCGGTTCTCAACCTCTTCACGCTGTGCGGCACCATGCCAAAGCGCCTGCGAAAAGATGCCCGTCTTCATATGGGTCAAACGACCACACATAACGTTGTCCAAAACAGACATGCCTTCAAACAGGGCGATATTTTGGAACGTACGGGCGATGCCTTGGCGCGCAACATCATAAGGCCGCATTGTCGGGCGCTTGGCGCCGCGGAACCAAACCTCGCCCTCTTGCGGATGATAAAACCCTGAGATGACATTCAACATCGACGACTTTCCTGCGCCGTTCGGGCCAATAATCGCGCGAATTTCGCCCTCGCGGATGTCAAAGCTGATGTCCTTGATCGCCTCAACACCACCAAATCGTAGGGTGATGCCGCGCATATCCATCAGCACGCCGCCAATCGTGCGGCCGTCTGGCGTGACATAACTATCCTTCATGGAAAACCTCCACAGATGATGGGATGGCGGGTGGGGCGACGTGCTTGCACGAGCGACAATCCGTCATGCCGCCACCTGCTCGGCTGCAATCACAGCATCGCGCAAATCCAACGTTGCCGTAATCTTGCCCTTGCGACCATCCTCATAGGTGACTTCGGTTTCGGTATAAACGTCGGTCGCATCGCTATAAAGTGCGGCAATCAAATCCGAAAATTTATCAGCAATCACAGCACGGCGAACCTTGCGCGTGCGGGTCATTTCACCGTCATCGGCATCCAGCTCCTTATGCAACACAAGAAACCGGTGGATCTGGCAGCCTGCCAACATCGGATCAGACGCAACAGACCTATTCACTTCAGACACATGCGCCTCGATCTGGCCCAAGACCTGCGGATGCTGCGACAACTCCTGATAGGATGAGTAGGCTATGTTGTTACGCTCTGCCCAATTGCCCACCGCAGTCAGGTCAATGTTGATAAATGCGGTGCAGTATTCACGCCCTGCACCGAACACAACGGCCTCTAGGATATTGGGATAAAATTTCAATTTGTTCTCAACGTACTTTGGCGCAAACAAACGACCATCGGCCATCTGGCCCACATCTTTGGCACGATCAATGATCCGCAAATGACCGGTGCCTTCCTCGATAAATCCAGCGTCACCCGTCGCAACCCAGCCCTCGGCATCTTTGGTCGATGCGGTGCTTTCAGGGTTTTTATAATACGATACAAACGTACCCGGCGACCGGTAGAACACCTCACCATTGTCAGCGATCTTCAATTCAACACCCGGACTTGGAACGCCAACAGTATCGGACCGGACCTCGCCATCAGGCTGCTGGGTGATAAACACCGTAGCCTCGGTCTGGCCATAAAGCTGCTTAAGGTTAATCCCAAGCGAGCGATAAAAATCGAAAATCTCCGGCCCAATCGCCTCGCCTGCGGTATAGCCAACGCGCACGCGGCTCAGGCCCAGCGTATTCTTCAGCGGACCAAACACAAACAGGTTGCCCAGCGCATACCGCAACCGATCCAATCCGCCGACAGGTTTGCCGTCTAACAGATCAGGCCCAACGCGGTGCGCCACAGCCATGAAATGATCAAACAGCCATTTCTTGACGCGCCCGGCATCTTCCATGCGGATCATGACTTGGGTCAACTGAGTTTCAAACACACGCGGCGGCGCAAAATAATACGTTGGGCCAATTTCGCGCAGATCGGTCATCATTGTGGCCTCGGATTCAGGGCAATTGACGCAGAACCCCGTCCACATCGATTGCCCGATCGAAAAGATAAAATCGCCAACCCACGCCATCGGCAAATAGGCCAAAACCTCTTCGCCAACGCGCAGCCCGTCAAAGCTCGATGAATTTTTCGATGTCTCAATCACATTGCGGTTGGACAGCACAACGCCCTTGGGACGGCCAGTGGTGCCGGACGTATACAGCATCACACAGGTATCATCGTAACCGCGCGCAGCCGACAATTCATCCAAGCGGGCCGACAATCCGGCGGCACGGCCAGCGGCTTGCACATCGGCATAACTGGTCATGGCAGCATGGTCATATTTGCGCAGTCCGCGCCCATCCAGATATATAATATGCTCTAATTCAGTCAGGCCCTCGCGGATGTCTGCAATTTTATCGACCTGCTCTTGGTCGCTAACAACGGCAAAGCGGGCACCGCAATGATCCAGCGCATAGGCCATCTCTTCTGCGGCGGCGTCTGAATACATCGGCACAGGGACACAGCCGATACGCTGTGCAGCAACCATCGCCCAATACAGCGCAGGACGGTTGCGGCCAACAATCGCGATATGATCGTCAGGCACAGCACCAAGGGTCAGCAACCCTGCAGCAAGCGCGTCAATCTGATCCGCAGCTTGCGCCCACGTCCAGCTTTGCCAGATGCCAAATTCTTTTTCGCGGTACGCTGGTTTATCACCAAACGCGGCCACGTTGCGCGCCAAAAGCGCTGGAATAGAATGCAGCTGATCTGCTGTCATGTGAAACGATCCTCCCCCGCTGGTCTAAACCAACATCGGGACCTGAATCGCATCAACGCAATACCTGCCCCAACAACCATACTGTCGCGGGGGCAAGCCATCCGTCAAATCATTTTTTGAACAAGCGTTCAGTTAATGTAAATTTCTAGTAAAACAGGGCGATATTATTGATCAAAATGATGCGGATCACCTCAAGCCCAAGCAAGGCCGCGATCGGTGACAGGTCAATCCCACCCATATTCGGCAGAATGCGGCGGATCGGGGCATAAATTGGCTCTAGGATACGTTGCAAAGTATACCAGATTTGCCCAACCAACGGCTGACGGACGTTCAACACTTCAAAGCTGATCAGCCAGCTCATGATAAAGTAGGTGAAAATTAGGGTGCGGGCGACGCCAAGCAGCAGCATCAGGATATCAAACAAAGATTGCATCGTTAGGCCTTTCAACGGGTTTACGCGTATCTAAGTGCTGACGACCATCCCGACAAGAGACACCTTGCCCCAAGGTAACAAGTTGACGTTAACGTCACTTCACCTATCTAAAGTCAAACAGCAGCAAAGTAGTCCCATGTATCCCTTCATTCGCCTCGCCAAAGAAATGTTCATCAACCGCAATGCGTCCGCCTTGCCGATTACTGGCACGCATGTGTCTTACCATCGCTGCTGGCCACAAGACATTGATGTATTCATGGAAATGAACAATGGGCGCATTCTAACAATCCTTGATCTGGGGCGCATGGCGTTGGGGCAGCGGGCTGGCTTGCTTGGCACGCTGAAGGCCAATGGCTGGGGGCTGACTGTGGCGGGTAACTCGGTGCGTTACCGCAAACGGATCAGGCCCTTCGTGCGGTTCAAGCTGGTCAGCCGGGCAGTCGGATGGGATGCGCGGTTCATGTATCTTGAACAATCCATTTGGATTGACGGCGAATGTGCGGTCCAAGCGCTATTTCGCGCCGCCGTCACCGACAAAAACGGGATCGTCGAACCGGGCCGGATCATCGAAGCAATGGACCAAGACAAAACGTCACCTGCGCTGCCCACATGGGTGCAAAATTGGATCGATGCCGATGCGACACGGCCTTGGCCGCCACAGGTGGGCCAAGATTAACGCAAGGGCAGGCAACGTTTGCTTGCCACTGCTACCAAATACTGTGTCTTATTGCCGCAAGGGAATAAGAGGACGAACACATGGCCATCACGCAAAAGAAACGTATCTGGGGCTGGATGGCCTTTGATTGGGCAACGCAGCCGTTTTACACACTTGGCCTGACGTTCATCTTTGGCCCGTATTTCGCGGCTGTTGCTGCCGAATATTACCTTGGTTTGGGCATGTCCGCGGATGCGGCTGACGCACAAGCGCAATCGATCTGGGGCGTTGGGCAAACAATTTCAGGTATCCTGATCGCCATTTCCGCGCCCGTCCTTGGGGCGTTTGCCGACACATCAGGGCGCAAAATGCCGTGGATCGCGTTCTTTTCCGTCATCTACGTGGTCGCAACTGCCATGCTGTGGGGGCTGACACCAGATGGGGCCAACTTGCTGTGGATGCTGTTCATCTTTTACGTCGGCTTCTTTGCCGCCGAAAGTGCGTTGAATTTCGTGAACGCTATTCTACCATCGCTTGGCACCAACGAAGAAGTCGGACGGATCTCAGGATCGGGCGCAGCGTTTGGATATTGGGGCGGCGTGGTATCACTGTTCGCCATGCTCTTGCTATTAGCCGAAAGCGACGCGGGCGTGACCCTTCTGGGCAACCCACCGCTGTTTGGTCTCGACCCTGACTTGCGCGAAGGCACACGGTCCGTCGGCCCGTTCATCGCCATCTGGTTCGCCATTTTCATGATCCCATTCTTCTTGTGGGTCCGCGACACGCCATCTGCCAAAGACGCAAAACCGGCGTTAAGCACCGTGCTGGCAAACCTGTGGGTGACCTTAAAATCTGTCTACAAACGCAAAAGCCTGTTTAACTTTCTAGTTGGCTCCATGGTCTACCGCGACGCGCTGAATGCGCTTTATGCGTTTGGCGGCGTTTACGCGGCGCTCGTCCTCGATTGGGAGACAATCCAGATCGGCGTATTTGGAATTATTGCAGCCATTGCAGCGGCTATCGCAACTTGGATCGGTGGTCTTTGCGATCAACGCTATGGTCCAAAACCAGTCATCCGCGTTTGCGTTTGGGTGCTGATTGCAGTGTCGACAATCATCGTCGGCATGTCACGAGAACAAGTATTCGGGGTCCCACTGGCCGTAGGTTCAAACATTCCCGACATCATCTTCTTTGTATGTGGCGCGGGTATCGGCGGCGCTGGCGGCGCGCTTTATGCAGCGTCACGGTCCATGATGGTCCGGCACGCACATCCACAACGCCCAACCGAGGCCTTTGGCCTTTTCGCGCTGACAGGTAAAGCCACAGCATTCCTTGCACCCGCTTTGATTACCCTGTTCACCGTCATCAGCGGAAACACGCAGCTTGGTTTCCTGCCCGTGATCTTCCTGTTTATTATTGGACTGATCTTGCTACGGTGGGTCAACAAAGATGGAGACAGTGCGCAATGGTCCGCCTAAGTCTAACAGTCGCCCTTATTGCTAGCCTCGCAGCCTGCGGCGGTGACAAAGAACCTACGCAGGTCGCCAAGGCCAGCGTCAGCACGCAAAATGCGGGTGATACCCGCGTGGCCAAAGACCTGTTTGGACATGTCCCCACTGGATCATCCCAGCAGCCACAAGCCATTGGTGGATATGCGCGCGGCTGCCAAGCAGGGGCGGTGCAACTGCCTGAAACGGGCACCACATGGCAAGCGATGCGCCTGTCGCGCAACCGCAACTGGGCGCAACCCCAAACCGTTGATTTCATCCAAGACCTGTCACGCTTTGCCGCAACGCAGGCGGGGTGGGACGGGCTTTATGTTGGTGACATGAGCCAGCCACGTGGTGGTCCAATGTTAACTGGCCACGCCAGCCATCAATCCGGTCTTGATGCTGATATCTGGATGCTTCCGCCTAGCCAGCTGGACCTGAACGCCCAACAACGCGAAGATCTGTCATCGATTTCCATGCGCCGTGCGTCAGGGGCATTCACCAACAGCAGCTGGACGCCACAGCACGAAGCAATCTTAAAGGCAGCTGCTTCTGACCCACGCACCGCACGGATTTTCGTCTTTCCAGGGGCCAAGGTCGAGATGTGTAAAAACGCGACAGGTGACCGCAGTTGGCTCAATAAAATCCGGCCTTGGTGGGGGCACCACTACCACTTCCATGTGCGTTTGAAATGCGCCGCTGGGGATGCCAACTGCACTAACCAGGCCCCACCGCCTGCTGGCGACGGCTGTGCAGATGCAGACGGCTGGGTCGACCGCATTTTGAACCCACCGCCACCAGATCCAAACGCCACACCAAGCCCAAGACGCGGACCACTGACAATGGCGCAACTGCCAGGTCAATGCTTGAGCGTGCTCAACAACTAAATGCGCCAGACCTTGTTTATCTTGGCGCTGCTTGCAGGCTGTGGGCCGTTGTCCGCTGGACCGAATGGTTTCTCGCAGTTCGCGTGGATCGATGCAGACGTGCGTTTTGGCGGGCTGTCCGGATTGGACGTATCCAATGATGGCTCCAGCTTCACCGCCATCGGCGATCGCGGGATATTTGTGACGGGGCAATTTATACGGGATGCAAACGGCGATATCAGCGGCATCACAAACACCGCAGTCACACCACTATTACCGCCGAGCAGATCAAAGACGCCTGACAGTGAAGGCATCGCGATTGGCGCAAGCGGGGGCATCTATGTGTCCGTCGAAGCAAAACATCGCATCCTTGCATTCGACGGCATCGACGCCCACCCGCGCGCGTTGCCACGCCATCCTGACTTTGCGGGCATGCAAGCGAACAGCTCGCTCGAAGCACTCGCTATCGATGCGGACGGCACCCTTTATACTCTTCCCGAACGGTCCGGTCGGGCGACGCGCCCCTTCCCTGTTTACCGGTTCAAAGACGGCGACTGGGATGTCCCGTTTCGCATCCCAAGACGTGGAAACTTCCTGATCTCAGGCGCAGACATCGGGCCCGATGGGCGGCTCTATATTCTAGAACGACACTTCACCGGACTCGGATTCCAATCTCGCGTGCGCAGGTTCGATCTGTCTGGCGGATCAGAAGTCACGCTGATGGAAACACGCACCGGGACGCACGACAATCTTGAAGGGATCAGCGTTTGGGCCTCGTCCACCGGGTTGCGGATGACACTGGTATCCGACGACAATTTCAGATTTTTCCAACGCACTGAACTGGTTGAATACGCGATCAGTAATTGACGCGCGCAATGCAAGCGACTAACCCGCCCAAGTCCGCGGATTGGCTGCGGAACAAGTGCCGCACCCTTGCAAAAACGGAAAATGTAATAAAATGACACGTATCCTTCCCGGCGTTATCGCCATGGCCATCGTTGTGGTCGCCTCTAACATCCTCGTGCAATTCCTGATCCTCGACGGATTACTGACATGGGGGGCGTTCACTTATCCCCTCGCATTTCTTGTGACCGACATCATGAACCGAATTTACGGGGTCGCTGCGGCGCGCCGCGTTGTGTTCGTGGGCGTGATCGTGGGGATCATCTGTTCGCTGATCGGTAGTCAGGTCATGCTTGAGTACGGACCTGCTGTTGCTTTGCGCGTCGCGATTGGGTCGGCTACGGCGTTTTTGGTGGCGCAACTGCTTGATATCGCGATCTTTGATCGGTTGCGAAATGGGACTTGGTGGAAAGCGCCGCTGGTTTCTACTTTTGTCAGCTCGATTGTGGATACTGTGATCTTTTTCAGTATCGCGTTTGCGGCTTTCTTCAATGGTTTCAGCGGTATGGCTGCGGATCAGGTGATGTGGGCGCAGGACGCTGTGCCGTTCTTGAACGCGGGGCCGCTGGTGCCGCTTTGGGTGTCGCTGGCTGTGGCTGATTGGGGCGTTAAGATCGGGATCGCGTTGATCGCGTTGGTGCCGTTCCGCATGATCGTTGCGCTGTATATGCCTCGGAAATCCGATATCTAGTCAAAAACATTTTGACTTGTACCAGATATATGCGAACATCTTCTTAGTCGAAACATTTGAAAAGGAGGTGATCTAATGCGTCATGAAGTATTGGAGAAGGCAGTCGGGACAACTTGGGGCAAACTAACCTAAGGCAATCTTTGGGTTTTTTGAACCAAGGTGGAGTTTCCTAACCGACCCCACCTCTGAAATTCAGATCAGGGCCATCCCAACGCGGGGTGGCCCTTTTTGTTGGAAAATGGCTGTATTTTTCGCGTAGTTTTTGCATAAGTTTTGCATATGTCGTTTAAGGACGTCATGAACTGTCTCTTATACACATCTCCGAGCCCACGAGACCTCTCTACATCTC
>OJHH01000226.1_pt1 | contig 18264 bp, 15 predicted proteins | sample 1594911 | NCBI WGS metagenome assembly OJHH01 (sample SAMN05416787, study PRJEB24817) | seawater metagenome | isolation source: Sea water | place: Canada:Atlantic | collected 2013-11
CTGTTCATCTTTGCCACTTCAGCAGCGAAATCTTCTTTTTCAACTTCGATGCCGTCGCCAACTTCAAGACGTACAAAACCAGTGATTTCAACTCCGGCGTCAGTCGCAGCCTGCGCAACTGTCACGTCAGGGTTCACAACGAATTGCTGGTTGAGCAATGTGACTTCAGCCATGAATTTCTTCATGCGGCCAACGATCATTTTCTCGATCACAGCTTCTGGCTTGCCAGACTCGCGTGCGATGTCCATCTGAACAGTCTTTTCTTTCTCGACAACAGATGCGTCAAGATCAGCTTCGGACAAGGACACTGGGTTTGCAGCAGCGATGTGCATTGCGACCTGACGGCCAAATGCTTCGTTGTCGCCGGACATTGCAACCAGAACGCCAATGTTGCCCATGCCAGGTGCAGCCGCGTTGTGCACGTAGTTCACAACAGATGTGCCCTCAATGACGGCCATGCGGCGGACCGACATGTTTTCGCCGATGATCGCAACTGCGTCAACCACAGTCTGTTCAACAGTTTTGCCGTCCAGATCAGCAGCCTTCAGGCCGTCGATGTCGGATGTGCCAAGTGCAACTTCAGCAATACCAGCAACCATTTTCTGGAAGTCAGCGTTTTTGCCTACAAAGTCGGTCTCGGAGTTCACTTCAACAGCAACACCTTTGCCGTCTTTAACAGCAACAGCCACAAGACCTTCCGCAGCCGTACGGCCGGATTTCTTAGCAGCTTTTGCCAAACCTTTGGTGCGCAGCCAATCGACAGACGCTTCCATGTCACCAGCATTTTCAGTCAACGCTTTTTTAGCGTCCATCATGCCTGCGCCTGTGCTGTCGCGCAGTTCTTTTACCATTGCAGCGGTAATAGCCATGTCTCTACTCCGTATGAGGAAATTCAAAATTGGATCGAGGCGAGGTTACCCCCGCCTCGTGATTGTTTTGCCAAATGGCGCTGCTTTAGGAAGCAGCAGCCTCATCAGCAACAACTTCTTCAGCGAACTCTTCCATTGCGCCCATGTCGACGCCAGCTGCACCCAGCTGAGCGGACATACCGTCAAGCGCTGCACGTGCAGCCAAGTCGGTGTAAAGCGCGATAGCACGTGCCGCATCGTCGTTGCCTGGAATGACGTAATCAATGCCATCTGGGGAACAGTTGGTATCAACAATAGCCACAACTGGGATGCCCAGCTTTTTAGCTTCTGCGATTGCCAATGTTTCTTTGTTCACGTCGATGACGAAAAGCAGATCAGGAACACCGCCCATTTCGCGGATGCCGCCCAAAGACGCCTGCAGTTTGCCCTGCTCACGTTCCATGCCAAGACGTTCTTTCTTGGTCAAACCGTCAAAGCCGTTCTCGGACGCCGCATCAATCGCCTTCAGGCGCTGGATGGACTTGGAAACGGTCTGCCAGTTGGTCAATGTGCCGCCGAGCCAACGGTGGTTCATGTAATACTGTGCGCAACGTTCAGCTGCATCTGCAACTGGCTTCGCGGCCTGACGCTTGGTGCCAACGAACAGCACGCGGCCGCCCTTAGCTACGGTGTCACGGATCACGTTCAATGCTTGGTCAAGCATTGGAACTGTCTGTGTCAGGTCCATGATGTGGATGCCGTTACGGCTGCCATAGATGAAGTGTTGCATCTTTGGGTTCCAGCGCGCGGTCTGGTGGCCAAAGTGAACGCCAGCTTCAAGCAGCTGACGCATGGAGAACTCGGGAAGAGCCATGTTAGTATTCCTTTTCCGGTTTGACCTTGGGCGGGGGTATCGACGCGGATGCGCCAACCGGTGGACATATCGGGATTTCTCCCCGATCTGCCCGCCCCCGCTTGGGGATTTAGTGAGGGTCCATTAGCCGACGGATCCGTTGGTTGCAAGAGGTAGAGCCTCCGGCGGGAGTATTTTCAACAAAGCGACGCCAAATTTATAGGAATACCCGTTCGACGAACCAATATGCGCCCACAAATGCGATAGCGACTGATGCTGGGACGGCCACAATTTTGCGGTATGCATCGACTTGGTGACGGATCTGTATTGATCCAAGACACAATATGAATATGGCAAGCAGCGGGGCCGCGAATAACCATGTCGGGCTTTCAATGGCAGTGCTGATGATGTTTGGGTTCAGCCAGATAAGAGAAGCCGCAGCGGTGGCGAGCACGACGTAAAGTACCTTGCCCTGAGTTGCCTCGCTTGCGCCCCGATCCACCCGCAAGGCTTGCCAAACGCAGAGGTACATCACGGCGATCACCGCAAGTTGGCCGATTTCCACACCAATGTTGAACCCGATTAGTGCAGGTACGAACGCGCTTTCGGGCAGCCCGAATTGCGCAAGGACGGACGCAAAGCCAAGACCGTGCAGCAACCCAAATCCAAACACAACAAAAGGCCGCCACGGGCTCAGGTTTTTCATATAGATGTTTTCAACCGCAACATAGACGATTGACGCCGCGATCAGCGGTTCGACAATATTGCCAGGTACGACCACATACCCAAGGGCCGCCAGCGCCAACGTGATCGTATGCGCCAATGTGAACAGCGATACTTGTGTCAGCAGCGGACGCATGCGGGCCGACAGGAAAAACAGCCCAAGCACAAACAGGATGTGATCAAGTCCTTTTGGCACGATATGATCAAAACCAATAGGCAGATAGCGCACAAACGTTTGCCAGCCGCTGGCTTGATCGCCACCCGCAAGGGCTATCGGATCGGACAAAACACCGGCCTCGAGGAAGCCATCATATTGCGCATTGACGCCCATTTGACGTAACACCAAGATGCCAAATTCAGGCGCCCAGCCGACTTGGACGGACCGCGCGCCCGCGGGAATAGGCGCGGTGAATGACAGGTTTGATGCACGCACAACTTCGGTGTCGCCAATCGGATCGACACGCAGGATCGGGTTTTCTGCCGTTACCGCGATACCGTCGGCCAGAACCACGATATTGCGCGCCATCTTAGGCCAAAACGCAACGAAGCGCGCCTCAAGGTCCGCAGGGGAAAGCGCGCGCAGCTCGTCATAGGTTTCTGCTTGCGCAGTCGCATTGGTATCAACAACCTCTGACTGGTCGATCCCAGCGATAAAGCTTTCCAAATTGAGCTGCACATCAAACGCTAGGTTGTCGCCCTCTTGGGTCATATCTGCAATCGACGGCAAGACTTCATGCGCCGACACAGCTGACAAGGTTGTGATCCAAATCAGGACCGCGCTTGACAAAAGGCGGACAAAGGACAGTTTGGGACTAACAGAAAAGGACAGCTTCATGCGGATATTTGCTTTCATTCTTGGTCTTTTGGCGGCCCCTGCGGCAGCGCACGAGTTTTGGCTCGAACCTTTGGCGTATCAGGTTGAAGCGAACGGTAATTTGACTGCTCATATTGTCAACGGGCAGGACTTTAAAGGTGTAACATTGCCTTTCGTACCGCAGCGGTTCGCTCATTTCATTGCCTTCAATGGTAACAATAGCTTGCAAGTCACCAGCCGGATCGGCGATAGCCCTGCCCTCAATCAAGCACCAGCGTCCGAGGGGCTTAATGTTGTGGCCTATCAGGCGCGAAATTCGACTGTGTCCTACGAGACGTGGGAGAAGTTTCAAAAATTCTTGGATCACAAAGACCTTGGCGATCAGCTGGCAAACCACGAAGCGCGCGGGGTTCCGCTTGAGAACTTCCAAGAAGTCTATTCGCGGTTTTCCAAAACCCTGATTGGTGTCGGAAGTGCGGCAGGTGCCGACAGGCGCACAGGCCTAGAAACAGAGATCGTCGCACTGACAAATCCATATACCGATGATTTATCCGCAGGCATGCGCGTTCAGCTATTTTACCGGACAGATGTGCGCGCCAACGAACAAATTGAAGTGTTTGAGAAAGACGATGAAGGCACTGTTGTCATCTTCATGGTCCGCACAGATGATCAAGGTATAGCGACAGTTCCGGTCAAATCGGGGTACGCCTATATGCTTGATGCAGTTGTTTTACGCGAACCTGCCGCACGGTTGGCCACCGATACGCAGGCCGCGTGGGAAACGCTTTGGGCAAATCTGACTTTCATGGCGCCCTGACTTGCACACGGCGACGTGTTTCGGCAAAAGCAGGGGTATGACACAGAACACAGATATCATTTGCATCGGGTCGGTCCTTTGGGACGTGATTGGCCGCGCAGCCAGCCATATGCGCGTTGGCTCTGACGTGCCTGGCCGGATCACGCGCCTGCCGGGCGGCGTCGCGATGAACATTGCGATGACCCTGCGCCGGTTTGGCATGCACCCTGCCCTGTTATCCGCCATTGGCCGCGACGCCGAAGGCAACGAGCTGGTCGCTGAAGCACAGCGCATGGGGCTGATCTGCGATTACCTTTACCGGTCCGCGGACCTGCCCACGGATGTATATATGGCCATTGAAGGCGCCAACGGGTTGGTTGCTGCCATCGCCGACGCGCATTCGCTCGAGGCATCAGGCAACAAAATATTGCGCGCCATGGGCGATGGACGGCTGGGATCAGCGAACGCTCCTTTTACTGGACCTGTCGCATTGGACGGCAACCTAACCGAAGAATTGCTGCAAACAATCGCCAAATCGCCGCTGTTTGCGCGCGCTGATCTGCGTGTCGCCCCCGCTTCGCCAGGTAAGGCCGCGCGGCTGTTGGCCTTAATGGATCACCCAACCGCGACGCTTTATGTCAATTTGGAAGAGGCCAGTTTGCTGTGCCAATCCGAATTCACATCATCACATGACGGGGCTGCGGGTCTGCTTAAACGTGGGGCGCACCGCGTACTTGTCACCGACGGAGGCAATGCCGCCTCTGAGGGAACCGCAGACGATATCATCAGCCATACACCGCCCGCCGTGTTGGTGACGCGCGTGACAGGTGCTGGCGACACATTCATGGCCGCCCACATCGCATCAGAAGCCCAAGGCATGGACCGCATGGCCGCACTGACCCGCGCAGGCAACGCCGCCGCAATTTACGTATCTGGAAAGACACCATTATGAACTTCCCCATGACATTCAGCGCAGAAGTCGCCGCCGCGCGCGCCGCTGGCACCCCTATTGTGGCGCTGGAAAGCACCATCATCACCCACGGCATGCCGTTCCCGCAAAACGTGGAAACCGCGCGGATTGTCGAACAAGACGTGCGCGATGGTGGCGCAACACCTGCCACAATCGCCGTGATGAACGGCGCGCTGCATATCGGGCTTGAGGCCGATCAGCTTGACGGGCTTGGCCAAGCAACTGACGTGGCAAAACTGTCGCGGGCAGATATTGCAGCCTGCATTGCAATGGGCGGCACTGGGGCGACAACGGTTGCGGCCACCATGATCGCAGCACATCTGGCAGGTATCCATGTATTCGCAACTGGTGGCATCGGCGGCGTGCACCGCGGCGCAGAATCCAGCTTTGACATCTCCGCTGACCTCAACGAATTGGCACAAACCCCTGTGACCGTCGTGGCCGCTGGGGCCAAAGCAATCTTGGATCTGGAAAAAACCTATGAGGTCCTCGAGACCCTTGGCGTGCCTGTCATCACCGTTGGGCAAGACATGTTGCCTGCGTTTTGGTCGGCGGTATCAGACATGGCCACACCACTGCGCATGGATACTGCCGCACAGATCGCTTCGGCGCAGATCACCCGCACCGCAATGGGCCTGTCCGGCGGTCAGCTCATCTGCAACCCAATCCCAATCGACGCACAAATCCCCGCCGACGTGCTGGCACCCGTCATTGCACAAGCCCTATCAGAGGCAGACGCCCAATCGATCAGCGCAAAATTGGTCACGCCGTTCTTGCTTGGGCGCATATTTGAGCTCACCGAGGGACGGTCACTGGTCGCAAACATCGCCTTGGTGCGCAATAACGCTGTGCTGGCGGCCAAAATCGCTGGCGAAATGGTGAAACAAAGCAGTTAACCTTGTCGGGGCAGAGATCTTTGCCTAAATGGCTCTTAAGGGTTTCGTAATTGGCGGATGACGATGGATCACTTCACTGACGACGGCAAAAAGGTACGGCGGGGCGTGATTACGCGACTGCGGGGCAACTTCCTTGCGGGCCTCATCATTGTCGCACCAATCGGGCTGACACTTTACTTGGTTTGGTCGGTTGTCGGCTGGATCGATAGCTGGGTCTGGCCATTTATTCCCGATTATTACCAACCCGAAGAACTCGTGAACCGCTTTTTCCGCTCTGAGGGCGGCGATCTGATCCGCGTTAACGTGCGCGGCATCGGCGTCGTCATTTTCTTGGTCTTCACGATACTGGTCGGCTGGATCGGCAAAGGTATCTTGGGTCGGTCCATGTTGCGGTTCGGCGAAAGCTTGGTTGAACGAATGCCTGTCGTCCGGTCAATCTATAACGGCGTTAAACAGATCGCCGAAACCGTGTTTTCCCAGCGCGATACGTCATTTGATAAAGCTTGCCTGATCGAATATCCGCGCAAAGGCATTTGGGCGATTGCGTTTATCTCGACCAACGCGCGTGGCGAAGTACGCACCAAAATCTCTGACGGTGAAGATATCGCGACAGTGTTTTTGCCCACAACGCCCAACCCCACATCTGGGTTCTTGTTGTTTCTGCCGCGCAGTGACGTCAAAGAATTGGACATGACCGTTGAAGACGCAGCCAAGCTCGTGATCTCTGCGGGGCTGGTTTATCCCAATGGCAAAGACCCGACCAAGCCACCTTCCCCGTGATCGGCCCAGTCAGCACAGGGTTTGCAACTGGCTTTGCGCTGATCCTCGCGATTGGGGCGCAAAATGCGTTTGTGCTGCGTCAAGGGTTGGCGCGGCAACATGTATTTTGGCTGTGCCTGCTGTGTGCGACATCTGACGCGGTGCTGATCGCTGCTGGCGTATTTGGCTTTGGCATCATCGTCGAACAGGCGCCCATGTTACCGCAGATCATGGCTTGGGGTGGGGCCGCGTTCCTCAGTGTATACGGGGCAATGCGGCTTTGGGCGGCGTATCAAGGCGACTACAAGATGCAGCTTGCCGGACAATCAGCAGGGCTATGGGCGACACTTGCCACAGGCGCTGCGTTCACGTGGTTGAACCCGCATGTCTACCTCGACACATTGGGATTAATCGGCGCAATTTCCACCCAATATGACATGAACGTCGACCGCTATGTATTTGGTATTGGGGCAGTTTTGTCGTCTTACGTGTTCTTCTTTAGCCTCGGCTACGGCGCACGCCTGCTCGCGCCAATCATGCAATCCGTGCGGGCGTGGCGTATCCTAGATGTGCTGATCGGCCTCGTGATGTGGGCGCTTGCGATCAAATTGATCAGCTAATCACAGGGCCGTCCAACCGCCATCAACGCTAATGGTGGTGCCAGTTATTTGCGCAGCAGCATCCGAGCACAGAAAATTCACCGTGCCACCTAATTGTTCCACAGTCGCAAATTCTTTTGATGGTTGGCGGGCCAACATGACATCTTGGATCACCGTCTCGCGGTCCATGCCGTATTCTTTCATCGTCTCAGGGATCTGCGCCTCGACCAATGGCGTTAGCACATAGCCCGGACAAATCGCGTTTGCAGTGATTGGCTCTTGCGCAGTTTCCAAGGCCACAACCTTGGTCATGCCGACAATACCATGCTTGGCTGCAACATAAGCTGATTTATACGGTGACGCGGTTAAACCATGGGCTGACGCGATATTCACAATCCGGCCCCAGCCATTGATCCGCATGTTCGGCAATGCGGCGGCGGTTGTATGAAACGCGGATGACAGGTTAATCGCGATGATGGCATCCCATTTGTCTGCCGGAAAATCCTCAATAGGGGCGACGTGCTGAATACCGGCGTTGTTCACCAAGATATCGCATCGGCCAGCCTCCACAATCAATCGGCGGCAATCGGCAGATTTAGACATATCGGCGCTTATATATCTGGCCTCAACGCCAAATTCGGTCGCAATATCAGCCGCCAGCGCATGGTCCCCAGCGTTATCCGTAAACGAATTTAGCACAACATTCACGCCAGCCTTGGCCATCTCGCGCGCGATTCCCAGCCCGATGCCGGAATTTGATCCGGTGATGACAGCGGTTTTTCCTGCAAGCGACATGAGAGCTGATCCTTATTATGACAAATGACTTGAGGCGGTTATAATTGCTGCACCTGCAAAATACAGCACCAAACGCATTACACCCCTGTGGCGATTCGTCGGGTGATTCCGCGCAACTTCCAAAATGTCCAAAACTGCGTAAAAGCCCAAAAAAAACGCCCGCACAAGGCGGGCGTAAAGTTATTGAGGCAGGTTTCATACAGGCAAGAAACCTATCGAGCAGTGCCCTTGTTATAAGCAATTGCGCGCCTGCATCCAAGCTAAAAGTTTGATAAGTCACAAAACCCTCTTTACGGTTGCAGCTAACGTTTACAGGGATCAAAGGAATTGTTTCCAAAATGAAATCAGAGTTTTTCACGCAGTTGACGCGTTTTGGCGCCGTTGCATCGATCATTATGGCAGGGTCCGCGGCCTTTGCTGAACCCAAACATGGCATAGCTATGTATGGTGAACCGGCCTTACCACCAGATTTTGCGCATCTCCCTTATGCCAATCCTGATGCGCCGTCGGGCGGCAAAATGGTGACGGCGAACGTCGGATCGTTCGACAGCCTCAATCCTTACATCCGAAAAGGCTCGGTTCACTGGCAGTTGCGGTATCTTACAGGTGACAGTTTAATGGGCCGTTCATTGGATGAACCGTTTTCTCTTTACGGTGTTATTGCCGAATCGATTGAAACAGGACCGAATCGCGAGTGGGTCGAATTTACCCTGCGTGAAGGTGCGCAATTCAACGACGGCAGCCCGATCACCGTCGAAGACGTCATTTGGTCGTATGAAACCTTAGGCACGCAAGGTCACGGTCGGTATCGCGGTTTCTGGGCCAAGGTCGAAACGCTAGAGGCCACAGGCCCGCGTTCGGTCCGCTTTACTTTTAACATCGAAGACAAAGAACTGGCACTGCTTGCGGGCTTGCGTCCGATCCTCAAGAAATCCCAATGGGAGGGCATGGAGTTCGCAGACAGCGGTCTCGACATCGTGCCAATTGTATCCGGCGAATACCGGATCGCCGAATTTGAGGCGGGGCGCTTCATCTCTTTCCAGCGCGATCCAGATTATTGGGCCAAAGATATCCCGTTTAAGGTCGGCATGGGTAATCTCGACGAAATCCGACTTGAATTCTTTGGCGACCAAACAGCCGCATTCGAGGCGTTTAAAATCGGCGAGGTCAACACCCAACGCGAATTCAACGTCGCCAAATGGGAAGGCCAATATAACTTCCCGCGCGTCGACAACGGCGAAGTCGTCAAAGCAGTGCTGCCCCACGCACGCCCATCGGGCATGACGGGTTATGTGATGAACTCGCGCAGCGATGTGTTTTCCGATTGGCGGGTTCGCGATGCGATGCTGCAAATCTTCAACTTTGAATTCATCAACGAGGCTATGACAGGCAGCCAACAGCCGCGCATCACGTCTTATTGGTCCAATTCGCCGCTCGCGATGACGTCTGGCCCGGCGGAAGGCCGCGTTGCTGAATTCCTAGCTCCATTCGCCGCCGATCTGCTTCCGGGCACGTTAGAGGGCTACGCCTTGCCCGTTTCTGACGGATCAGAACGGAACCGCGCAGGAATTCGCGCTGCATTGGCGCAGCTAGATGCAGCAGGTTGGACCATACAAGACGGCGTGCTTGCCAATGCAATCGGCAAACCATTTACGTTTGAGATCCTCTTGCAAAATGGCGTGTCCGAGCAGGCCGCGATCATGGACATGTTTACGCAGTCCCTGTCGCGGATCGGTGTAACGCCATCGATTTCGTCGGCAGACAGTGCGCAGTTCAAAGAACGCACCGATGCTTACGATTTTGACATGACGTATTATCGGCGCAGCGTGTCGCTGTCTCCGGGCAACGAACAATACGCTTACTATGGGTCGGAACGCGCAGACGAGGTCGGTGGTCGCAACCTGATGGGCGTGAAATCGGCGGCAGCAGACGCGCTGATCGGTCGGTTGTTGAATTCTGACAGCCAAGATGATTTCCGCGCCGCCGTCGCAGGTCTTGACCGTGTGCTCACCGCAGGGCGTTATGTTTTGCCGATCTATCAATGGAACATCAGCCGGATCGCGTCAAATAAGGAACTGAAATTCCCTGAATACCTGCCTATCTTTGGCGATTGGCCGGGTTGGCAGCCAGATGCTTGGTGGTATGAAGAATAAACATATTGGACCGGCCACTGCGCCGGTCCTTTTTTGCTAGAAAAGTGAAACACATATGAAAAAGCTGATTTTGATGGCGGCCGTTTTGGGCGCATTGCAAGCCTGCACCGTCGCGCGCGTCGCAGGCAGTGCGGCCGTCGGCGCAGGGCAATTGGCCCTCGGCGCAGTTGACGTTGTTTTGTAATACTACTGTTACAAACCTGATCTAGGCAGACGAAAATTACAAACCGAAAGCAATCATGAATATCCTTGTCCTATGCACTGGCAACTCTGCCCGCTCTATCCTGCTTGAAAGCATCCTAAACCACAGGTCCGGTGGTAGGGTCGCTGCGTTTTCAGCAGGATCAAAACCAGCAGGTAAGGTCCATCCGCAAGCCAAGCGCCTTTTGGATGCCCATGATTATCCCACCGATCAACTGAGGTCCAAAAGCTGGGACGAATTTGGCACTGACAGCGCGCCCCAAATGGATATTGTGATCACCGTCTGCGGGTCTGCCGCAGCAGAGGAATGCCCGTATTGGCCAGGCGCACCGATCCGGGTGCATTGGGGGGTCGAAGACCCCGCCGCCGCCGCCGAACCCGACTGGGACGCCGCATTTACAACGGCCTATGACCAGTTGCACACACGTGCGATGGCGTTTCTTGAATTGGATATCGCGCATTTGACCCAAGCAACTCTGACCAAGGAATTGACCCGCATTGGCACCCTCTAACACAACAAAGCTATTCGCCGAAGGCCTTGGCACCGCATTCCTATTGATCGGCGTCGTAGGCTCTGGGGTCATGGGCGAAAGCTTGGCGGACGGAAATACTGCCGTGGCTCTGCTTGCTAACGCTATCGCTACAGGCTGCATCCTTTATGTGATCATCACAACGCTTGGGCCTGTCTCGGGTGCGCATTTCAACCCAATCGTAACGCTTGCCTTTGCCTTTCGCAGCGAACACCCGTGGAAAATGGTCGCCCCCTATATCGCGGTGCAAATCGCGGGCGGAATTCTCGGGGTTTGGGCAGTGCACCTCATGTTTGATCTGCCAATCCTGCAAGCCTCCACCACGCTGCGCACGGGCACCGCGCAATGGTCTTCGGAAATCATCGCAACGTTTGGATTGCTCTTCGTGATCTTTGGCGGATTGCGTCACAAGGTCGACGCGGTGCCTCCACTTGTCGCACTGTATATCACGGGCGCATATTGGTTCACCTCATCCACCAGTTTTGCCAATCCTGCGGTCACAATCGCGCGCGGGTTCTCAGACACATTCGCAGGGATCGCGCCAAGCAACATTGCGATGTTCATCGTGATGCAGATGGTCGGCTTGGTCATTGGACATTTTGTGCTGACGCGTTTGTTCCACTCAGACCAGTGATGTCACCCACAATAGCGTCGCGTCATCCGCACTGACTGAGACAACATTATGTCCCATCGACGCATCATAATATGCACTGTCGCCACGACTTAGGGTCGCTGGCTCGTAAAACTCGGTAAACAACTGAATTTTACCGGTCAGAACGTACAGGAATTCTTCGCCGTCATGGCGGACCCACCCATCAAAATCATCCATACTGCGGGCGCGCACCCGGGTCTGATATGGCAACATCTTTTTGGTGGTCAGTGCATCCGCAAGGATGTTGTGTTCATAGGTTGTCGTGATTTTTTCACCACCCTCACCCGCAAGGGTCGTCGCCATCCGGCCATTCACCTGATCGCGCGACGGCGGGGTAAACAATTGCGGCACCGAAATTTGCAATCCAACCGCCAGCTTTTTCAACGCCTCATAGGTCGGCGACATCTGCCCGTTTTCAATCTTTGACAACGTGGACCGCGCCAGACCAGCCTGATTTGCCGCCTGCTCTAAGGTCCAATCTTGCGCCTTGCGCAATTCACGCACGCGCGCACCAAGGTCAAGCGGTTGGGCTTTTCCATCTGTGCCGTCTTCATGCGCGATGCGGATAAAATCTTTTGGATCAATGTCTGACATAGTTGCGTCATAGATCGCAGGGCGTGGGCTTGCAACCATCCGCCCCGCGCCGTAGCGATGGATCATGCTTTCTTTAACCACATCAATCGCGCCTATGGCTGCCCCCGATCCGTTTAACATGGCGGCTCATGTGCTGCGCCATGTGGACCAGCTGGGTGATAAAGTCGCCCTCTCAATTTTGTACAGCGACAGGTCCGAAGATTGGACTTACGCCATGCTTGGTCAAGCCGTGCGCGGTACTGCCCAAGGGCTGTTGAATATGGACCTGTGCGCAGGTGATCGGATATTATTGCGGCTTGGAAACACAGCTGATTTTCCAATCGCCTATCTGGGGTGCATTGCGGCAGGTATGATCCCCGTGCCGCTCTCGGCGCAATTGACGCCACCCGAAGTACACCAAATCGCGGACAACATCCAACCAGCGGCCACCATTCAAAGCGACGCAATTGTTGTCGGTACTGACCGGATCATCACACCCGATGCATTGCGCAGGTTCTACACCCTGCCACCCGCACCATTTGCGATGGGCGACCCAAATCGGCCTGCTTATATTATCCATACATCAGGCACATCAGGCCAACCGCGCGCAGTTGTGCACGCGCACCGCGCCGTTTGGGCACGTCAAATGATGTGGAATGGCTGGTACGGATTACAGCGCGATGACCGAATGTTGCACGCTGGTGCGTTCAATTGGACATATACGCTTGGGACCGGACTAATGGACCCTTGGGCGATCGGCGCCACCGCGTTAATCCCCGCAGACGGGACAGACGCCGCCGCCCTGCCCACCTTAATGGCCCAGCATCGCGCGACACTCTTTGCCGCAGCACCTGGGGTTTACCGACGGCTGTTGCGCGGCGACATGCCGGCAATGCCCGCCTTGCGTCATGGCCTGTCGGCTGGCGAAAAACTGCCCGACGACACGCGCAACGCTTGGCAGACAAAAACCGGCACCGCCGTGCACGAAGCATTTGGCATGTCAGAATGCTCCACATTCATATCGGGCAGCCCGTCAAACCCTGCACCACCGCATGCATCAGGATTTGCACAAAACGGACGACAAGTCGCGATTATCGACAGCGGCCAGCCGGTACCGCGCGACACCGTCGGCACGATCGCAATACACAAAGACGACGCAGGCTTGATGCTTGGTTATCTTAATGCACCCGCAGACACCGCCGCAAAATTTGACGGCAATTGGTTCATGACAGGCGACATGGGCATCATGGACCGCGATGGTGCTATCAGCTACGCAGGCCGCCACGATGACATGATGAACGCTGGTGGCTACAGGGTCAGCCCAATAGAGGTTGAAACGGTACTTTGCACCCACCCAAACATCACTGACGCCGCCGCATGTGCGGTTCACGTAAAAAAGGACGTCACCGTCATTGCAGCCTTCTATACCAGCGCACATATGTTAGATGACGAACAACTGACCGCATGGTGTGCGGATCGACTTGCGGGCTACAAATGCCCGCGCCTTTTCATTGCCTGCGATACTTTACCACGCGGCGCGAACAACAAATTACTGCGCCGTGTACTGCGCCAAAAATGGGAGACCGCAAATGGTCAAACTTGACATTATCTCTGATCCAATCTGCCCGTGGTGCTATATCGGCAAGGCCAATCTGGACAAGGCGCTGACGCAATTCCCCGACCATCCGTTTACCGTCGAATGGCATCCGTTCCAGCTAAACCCCGACATGCCTTTGGAAGGCATGGACAGGCGCGCCTATCTCGAAGGCAAATTCGGCGGCAAAGAAGCCGCGATCAAAGCCTACGCGCCCGTCGTTACCAGCGCTGAAAAAGCTGGCGCGCTGATCAATTTTGAAGCCATCAAAACCACGCCCAACACGATCAACGCGCACCGCCTGATCCATTGGGCAGGCATCGAGCAGCGGCAAACCTACGTCGTAGACCTGTTGTTCAAAGCCTACTTTGTGGATGGGCGCGACATTGGAAGCGCAGAAGTCCTTGCGGATATTGCAGACACCGCCGAGATGGACGCAGGCATGGTGACCCGCCTTTTGGACACCGACGAAGACCTGACCAGCATCCGCGAACGCGATGCGCATAGCCGCAAAATGGGGATCTCATCGGTGCCGACATTTATCGTGGCACAGCAACATGCCGTACCCGGTGCGCAGCCACCTGAAATGTGGGTCAAAGTCATCTCTGACATCCAAGAACAGATTGCAGAAAAAGCATGAAACCAGTTACAAAACGGCTACCGCAAGGCGAATTCATCGCACTCGTAGCCATGTTGGCCGCAACAATCGCGTTTTCCATCGACGCAATGCTGCCCGCCCTCCCCGAGATCGCAGCGGAGCTGTCACCAAATAACCTGAACCGCGCCCAGCTTATCCTGACCAGCTTCGTGCTTGGCATGGGGATTGGCACATTCTTTACGGGACCACTGTCTGATGCATTTGGGCGCAAGCCCGTGATGGTCGGCGGCGCCATTGTTTATATCATCGCCGCAGCGGTCGCTTGGGCGGCACCGTCGATGGAAATGATGCTGATCAGCCGCGTGGTGATGGGGCTTGGGGCCGCAGGACCACGGGTCGTTGCCATGGCTATGGTGCGCGACATCTACGGTGGGCGCGACATGGCGCGGATCATGTCGTTTGTGATGATGGTCTTTGCGCTTGTGCCTGCACTCGCACCGACAATGGGTCACTACATCATCCTCGGGTTTGGTTGGCGCGCCATTTTTGTGGCCTTCATAGTCTTCAGCCTCGTGACAGCAATCTGGCTGATGCTGCGACAGCCTGAAACACTGGCCGTAAAAGACAGGCGTCCATTGGATCTAAAATCGCTCATTTCCGGCACCCGTGAAGTGTTTTCGATCCGCACAACGCGCCTGTCGATCATGATCCAAACACTGGCATTTGGGGCGCTGTTTACGTCATTGTCATCGACTCAGCAGTTGTTTGACGTAACCTACGGCCAAGGCGACAGTTTCCACCTTTGGTTTGGCGGCATTGCAATCGTTGCAACGTCTGCCAGCGTCCTAAACGCTAAATTTGTTGGCAGCTTGGGCATGCGGGCAATTATCAAAATGACGTTCATCGGACAAATCGTTCTATCGACTTTGCTGATCCTCATCACGCTTACAGGCGGGCCGTATTGGCTGACATTTGGCATGTTCGTGATCTGGACAATCGGCGTGTTTATGCAAGCGGGCCTGACCATCGGCAACCTGAACGCACTTGCTATGGAACCGGTTGGTCACCTCGCAGGCATCGCGGCATCGATCATTGCAGCGCTGTCAACCGTAGGCGCTGTGCTCATCGCAGCCCCCGTCGGTCTCGCGTTCAACGGCACACCCTTGCCAATGGCCATAGGTACGCTGGTTTGCGTGATCCTTGGGCTGTGGCTTACCACTAAAATCAAACGACCAGGCGAAGATTAACCCTTCGCCTTTTCCTCTTTTAGTTTCACGGCAAGGTCACGGGCGATGTTGAACGCGCCTTGGATCTTGTCGCGTTCCTTGGCCCAATCGCGCATAACGACGATCTTGTTGTCTTTGACCTTCGCGCCGCCCTTTTGATCATTGATGAAGTCCACAAGGCCCGACGGCGACGCAAATTTGTCATTGTGGAACTGGATCGTGGCCCCCTTTGGCCCCGCGTCTAGCTTGGCAATGCCAGCCTTTTTGCACATCGCCTTAATACGAACGACCAACATAAGCGTGTTTACTTCGCGTGGCAGTGTACCAAAACGGTCGATCAGCTCAGCAGCAAAGCCTTCCAATTCAACCTTTGTCGTCAGATCAGACAGACGACGGTACAGACCCAGACGGACATCCAGATCAGGAATATACGTATCTGGGATCAGCACAGGCACACCAAGGTTGATCTGCGGTGCCCACTGACCATCGTCAATGATGCCTTCAGCGGCACCCGACCGGATCGCGTTGATCTGATCTTCCAGCATTTGTTGGTAAAGCTCGTAACCAACTTCGCGCATCTGCCCAGATTGTTCTTCGCCCAACAGATTACCCGCACCGCGAATATCCAAATCTTGGGAGGCCAGCGTGAAGCCCGCACCAAGCGTATCAATCGCACCTAACACACGCAGTCGTTTCTGCGCGGTATCCGTCAGCTTTTGACGCGGTTTTGTGGTCAAATACGCATAGGCTCGCGTCTTAGATCGCCCAACACGGCCACGAATTTGGTATAGCTGCGACAGGCCAAACATATCGGCGCGCCACACGATCATCGTATTGGCAGTCGGAATATCAAGGCCGGATTCAACGATCGTTGTGGCCAGCAGTACGTCGTATTTGCCATCGTAAAACGCGTTCATGCGGTCATCCAACTCGCCCGCCGCCATCTGGCCCGTCGCCGAGATATACGACACCTCTGGCACTTCGCGTTTCAGGAAATCTTCCATTTCGGCCATGTCCGCAATACGCGGAACAACGATGAACGACTGACCGCCACGGTAATGTTCGCGCAGCAATGCCTCGCGCACCGTAATGGAATCAAACTCAGACACATAAGTCCGGATCGCAAGACGGTCGATCGGCGGTGTACCAATGATCGAAAGATCACGCACACCCGACAAAGAAAGCTGCAATGTCCGTGGGATAGGCGTCGCAGTTAATGTCATAACATGTACATCGGTGCGCAATTGCTTCAGGCGCTCTTTGTGTTGCACGCCAAATTTTTGTTCTTCATCAATGACCAGTAAACCAAGGTTCTTAAACTTCACGCCCTTGGCCATTAACGCATGTGTACCAACCACAATATCAGCGGTGCCATCAGCGATCCCGGCACGGGTAAGCGCGGCATCACGTGTGCCAACAAAGCGCGATAACGGCCTAACATGAATAGGAAATCCACGAAAACGCTCGGCGAAATTTTGATAATGCTGGCGGGCCAACAACGTGGTCGGCGCAATAATTGCAACCTGCACACCGGACATTGCGGCCACAAACGCCGCACGGATAGCGACCTCGGTTTTACCAAACCCAACATCGCCGCAAATCAAACGGTCCATCGGCTTGCCGGACGAAAGATCGGCCAAAACGTCTTCAATTGCGGCCAATTGATCATCGGTTTCCACATAGGGGAACCGCGCCAAAAACTGGTCCCAAAGCCCGTCTGGCGGGTCCAATGCAGGCGCTGTACGTAACGCACGCTCAGCCGCCACGCGGATAAGCCGCTCTGCAATCTGGCGAATGCGGTCTTTGAGTTTGGCCTTTTTAGCCTGCCACGCGCCACCGCCCAACTTGTCCAACAACCCCGTGTCATGGCCAAATTTTGACAGCAGTTCGATATTCTCGACCGGCAGGTAAAGCTTTGAACTTTCGGCATATTCCAACAGCAAACATTCATGCGCTGCGCCCAAAGCGGTGATCACCTCAAGCCCGACAAACCGGCCAACACCGTGATCAACATGAACCACCATATCACCAGGGTTAAGGCTGTTTGCTTCCGACAGGAAATTTTCAGCGCGGCGTTTACGTTTGGTCTGACGAATAAGCCGATCACCAAGCACGTCTTGCTCGGAAATCACGGTCAAGCCGTCCGCCTCGAACCCCGCCTCCAAAGGCCAAACCGCCAAATGCAGCCCGCGTTTCCCGATCCTTGAAAAGTCAGTAACAGGGATTGTCTCGGCCAATCCCTCGTCTTCGATCAGCCCCATAAGGCGTTCGCGCGCGCCCTCGGAATAGGATGCAATGACAACCGGACCCGCGTCCAGTTTCACACGAATATGACCCGCTAAAGCACCGAAAAGACTGATAGTTTCCTGCTGACGCTCAGGCGAAAAATTACGCCCCGTACGCGCGCCTGCGTCAATCACACCAACGCCTGTGGCCTGCTTACTTGGCGCAAACTGCAACACACGTCGATCTGCAACTGCGGCGTCCCAAGCCGCATCATCCAGATACAGCAACGCAGGTTCCGCCGGTTTATAGATCGAATCCATGCGGCCCTTTTGTTCAAGCGCATGCATGCGGGTGCCGTATTGATCGTCGATGCTGTCCCAACGAGACACGCGCGCAGGACCAACCTGACTGTCTCTTATACACATCTGACGCTGCCGACGAATAGAGAGGTGTAGATC
>OJHH01000230.1_pt1 | contig 18113 bp, 19 predicted proteins | sample 1594911 | NCBI WGS metagenome assembly OJHH01 (sample SAMN05416787, study PRJEB24817) | seawater metagenome | isolation source: Sea water | place: Canada:Atlantic | collected 2013-11
TCGTACCTTCTCGTGATCAAAAAAGTGCTTGCAATAGAGGAGGAGTCCATACACGTTCAATACCCAATAGCTGCGCCATCGCCGCGGCATTGGCCTGCTCGCGCAGTTGTGCCAGCGCCTGTTGGGCCGCCGGTTGATTGAGGCGGGCCAGTGCGGTTTGCCTCGCCACTTCCGGGTTGCCCGGGTTCGGAAAGTGCAGGCCCTTGAGGGTTGAGCGGGTATCACCCAGCACAAACACCGCCGTGGCCTGGTCCGCATTCGCGATCGGGCGCAGCCCCTCGGCGGTAAATAACATCACCTCAGTGGCGCGAGCAGGGAGTGACAGGCACAAGACGATGGCGGCCATGGGTGCCAGCAAGTAGGCCTTATTGCGGGTCATCGCTGATCCCCCGTGCCTGATCGATCTCGGCAGCAACCCGCATGGCCGCTTCCAGTTCGCTACAGCCGTGTTCGCGCATCAGGGCGTTGCGCCGGGCTTTTTCGTGTTTCTCGGTCTGGGCCAGGGCGAGCATCAGGGACGGCGGCACGTTGCGCACCAGGTACTCATGTTGCTCGCTCATCAGTACACCCTCGGTGTACTGGCCAGGGGATTTACTGGCGGACAGCAACATACTGCGCTGCCCTGCATGCAACTGGCGGTACTGCTCCAGGGCCTCTACTTCTTCCTTGGGCATCACCAGGCACAGCCACCACTCCACCGTATTGAGCATCCTGCGTGCCGCGTCGGGGTAGTCGGCCATGTTCTGGGTCGCGCTCCATAGCCAGGCGCCCAGCTTGCGCCACATCTTGACGATCTTGACCAGAAAGGGCGCCAGCAGCGGGTTGGTGGTGATGATGTGGGCCTCATCGATGGTCACCACGATTTCCCGGTCGGTGAACTGATCGCGCTCGGCAATGTGATTGATGCGGTTCAGGCAACTGATCACCGAGATCGCCAGATTGGCCTCGTAGCCCTCCCGGGCGAAGGTGGCCAAATCAATGATGGTGACATCGGCCTCCGGCCAGGGATCGCCAACGGTATTGAAGACCTCACCGTTGAAGGCATGGCAATACATGTCGATGGCCTGGCCCATATTGCGCAGCTTGCTCGCCTCCCCGTCGGTGCGCGCCGATTCGGCCAGTACAAAGAAGGCCTCGCGCACATCCTCGGTCAGTGTGGGCCGGTCCGCGGCCTGGGCCCGCTCGGCCGCTACCAGGATCGCCCGGCGGATCATGCTGCGATCAGCCCGGCGAATCTCCCGGGCTTCGCGCTCCTCACCGCCGGTGATCATCAACAGGGCCACGATCTCCAGTTCACCCATGATGTCCCGGGGTTCTTCCTCATCGTCGCCGGCCTCGACCGCGGTGAGCGGATCGAACAGCACACCGCCCTGCAACAGCCGATTGGCATCGGCGAAGGGCGAGAGCGCCACGCCGCTGCCGGGTTTGAGGGAGACCTGGTTGACCGACAGGCCGAAGGACGCAAACCACTGCCCCAGCAGGCCGAAGGAGTTACCCGCTTCGATAATGAACAGCCGCGGCCGGTGCATCGCCATCACATGGGCCAGCATCGAAATCACCGAGGCGGACTTGCCCGCGCCAGTAGGCCCCAGAATCAGCATGTGGGCGCTCTTCTGGCGGTCGGCAGGATTGAGGGGATCGAAGAACATCGGCTCACCGCCGCGGTTAAACAGGGCCAGGCCCGGGTGACCGGTGCCACGGTTGCGCCCAAAGAAGCAGGACAGGTTGGCCATGTGCTGCACCAGGGTAATCTGGGCCCCGCGCCAGCCCTCTTTTGCGTCCAGCGCCGGGTCATAGACCATCGGCAGGTTGCGGATCGCTGCATCCAGGGCGGTGAAATCATCCTTCGGGGCGATCGCCCGAAAACCGACATTCAGCAGGCGCGCCCGCAGGGCGGTGCTGCGCTCGTTGAGCTCGGCGACACTCGACCCGCGCAGATAGACCGCATACTGGGCGCGGTAGAACTTGTGGCGCTCGGCCAATATCTCCAGAGCGGTACGGCAGTCCTTGCGCACCTGGGCAGATTCACTGCCCTCGCCAATCGCCGAGGCATCAATGGCCTGGATATGCGCTTCCAGCGAGTCCTGGGGGATCACTACCATCGTGGTGACGAATACACTGCCCGGCGGCAACACATCGATCAGGGTATGGGTGGCATCGCCCCGGGTGATTTCGCCGGTGACCTGTCCGACCTGGGGCCGGCGGCGCAAACCGTCGATGGACAGACAGCGCAGAGCGCTGTTGCCGAACCACCAGCACTGGCCTTCCCGGTCACTGCGCGGATGCTCGTAGAACAGGCTCTCAGTGAAGCGATCGCCCACCGGCAGGCTGTCCTCATCGTGGCGCGTGGTACGCAAAAAGGCTTTGGTATCCCCGCCAAAGAGGTCGGTGCCCTCATTGAAAAAGCCCAGCAGCCAGTCATGAAAGTCCGCCCCCGACAGGCGTTTGAGGCCCACTCCGGCAGCGTTTAGGGCCTGGGTGAACCTGTCCACGGTATCCGCCAGCTCCAGCAGGGCGGTCTCGCGATCCATCCCGGCCTCACTACGGGCCTTGCGCCCCTTGGGGGCCGGGTGCTTGCGGTAGAGCATGAGCAGGTTGCGGCGCACCGCCCCACCCCAGTCGGTCTGGGTCACTACCGCGTCATAAAACAGCCCACCGGGTTTGCTGATGCCCTGGTAGTGGCGCGCCATGAGATCGAGATAGGCGCGGGTATAGGCTGTGTCGCGGATGTGTCGGGCGGGATAGTGGCTAACGGCCTCCATGGCCGTTTCGAGGTCCGGTTCATCGAAGGTATAGCTCTGCAACACCCAGGGCGCCTGGTCGTGTTCATCAAAACTGTCCTGCAAGGCGTCCTGCAGCGTATCGCGCAGCTCGGCCAGGTAGTCCGGGGAGCGACCCTCGGTCCCTGCCGGGAGCACTTCCAGTACCGCACCGACACTCACCCCATCGGCCAGCAGGATCGCCTGATGTTCGGCCAAGTATTCCACCCAGGGCAAAAAATCCACGAAGGAGCGCTGGCGTTTGTACAGGCTTCGACGCGCCCGCTGACTGAGTGGAGCCTTTTTGACGTTCTCGCCCGGCAGGCGGGGACGCAGCTCGGGTTCGGACGCGGTCATGGCGCATCCTTGTCATCGATTCCGGGGCTTTCAGTGCCTTCGTTTGTTTCAGCGGCCGCCTCCAAAGTTTGTGGGGCAAGGGGCTGGCCCTCCAGATCACTGCTTTTGTGGTAGCGCTGTGTGGTCGTGCCAGTGGCCGCGGTGGGCTGGGTACTGGGAATCACCTGGGTCACGGCCACCGGCGTCACCCGCTGAGACTCCCCGGGCAGGCGATACTGCACCCGTTCATAAAGCGGGATCACCGTGGTGTAGCCGGGAATCGGCGCCCGGCTGCGGGTCGCCAGGTGCGGGTAGACGTAGATCAGCAGATCGGGGTTGGCCAGCCGCGGAAACAGGTTCCGGGTCTCGGTGGCGACCTCCCGCGTGTAGGGCAGGTAGTCCAGCTCCTCGCCCGCGGGCTGGGCGTCCAGTTGCTGGTAGGCGGTCGCGTGGTGCGCCGTGATTTTCTCTTCGCAGGTCTCGAGGGACTCTTCCAGTTCGAGGTCCTGGCATACCGCCGTTGGCTGCAATAGCTCAATATCAGCGGTGCTGTCGGTATTCAGGGTGCCGCGGTAGATCTCCAGCATGCTGTGCTCAGTCGGCGGCAGGATGGTTTCCTGACTGGCACAGCCGCCGATACTCAGGCTGCCGAGCAGCGCCATCACCGCGGGCAGATGTCTTTTGGGTTCCATCAAGCGGTGTTCAATCGAGTGCACGGTAGCCTCCTTGCCGGTCCGCGAGGTGGTTTACCCGTCGGCCTTTGGGGTCGTAGTCAATGGCCAGCTGTTCGGTAATATGCAGGCTCACGGTCATACCGGGGTCGACATAAATCGCGTCGAACTGCTGGGCCTGACGCTCATCCAGCCAGCGAGCGATCTCCGTCGTGCCATCGGCAATGGCCTGACCGAGGATGTATTCACCGGTATCTCCGGTGACGATGGTGCCGACGCCGGCACCGCCCGCCCCGATGCTGGTGACCTGGGTGGTCTGGCTGGCGGCCGCCGCTTCGGCAGCTGCCGCGACGCCGACCACACCAATCCGCTGGGCGAGATAGGACGAGGCATTGGAGATGCGCTGGCCCACCACACAGGGGTTGCCGTATTCATCGGAGAGCTCACCGATCACTGTGGTCTGCTGCTGGGCGTTACCCTCATAGATGTCCTCGGCTTTGGGGACGGTGCGGATGGTGCCGTCGTTGAACACAAAGGTGATCGAACGCAGATCCCCGCGCACACAGCCCAGGGTCCAGTCCCCTACCGCCTTGCCGCTGGCCACCGCGTAAGCGACTTCCGGGATCTCAATACCGTTGGCCGCGAGGTTGTCCGAGCCGATGATCACCTTGAAGCTGTAGGGGTCGGTGACCTGACTGCCGATGGGTACCCGCCCGACCAGGGCGGTCATCGCCGTGGCATTCATCAGGGTCGCGTTGCGCGGCACGGTGTAATGGGGCACCAGCGCGTCGTTCGGGCCGGTGTTGCCCGAGGCCAGTCCCGAGAGTGCGTTGCTGCCCGCGCTGTTTGATTGCCCGGTGACCCGATTGAGGTGATCGGTGAGTGCGTTGCCGCTATTGGTGCTGCCGCCCAGCGGCGCCACCCAGGTCATCTCCTCGGGGCTGAATCCGGTAGCGCTGGCGATATCAAAGCGGGCCGTGTCGGTTGTTTCGCGCTCGAGATGGCCCTGAAGTTCCCGTGCCTGCGTCTCCAGCTGCGCAAGTTGCTGCTGCGCTTGCGCCATGTCGCGATCAAAACGGGTCTGTACGCGCTGTCGCGCCTGGTTCAGGTCGCTCTGAAGATCCTGACCGAGACGTTTCTCCATCTTGCGCAACTCCGCGTTGTCCTTACGCAGATTCACATTGTCATCGCGCAGCTGATCCGCCTGGTCGCGCAGGTTTTTGACTTCGGCCACCAGGGTCTGCACCGTATCGCGCTCGGTATCGCCTTCCACGCCGAGTTCATCCGCGAGCTGTTTCGAGATCGGTGACGCACCGCCCACATCCAGGCGTTCTTCGGTGGTGCGGTGACCACGGTCACAGCCGCGCAGTACCAGCAGCACCACCCCGATCAGCAAGGCGGCACTCGCCACCTGCACCCAGCGGTTCTGTGTCATACGCCGGCCCCCCGGATCACAGAGCGAATGGGCCGATCGGTCACGATGAACAGCGTCGTGCGGTTACCTCCCACCCGACCCGCTTCACGCCCCGGCAGCGTCTGGCGATAGAAGGCGCTGGCCACAAAGTGCGGGTCCACACCGCTGCGCTGGGCATAGGGCGTGTGCATGACGCGCCGGTTATCCAGCTCAATGGGCGTTGTGGCCTCATTGGTCACGATGAAGGCGGTGACATAGAAGTCCCCGGCGGCCCAGGACCGGTGTGGCATCACCACCACCGGCTGACGGCCGCGGTCATAGAGCCGAGACAGGTTGCCCGACACACCCACCGGTACCTCGCGGATGCCGGGCAGCGGCGCGATCAGCCGCGTCGGGGCATAGATCGACTGGGCGGCATAGCGCAGCAGCTCAAACAGCACCGAATCGCCTTGCGCTCGTTGCTGCGCGTCGGGCCCGCTCGATGCTGTACTCATCTCCGTGTCCCCCGGCATGACGACCTGCAGGGTCGGTACTTCGCTGGGCGGAGCTTTCACGGTGCGGGCACTGACATCGAACAAGAGGAACTCACCGCTCGCCAGCCGCGCCTGGATGCGTTGGGTCTCGAAGGGCTCCAGTGCCGTCCAGTAGGCCATGCCCCCGGTGACCAGAGTGCGAAACATCTGTGGGTTGGCGAGTGCCGGCGGCAAACCAATCTCGGCATTGGCGGGCAGGCGGATCAGCTGCTCGACACCCACCACCAACTCCACCGGAATCGGGCTCTGGCGCCAGACCACGGTGTCGGCTTTGGCGCTGTTGATCGACAGGCCCAGGGTGAACATCACAGCGATAGCCACGCCCTGTATCACAATCCTGCTCATGTGCCCTCCCCGGCCGCTTCGCCGCTGTTGATATCAATCACTCGCGGGGCCGCCGCCAGACAGTCCAGGGCCAGACCCCAGGGGTTGGTTTCCGGGTCCACGTCGTAGGCCACCACGCGCAGGGGGTAGTGAATGAGGCGGTCTTTTACCCGCTCGCCGCGATAGGTTTCCTGTACGTGCAGGTCCAGGCCCACGACCCACTGGTTGGGGCCAACGGCCTGTACGCGCTGGTTGCCAAAGCCCCGGCCCGGGATTTCCCACACGGAGCGCACCCGTCCGCGGATCTCCCGCTCACGGGACTCCAGATCCTGCAGGCGCTCGTCAAAGCAGGCCGGAGTGAAGTAGCCCCGCAGGCGATGGATCTGGCGGTAGTAGTCATCACTGCCATCCACTGGCCAGCGATTGAGTTGCTGAAAGATGTAGTAGGCGAAGGTGTAGAGATTGACCTTGGGAATATCCCCCAGCTGTTGCACAGCCCCGGCAGCCAGATCGGGCGGATAGTGCAGGCGGATGTGCTGGGGGGCCCGGCTCCAGCCCACCAGTGCCACCAGCAACAAAAGGGTCAGGATCGCGACCCCACCCAGCAGCAGGCGAATAGTCCGGTCCCTGGCATGCACCAGGTCGTCATAGCGGCTCACGGTGTCCTCCAGCGATGGATGTCCCAGGTGCGGCTTTCCCGGATCAGGGTCTGCGGCAGCAGCCCCCAGTCCTGCAGTCCCGCCCGGATGGCCATGACATGGAATTGCCGGGGCCGACCGCGCTTCAGCACGCGCAAGCGCTTGCCGATCAGCCACAGGCTGGCGAACACGCCCGCCAGCGACAGGGCCACGCCCAGCAGGGCCTGGCCAACCAACGCACCCGCGAGGGTGGTGAATGGTAGCCAGAATGCAAAGCAGGCCAGCGCGGCGAATTTAATCTCCGAGTTGGTCATCGCCAGGAACACCACCGGCTCTTCGTTGAGCCGGTCGGGCAAAAAGTCGATGTCGCGACGGGCGGCCATTAGAGGATCGTTGCCGCTTCGGTGAGCAGGAAGACAATGAACACCAGCAGCAGGACGCCAACGCCGAAGTTGAGACCGAGCTGCCCCCAGGTGCCCTTGCCGTCCTGCACCTCGGAGTAGGACGACAGGGAGTTTTTGACCACCACGAACATCGCCACCGTAGCGATCGCGAGGCCAATGAAGATGCCGATGTCATAGGCGTAGTCCTGCCCGGTCCTGATGTAGTCGCCATCGGTGATACCCCGGGTCGGTTCCGCCATGGTCGGCAGATCTGCCAGGGCCTGCTGGGCAGTAACGCTCAGACCGGTGACCAGCAGAGCGATGCGCTGTGAGTAAGCTGCCAGCTTGGCAGTAAGGCCCCCTTGGGCCGGGTGTTTATCTTTCATGGATGAATCCTCGTGTTAAGACCAGTTCAGGTTTGCCACCGCCATGATGAAGACGGCGATAAAGAAGGCGCGTGCTACCTTGGCGCCCGCATCCAGGACCCGTGTCCCCGGAACACGTAGTGACTGGTAGGCGCTCAGACTCACCCAGGCCAGCCAGATCAGCATCAGTACCAGCAGAGAGCCGACGATCAGGTCGTGGACTTGAACCGCCGTCGCACTCGACGTGCCGTTGGCACCGTTGAAGGCGGCCTGTTGTGCACTGCTCATTTGCGGCATCGGTGGCGACCTCCCTACACAAACTTTTTGAAGCGGCTGGCGGCGATGTAGGTCATCGCACCGGCCAGACACATGGTGGGGGCAAACAGCAGCGCCGGCGGAATCGACCAGGGCAGCATCAGGTAGAGCGTCACCGTGAGCATTACGCTCGGCAGCACCCAGCGCTTCGCCTTGTGAAAGACATAGGCACTCTCATGGCCACCGGTGAACTTGCGGATGTCCCGCGCCACCAGGCCCTCAAACAACCCGGCCACTATCGCCAGGGCGTAGCCCGGTAAGGCCAGCAGCACAATCACACCGCGCAGCACCAGCAACTTCACCGTGTTAATGGCTGCCACCACGTACACCCCGGCCGAGGCGCCGAGCCCCACAAGGGCCAGCCCCTCATCCACCCGGCCCCAAGCCAGGGCAGTGATCTGCGTCGGGCGCAAGGGACTCAGCGGGTAATCGTCGATGGCTTCGATATAACCGTGCTCGGTAAGTAAGAGGTCACGGCTGTGAGAGCCCGGCCACCAGCCGAGCGCAATGCCGGCCCACTCCAGCAGGATCGACAGCAGCCCGGCGGTCAGCGCCGCGCCGACCAGGGCACTGATCAAGGCGAGGCTCAGACTGATCGGTCCGCGCCGGGCGGGGCGGCTCGGTGTCTGCTCGCGTGCGGGGCGCGCTGCTGATTCGCGACTCATACCCGAACCCTCATGACGGCCACCTCACGATTGCCAGCCCAGGGGCGTGGTGTCCGACCAACCCTCGACATTGCCGTGGACATAGTCCCGGCACATCGCATCGACCATGGTTTGCAGGCCGCTCGGCAGTTCAGCGTCATCACTGAACAGCGGCAGGCGCAGTTTGTAGAGGCGCCCCGCAATCAACGCAAAAGCGTGGCCCTTGGGCAGGGCATCGAGATCGCCGGCGTGAATCATCGGGACCCGCTGGCTGGAAATCCGCTGGCGGGTACTGGAGGTAAAGTGCACCTCGCTCTCAGGATCGGCACTGTCGGTACTGCCGGAGTCCAGCATCAGGTGATTGATCTCGACCTCTTTGAGGCGATCGGTCAGCAGCTCCGCGGTGGCTTTTTCTTTGACGCGCAGCATGATGATGGTGCCAAGGTTGCCCACCACCTGACCGGCCCGGGCGGGGTTATCAAAACGGGCGATCACGTCGGACAGGGTTTGCGTGTAGACCGTCAGCTGAAAGCCGGCACCGCCGGCCTTGTTCGCCAGCGGAATGAACTCCCGCCCCACCAGCTCGTTGAATTCATCGGCGTGAACACAGACCTTGTTAAGGGTCGCACCGCGCTGGGCGTCTTTGTACAGGCTGCCTGCCACTGAGGTGAGATCCGCGAACATGGCATTACCCACCGCGCTCGCCACATCGGGATCGCTCAAGGCATCCAGGCCCACATAGACAATCCCGCCGCGCTCGATCACGCGCTTCCAGGACAGGCGTTCGGTAGTGTCTTCCGGATTACTCTCCGGTGAGAGCAGGCGCGCCACCGGGCCGGAGGTCAGCTTTTCCAGCAGGGGATAAAGGCTGGCGACCAGTTTGTCGAAGTGGCTTTTGTCGTGCTCGAAGGTCTTGATCAGCGAGGTGGCGGTAGGGTCACTTAGCCCAACGCGCCGGAATACCTCCACACTGGCCCAGGCGGTACGATCCCGGCCCTTGTACTGGGCCGGCATTTTGGCGGCGCTGGCGACCAGATCGGCGACCTGCTCCGTCCAGTCCTCGCACTGTTGATGGCCCGCCACGCAGGCGAGGTAGCGCACCACCAGGGCGTCGATGTCGGTGCTGCACTCCAGCAGGACCTGGTAGTTGATCGGCTCGCCGAGGACATCGAGCACCTTGGCCAGTACATTGACATAGCGCCAGGCGAACTCCCGAAAGGCGGCAGAGTTACCTTCATTGGGTAACTGCCCGGCGATGCGACTGGCCACTTCGGTGACCCGGGAGAAGGAGCCCACCGGGTTGTAGGTCACCGACTGCTCCGGAAAACCCAGATGAAAGACCTGAAACTCCCCGGCCCTGCCAGCCCGGCGGGCTTCCGTATACAAACGCGCGAGCAGATCCCCGTCGCCCTTGGGATCAAACACAATCACAACCTCGCCGCCACGGATGTCCTGGCTGGCTATGACTTCCAGCAAGCGGGTTTTACCCACCCGGGTGGTACCGACCACAAAGGTGTGGGCGACCCGTTCGGCCTGCTGCAGGGTGACGTCGGTTTCCTTTTCATAGAGTCCGACACCGTGCAGCTCGGGACTGCCTTCCACATAGGGCCGGGGCGGAAAGGGGTTTAACAGCCACTGACTGTTAAGGGGTTTTATCAATGGCTGCAGCGGTGTTTTTGCAAGAGCGTCGACGGTGGCGCGGACCGCGTGATAAAGCGGACCGCGCCGGTCGAAGTGACTGTGTTCGGTACGCTGGGTATCGGCATAGCGCTGGGTATGTTGTGTCCGCCACTGAAAACCGCGGCCGAGGAACAGCTCGCCTTTCGGCGCGGGGAGATTTTTAGGGTGAAGTCGATAAGTAGGCAGTACTCGCAGGCGGCGCTGGTAACGCAGCAGACGCGTCACACGCCGGCTCAACCACAGGGCACGCAGAGAACACGCAGCCGCCAGGCCATAACCGACGCCACCCGACAGTAACAGCACCTGGGGCGCCCCAATCCCCAGCAGCGCCAGTGAGGTATGCGTTGCGATGGCGGAGTATTCCACCGGCGGGCGCAGCAGCGCTTCGATGGGTGCGCTCATCACCCGCCCTCCCCAACGACGGTACCCTCAGGCACCACCAACACTGGATAACGCGTAATACCATAGGCCTCGGCCAGCCCGGTGTCCGGCATCAGCGACAGCGACAGGCCCGAGGCCCGGGCCTTCTCTCGCAATAACTGCCAGTCCCGCGGGTTCGCAGCCTGAACCACCAGGCCCGTTGCGTTGAGATCGAGTAGCGTCGGCAGCGACTGCGCCAACCAGTCCAGGCTGCGCCGGTCCATGCCCATCACGAAGAAAGGCCTTACGGGAGCCGTCGTTTCGTGCACGGCGGGTGTGCCGGGTTGCAAGGTGTCCGGCATGAGCGGCAGACGCATCTGAAGGGGCGTCACGCCCGGGCCGGGTGCGCGCAAGCGACGATCGGTGTTGGGCACAGGCCGTGGTCGGTTCACGCCTTCTATATAGGGGGCTGTCGGTACCGTGTCCGACCCAACGAACACCACCACGGGCGCCTTGCCTGGGTGCGCCGCAAGGACGACTGCGCTCATGGAGCCCGCCAAGAACGCCAGCACGCAGTGGGTTGTGCTACCGCGCATCAGCCACCTCCGTGATCGTCCGGTCTGAGGGCTTCGCGGATGGCGCTACGTACTGGTCGTGCAGGTGCTGTACGCGGGTCCGGTAAGCCTCACGGATTGCCCGGTCCTGTGCCGTTGCGTCACGGGGGCGGTGATAGCGCCCCACCGCCAGCCACCAGTCCTCACCCTCCCTAAATTGTTCCTTGAGGAACACTGCCGCGAGTTTGGCATTCACCACCGGGTCGGTGAGTCGCCAGGGCGATGCGATTCGCTCAAACTGCCAGTACCAGTTGAGTTGCAGCGGGCCGACATCAATGCGCAGTTCTTGCGCTTGCAGTGCTGCCATCAGGGCCGCAAACAAACTGGCCCGGTCCGGGTAGTAATGGGCCTCGCCCGCGATATTCAGGGTCCAGGGCCAGGGCGCGAACTGATCACCATCGACCCGGCCGGACTCCGCCAGGGCCATGGCATACAAGATATCCGGTGGCACACCAACATAGGCCGCTACCGCATCAAAGTGTGAACGGTCCGCCTGCGCTGCCGTTGTCGCCAGACTCAGCAGACAGGCCCCCAGCCAGCGCATTACTCGACGCGCGTCCATTGACCGGCTCCGTTCTTGCGGTAGATGGCGGGCAAATCCAGCTCCGCCCGAAATTGATTTCCGTGATTCAGTGTGGCCTGTCCGGCGTTCAGTGCCGTTATCAGGGACGGGAAACTCGCCGCCCACGCGCGCAACGCGCGGTCGCTCCCCTGGGTGCCAACCACGTGCACGTCCACGGGTACCGACGGATTGGTCAGCAGTGTTTGCAGGCGCTCATGCCCTGCCTTGCCGTTCCGGCGCAGGATCAGTGCCATACGTTGATAACGACTACTTTGCTGTGTTGCCTGAGCGGCGAGGTGCAGTCGGGGCGTGTCCGGATACAGGCGCTGCCAGGCGGCATCCACTGCGCGCTGGAAGGCAAGCTCCTTGTGCGTACGCTCAAACTCGGTCGCTACGAACAGTTCAGCAAAGCGCTTACGCTCTTCTGCCGAGTCGGTGCTCACCCCGAGGGCGGTGATGGGGTCCAGGCCCGGCGTCCATTGGCCCCGCTGCCCCGCCATGATGGCCTGGTAACGCCGATAGTCCGCTTCGCTCAAACCCCATTGGCGGGCAACCTCCGACAGCGGCACCTCGGCAGTGGTCACAACGGTGGCCGGATCAGCCAACACCACGGCGGATATCACCACGAGACTGGCTGCCAGTTGCCATCTCATTGGGCCAACGTCCGCCCAATGGCCAGGTAGTCGGCGTCGGGATCAAAGCCATCTGCTTGCAGTTCACCCCGTGTTTTGAGGTGCAGCTCGTACTGACGGCCGCGGGGGACCTGGCCCTCGCGGCGCCAGCGATAAATGTTATGCGGAGTGGTATTCAGGGCACGGGCCGCCGCCGAGGCGTTGTTCCCGAAATACCGGATCACTTCATCGACAGACATGCTCACGCCTCCCTATCCAATACAGCCGCCCTCATCTATTGAGGGGGGACTACCGGTGTGTGCCGCGATCGGAGCCTTAGGTTAGGATCACTGCACATTAGGTTTTAGTATCGGTTTATAGGTTTGTATATAACTTCATTCTTGTCAACAATGTCTGTAGAATTATTTGACACCCCGGCACAACAACGAAGCAGGAGCCCATGGCGACCTCCTTAGTGACACAGAGCATGCTGCTCGACCTGGAGACAATGGCGCGGACTCACTCGGCCTTCGCGGATCGCCTCAATGCTCTGCTGGACGCGCTATCTGTGCCACCCCAAGGCCAGGGACGCTCGACATGGCTGGTCCAGGCGGCCGAGATCCGTCCTGTGTCGGCTGGCGCCTGGTTCACCGGTACCAAACCCCGGCGCAGCAACCTCTCGACCCTCGTCAATTACATCACCACCCATTACCCGGTGAACGTAACCCAGGATGAGCTACTCGATTACTTGACCGGCAAATACGTGGCCCTGGACGTGAACGCCGAACTGGCCCGTAGCGGGCTGACGCCACCCCAGCAGGGGTTTGTACAGACCGTAGTGGCTCGCGCGATGAAGGACAAAGGGCTGGATCCCCTGGAACCGGACCAATTGCTGCTCTGGACCAAGGTGGTGGTCCGGGTTGCCCGCTATTACGCGATCAAGGTCGGCAAAGGACCTGCCCCGGATGAACACACGGTGCTGGCAACGGCGGCGGCCTTCCTTGAACTCGCGAGACTTGATGCGATCTAGCATGGGAGCCCAGGCGGAGCGCGGCGCCATCCTGCGCTGGGTGGTCGGGCTGATCTTTGGCCTGCCGATTGCCATCGTGCTCGGCCTGAATCTCTCTTTCCAGCTACCCGGAAAAGCCCCGGTACCGGATCCTGCGGCCACCGTGGGCTATTTTGCCTACGGCTCCAACATGAATGATCGCTACTTCACCCGGGTAAGGGGTATCGACCGGGCCCAGAGCCGGATGGCGGCCCTCGCGGATTACGCGGTCACCTTCGACCTGGACGGGATGCCGCCGCTGGAGCCGGCCTTTGCCAATCTGACGGCAGCACCCGGCGCCATGGCCTACGGGGTCTATCACCGCCTGCGCGAAGACGAATTTGCGCGCATCATTGATAGCGAAGGAGACGCCTACGCTATCCGCGACGTCACGGTGACTTTCCAGGACGGGTCCACCGCGCAGGCCAGAACCCTGATCTCCAAACCCAGTCTCGTCACGCCCGCCCTGCCCTCGCGGCGCTACCTCAACTACATGCACGAGGCCGCCCAGCAGTACGAGATGCCCGTCGAGGTCGTTGAGCGGTACGATCCGGCTCAGGGAGCCTATTTCCCTGTTGTCTCGGAATGCTTTGGTGCCCTGATCCAAACCGCGGTATGGGTCTTCGCGCGCACCTGAAGCCCGTTCGGGTCACGAGGCAAGGCCATCACGCCTTGTGCTCATTGCCGTCTCCGTCTACGTTGAATAGCGGGACGGAAAAACACGCTGATGCCATGACATCATCCTTTAAAATCGGGTGCGCGCTCGGAGCCGCGCTGTTCACTTTCTACGCGCAGGCTCAAGAGTCGCTCGAGGAATACCCCCTCGTTCCAGACCCGGCAGACGACGTGATCATCACCGCAGACAGCGGTGCCTTCTTCATCACGCCAGCCCGCATGCAATCCTCCTACCTCGACACACCAAACGCGGTCACGCAGCTGGAAGTCGCCACCCTGCGCAAACTGGGCATCACCGACATGGTCGATGCCCTACGGCTGGTGCCCGGTATGATGGTGAGCGAGACTCACGGCTCCGACGTCTCCGTCGGCTACCACGGGGCCAATGTCAACGTGCCGCGGCGCAGCGAGGTCCTGTATAACTCCAACCGCCTGCAGCGCCCCGGCTACGCCGGTGCCCACTGGTACCGTCTGCCCCTGGATCTGCAAGACCTGAATTACATCGAGGTCGTCCGCGGACCCAGTCCCGAGTACGGCACCAATGCCATGACCTCAACCGTAAACCTGATTCAGGACACCATCGCCACACGCGGACTGTATGGCTCCACCCGGTTCGGCGAGGGGCAAACCCGGGACCTGTTCCTGAAGGGCGGCTGGCAGCTCGGTGAAACCCAGTTGGGGTTGCGGTATTTCCATCGAGAAAACAACGGCTTCGATGCCGCCGCGGATTTTGAAGGCAACTACGAGAATGACGTCGCCACCGACTCGGTCATGATGAATCTCGAACACCGGCTCAGCGCGAATTGGCTGCTCGACATCGCCGGCTCCTACGCGGATTCGAGTTACCAAATTCCGGGATTCGATCACCTGAATTCTGATGACCCTTTCCTGGCGGTGGCACTTAGCCATTTCCGGGTGTCACCGGACGCAGATGAGACGAGCGGGTTTTTCTCTGCGGAGCTGCACGGCGCAGCCTACACCGGCGATATCGGACACAACATCACCGTGGGCCTGAACGCCAGCACCTACGCACGCGATCAGGCCATTAGCCTGTGTGGTAACAACTTTGCCTTTGATCCGCGGGTTGCCGAAGTCGATGCCCTACCCTCAGTCCACTTTGATATGCGGGATCAGATCGCGGTCGTCGGCGCCATGCTGTCGGGCAACCTGGTCCTGGACCATTCACTGATTCAGACACCATCCAAACAAGAGCAGGCCACCATTGATGCACTAGGCCCTTACCTGCAACGCTACGGTCTGAGCCTGTTGGAGGAGCGGTGCGGATTCACTGATCAGGACCTGGACGAGGATCGCTACGAGCTGAACGGCAATGTGGTCTCCCGACTCTCCAACACGCTCGAGAACGTCTTCGGGCTGGCCTACACCCGCAACGATGTCACCTCCCAGACCTATCTCAATGGCGAGGTCGACCAGGATACGGTGCATCTCTACGATACTCTGCGCTACACGCCCTCCCCACGCTGGGTGTTCAATGGCACGCTGGCATGGGAATCCACCAGCACAGTGGACAGCGACGAGGCACTGTCCTACCGCGTTGCTGCGAACTACCAGCTGCAGGAAAATCTTGTACTGCGGGCCATGCATGCCCGGTCTGAACGACTGCCCGATGTGTACGAAACCGAGCGGATGTGGACCTATGCCGTGGATTACGATGCCGGCGACACTGACCATTTGGGGCGGCCAGGTGCCAGTCTGATCCGGACAGCCTCGTCACCGAACCACCTCAAACCCGAGGTACTTGAACACAGCGAAATCAGCCTGTCCTACAGCCAATTCAATCGCCTTCAAGCAGATCTGACGGTGTTCTATGAGGACTACAGCGACCTGATCTCTGAACCCTTCAATTACGTTGACTTCAGGCTGACCAACAATGGCAAACTCCAGACGCAGGGCGCCGAACTGGGGGTCCACCATACGCTGCGGAACGGCATCGAATGGGGTGCGTCCTACGTGTACCTGGATGCAGAAACCGACACACCCTTTGAGGGCACTCTACGACCCGACCACGCCGGCAGCCTCTGGGGCATCGTCCCCCTCGGGTCAAACAGCGCGCTGTCGGGTGTCTACTACGGTACAGCAGCTGTCGCCGATGGCTCCTACGATCGGTTTGATCTGACGTTAAGCCACCGGATACACATACAACGTGGACACATCGACCTCCAGGTCAATTACCGGCACTACCCGGATGGCATCAATGCTTATACGGAAATCTCATCTCTGACGCCCAATGTTGCTTTGGTCGACGGGCAAGACCGAGTCTTTGTCACCGCTTCGCTGGCGTTTTTCTAGTTCCTTCAAAGACAGCTGCGTCCTCAAAGCCGACGTTCAACGCTTCAAGCTGGGGCGCCGGTCACGGCGTCCCGGCGCGAAGCGCCCGTGCTGCCTTGACTTGTTAACTGGTGCAACACTACGAAACCGATCTCCGTGTTGTAAGTTTTGCAGCTAGCCAATAGGACAAAGGAAACAGACCAAGTTGCATTACCACCCCAAAAATCGCTCCGTGAGAATGAAAAAAGGCGAACCCTTTGGGTAGATCCGAAATAATGTTCCAGTATTGCCAAACGAAAACCAAACAGGAGGCACCAACGATACTGGCCATTGATGGCGCTCCAACATAAACGCACAGAGTCAATGCCACAGGTAAAACAAGAATTAAGTTTACGACGATATCGTGCGTGTGCAGGAATGCATAGAACGCCAAGTCACCATAAGGTAGTACCGCGTCGATAGCCCAATCTAAAGAAGGATTCCGTGCAGCGAGCACGCTCCAAAAATGCATCATCGACATGAGGTACAGCGGCCATACCGCGAACGGAATAAGATTAACGAAGAATCTCTGCATGGGCTAAGCCAGTTAACGCCCGGCTTTGCGGCGCGCCTGCGCGTCCGGCAACAGCCGATTGTTATAAGGCGGGTGGCACATAGCTTGCTATCTCCCTGGGTAAATCAGCCATACGCGAGAATACATGGTGCGCACCAGCTGACAGAAGCTTCTTTTCATCCATTAGGGCGGAAAATCCAAATACTGTCATACCTGCCGCGGCAGCTCCAGCAACGCCCAAAGGGCTGTCTTCAATCACCAAGCATTTGCTTACATCAGCAACACCCATTTCTTTGGCTGCATGCAGGAAAACATCAGGAAATGGCTTGCCGCGCGCAACATCTGATGTGCTGAATACCGCACCTTTAAAATGCGCCATTAACCCAGTTTTACCTAATGTGGTTCCCATTTTTTCGTGCGACCCACTTGATGCCACGCAGAATGGTACGGTAAGCGCCTTCAGTACGAATTCTATTCCCTCTACGGCGGTTACCCTCGCACCTAGGGCTGAATTAATTTCATTTTTGTAACGATCTTCTAGTCCGGCTGGAGGTTCACGCCCCAACATTTCACGCAATATATTCATGCATTGCTGAGAGGAGTTGCCAACGAAGATATTGAACATATCAGCCAATGTAAGCGATAAGCCGCATTCCCGATTCAGGATTTCCGCAAAAACTTCGTTTGCAATTCTCTCGCTGTCTACGAGAACGCCATCACAGTCGAAAATAATCAGGTCAAAGTTTCGCAATTTTCATTGAGCCTTATAACGCCGCCAGCAGCGGGCGCGCTGTAAGCGCGTCCGGCGACCGTAGGGAGCGAACTGCCTGGCCTGGTTAGGCGTCGTTGCGGCCTGATTACTCAACAGTTTCTGGCTCTGGTTCGGGAGGCTCATCACCACGCTTCCGAAGTTCAGCCAACGCAAGGCGTACATCACCTCCATATCGGCGAAGGGCTCTCTTACACTCGAGTAAGCCAGCCCCGGATTCAAATCGGAGCTTCCTGATCTTCTCGGCTTCATCGTTGTGCTCCATAGACCGCCTAACGCCGTGGTTTGGTGCAGCCGGAACAGAGCGAAGCGGCGTGTAGGCTGTCCCAGCCGCGCGCTTTTTGCGCGGCGAGTAACACCACCTTGTTAGCACCAGCCCACTGCGACATATCGGAGCCCTGTTCCCACCGGTAAACTCTTATGGATTAAGTTAAATTTTGTAACATAAAAAGTGTCTACCGTTTTCTGGTCTAAGGATACTCTGAATAAGTCTGGATTTTTGCGATAATACGCCATGCCCCAACAACAGGATGTCAGCATGACCCAGATGACCTTCGCCGAGGCCGAGTT
>OJHH01000233.1_pt1 | contig 18031 bp, 10 predicted proteins | sample 1594911 | NCBI WGS metagenome assembly OJHH01 (sample SAMN05416787, study PRJEB24817) | seawater metagenome | isolation source: Sea water | place: Canada:Atlantic | collected 2013-11
TCTCTATTCGTCGGCAGCGTCAGATGTGTATAAGAGACAGCTGTGGCAGTGAGCAGCGCGCCGAGCGCGAGCGAGCGAACAATCATGATGTCTCCCCAGGGTAGGAGTCGTTGGGACGTTGACTCCTGGCGATAGTGTAGTGGAATCGGGAGGCCGCAGACGTCAACGTAAGCGTACCGTCAGTCCGCTAGCCGGTTTTAGGGCGTGACCCATGGGTACAAGCCGCTGCCTGTACCAATCGTCACATTCCCGGCGCCGTCGCGCAGGTCTGTCGGCGCGGTGGTCAGGTACTGGTCATCTGTTGTGACAGCGCGGGTGAGCGAGTTGATGCGCGAGCCGCGACCTGGCGTGTGGGTGAACAGACAGTTTGTCCACAGCGGACCGCCCGAATAGCCGGTGGTGGACCTGCCGTTTGCATTGAAGACACTGTCGTAGACCTTGGGGGTCCCCGTGCGGGTGTTGTTGTAGGTGTAGGTCCAGTAGCGCGACGTCGATACGTTCTGGAAGTACACGTTGCGCACCTCAGCACCGATTGCAGTCCACGCAAAAATTGCGTTGCTAGCGGTTGGCCAGGTGCCGCCACGGTTCGGCTTGTAGTCGATCTGCATATTGCTGACGACCGAGCTGGCACCGCTGAGTGTGATGGCGTGGTAATCCCGTCGGCCCGAGGAGTTTTCGCCGTACGCGTGCAGCACGGTGCTCCCGTTTGCCCCCCAGATATGTAGGTTCTTGCCCAGGTCATAGATGGCAGCCGACGACACCGTTCCGTACAGGAAGTCGTCCATTGTGTGGGTGCCGGGCATCATGTAGATGCCGTCTCCAGAGGAGGCGGCGGTCACGGCAACCTTGAGGTTGAAGTACGGATTGATGAGCGAACCGTCTCCGGTGGTGTCGTTGCCGGTTGGGGAGACGTACCAGACGGTGTTGAACGTGCTGGCGTCTGGGAAGACTCCAGACCCGGTGAAGTTGAAGCCGATGTAGGAGTCGCGTGGGTAGAACTCGCCGTCTAGGGCTTCTGAGTTCGGCAGGCCGGTGACGTTCGCCCGTAGCTGAACGCCCACACCAACGGTGACGTTGGTCGCTAGGTTGCTGTCTCGCCCGATTCGTACGTCATCGGCGATGGTTGACCCGATACCAATGTTGGTATTCTTGCGAATGCGAACATTTTCACCCATGGTGACATCGTCCGAAATGGCGCACTCAGGACCAATGACCACGGACAGACCTGCGGGAGGAACGCCGATGGTGGCGTCTTCGCCGACGCTGACGCCTCGTGCCAGGACGGTCGTTGGGGCGAGCACCGTTCGTGCGCCGACAGAGGCGAGGTTGCCGATGACGCTGTTGGCGCCGATGCTGGCATTGGCGTGAATGGTAGACGCATACCCGATGAACACGCCGTCGCTGAGCGTGGCTTGGGTGTGAATGGTGCTCGAACGGCTGACCGTGACGTCCTCACCGACTGCAGCGCTGGCGTTGAGAACGGTGCGCCGTCCAACGACGGACATGTTGCCGATCTGTACGTTGTCTTCGACGGTGACAAACTGGGAGAGAAGAACGTCTGTGCCGAGTGTGACATTGTCGCCAATCACGGTGCCCCGGTTGAGCACACTGCCGGCCCCGATGATCGATCCTGTACCGACTGTCACGCCTTCGCCAACGAACACATTGGACGCGACGGTGGCGCCAACGTCCACACAGGCGTCTCCGAAGCCGTCGGTGTTGACGTCTGCCTGGTCGGCGTTTGCGATGCCTAGACAGTTGTCCGTGGTGTCGTCAACTCCGTCAGAGTCGAGGTCCGCGGCGGATGCCGTGGCGGTGAACAGTGCGCAGAGCACGAGCGAACGCAGGACCATTATGTCTCTCCCCAGAGTAGGAGCCGTCGGTGCGCCAACTCCTGCGTCCAGTTTACTCTGCCTGGAAGAGCAATAAGAGGAATGTAAGTCTGCCGTCATCTGTAGCGAGTGTTCGTGAAACGGGAAAGCCCCCCAGAGAGAGTCTCTCTGGAGGGCGGTCAGGACGACGCGTCGTTGGGACTAGCGCTGAGTGGAGCGGCGGCGGCGGATGAGGCCCGCGGCTAGGACAATCCACAAGGAGCCCATCGCGGAGCCACCGGTCACCGAGCAGCTTCCGCCAGCCAGGGTTCCGTTGAGACCGGGAGTCAGCGGGTCAGAGCCGTAGTCGACTTCGTCGCCGTCGTTCATGCCGTCGCCGTCTGTGTCGACAACTCTTGGGTCGGTCTCCAGGGCGTCTTCTTCGCCATCATCGAGGCCGTCGCCGTCGGTGTCGGCCAGCAGGGCGTCCGTTCCGTTGACGTACTCCTCGCCGTCGGTCATGCCGTCAGCATCGGTGTCGTCGCTGTTCGGGTCGGTCAGGCTGTTCACCTCATCGCCGTCCTTGCGGCCGTCGCCGTCGCTGTCATCGTCCATGGGGTTGGTCTGGGCGTAGGCTTCGTCGCCGTCGTTCAAGCCGTCGTCGTCGCTGTCATCGTCCATCGGGTCGGTGCCGTTGTCGCGCTCGTCGCCGTCGGTCATGCCGTCGTTGTCACTGTCTGCGGCCAGGGGGTCGGTTCCGTCGTCGAGCTCGTCACCGTCTCGCACGCCGTCATCGTCGGAGTCTCCATCGAGGGGGTTGGTTCCCTCTAGGCGCTCATCGGCGTCAGAGATGCCGTCGTTGTCGCTGTCGGACCGGTTCGGATTGGTGCCTTCGTCGATCTCGTCACCATCGGAGATGCCGTCGTTGTCGCTGTCCGGGTTGAGCGGGTCTGTGCCGACGAGCAGCTCGGTGCTGTCTTCGCTGCCGTCGTCATCGGTGTCGCTGTTGAGCGGGTCGGTTCCGGTGACGAAGAGCTCTTCACGGTCGGAGAGACTGTCGTTGTCGGTGTCCCAGCTGTACGGGTCGGTTCCGACGAGTGGGTCGACTTCTTCGTCGTCGGTCATGCCGTCGTCATCAGAGTCGGTGTCGCGGAAGTTGGGCAGGCCGTCTTCGTCGGGGTCGCCTGCACCTTCGTCGTCGTTGCTCAGGCCGTCACCGTCAACGTCGTCGTCTTCCGCATCGCTACAGCCGTCGGCGTCGAGGTCGGTCTCTTCGGCGCTGGTCCAGTCGCTCTGGCCGTTTGGACAGCTGTCTGCTGCGTCCAAGATGCCGTCGTTGTCGTCGTCATCGTCTTCGTCGTCGGAGCAGCCGTCGCCGTCTTGGTCTTCGCCGCCATCGCCGAGTGCGCAGGCATCTTCGGTGTCAGAGACGCCGTCGTTGTCGTCATCTGCGTCTTCTTCGCTGTCGTCTCGGCAGCCATCGGCGTCGTAGTCGGTGAGGGGGCTTGAGGCCCACATGGCGTCGCCGCGGGCACAGTCGTCTTCGGCGTCGCTGATACCGTCGTTGTCGTCGTCTGTGTCTTCATCGCTGGAGTCTTGGCAGCCGTCGGAGTCGTTGTCGGTCTCTGGGCCAGCGACCCAGCTCATCTCACCGGTGGCGCAGGCGTCATCGGTGTCTGAGACGCCGTCGTTGTCGTCGTCTGTGTCTTCATCGCTGTCTTTGCAGCCGTCTTGGTCACGGTCATTGTCCAGGGCGCTAAGCCAGCCGGTCGTTCCTCGTGCGCAGATGTCGGCGGCGTCGCTGATACCGTCGTTGTCGTCGTCTGTGTCTTCTTCGCTGGAGTCTTGGCAGCCGTCGGCGTCATGGTCAGACTCGTTGTCTGAGAACCAGTCGATGTCTCCGGTTGCGCAGGAGTCGTCACCGTCTGAGATGCCGTCGTTGTCGTCGTCCTCGTCTTCGTCGCTGTCGTTGCAGCCGTCGGCGTCGTGGTCGCTGGTGTTGTCAGCGACCCAGCCCATCAGGCCGGTGGGGCAGTTGTCGCTGACGTCGGCAACCGCATCGTTGTCGTCGTCCTCGTCTTCGCTTGCGTCCTGGCAGCCGTCGCCGTCGAAGTCGGTCTGTGGGGTGCTCACCCAGCCGCTCTCGCCGGCGGGACACGCGTCGTTGTCGTCGTCAATGCCGTCGCCGTCTTCGTCGAATCCTTGGGCATCTTCAATGATGAGCGGAGCGTCTTCCTCGGTGAAGGTGCAGCCGTTTCCGTCGTCAATACGAACGGTGTACTGGCCGTTTGCCAAAGACTCTTGCGGGATGTCGTAGTCGGAGCTTGTGGCGCCATCAATGGCTTGGCCGTCGAGGAACCACTGGTAGGAAACGCCCTCGACCTGCGGAGCGCTCAGGGCGTAGCCGGATTCTGCATCACCGCCGACGCCCATTGTGGCGCTGAAGGCTTCGGTGTGGTTGATGTTGATCTCGTCAAACATCAAGTGCACGTACCCGGAGTCGGGGTGGGTCATGGCGGCACCCGGGCCAATGATGATGCCGGCGTAGTCGCTGGTTGGGGTGAATGTGGTCGAGACCTTGACCCAGCCATCGGACGGCTGCAGGTCAACCGGAATGCGCACCAAGACGTCTTGCGGAATGTTGGCGTCGGTCTCCAAGTCTCCGCTGGTGTTGAGCGGGAAGGACGTGGCCGTGGTTCCGAACACGGTGATGTCGCCTGCCGAAGCGCCGCCGTAGGAGGTGGCACTGGGGACCGCGGTCCAGAACTCCAAGGTGTATTCTTGTCCGGAGATAAGCGGCTCAACGGTGTTGTTGCCGATGTACTCGATGTAGCTGCCGTTGGAGAGCGCGCCTACCCAGGCGTCTCCAGCGGGGAACTCGCCTTCAATCGCGCCAAATCCTGAGTAGTAGAACCCGCACGCGAAGTAGTCCGAGGTGGCCCCAGTCGCTTGGCTCCAGTGTTCCGCGTAGCCAGTGATCTGACTCGGAGAGTTCGGGCAGTTTCCGTCGATCTGGTCTTGGAACGACGGGTTTAGGATGAGGCTGGTGACCTCAAAGTTGGCGAAGAGGTCCGCATCGCAGGTGCAGTCGGGGTCGTCGTAGTCGACCAATCCATCCCCATCACTATCTAGGCCGTCGGCACAGGCGTTGACGCCGGACTCTGGGAAATAGGCGGGGTCGAAGTAGTCGGGAATGCCGTTTTGGTCGGCATCTCCGGCTCCCTCATCTGCGTCTGAGACGCCGTCGCCGTCGCTGTCGTCGTCATCTACAGCATCGATTCCGTCGCCGTCAACGTCGCCGTAGAGGGCTTGGTCTCGAATCTCTTTGCCCTGTGGAATACCGTCGTCGTCGCCATCTTCACAGACGTCAGGAATGCTGTCGCCGTCGTCGTCGCCGATTGCGCTGTCGGCCATGGTGACGGTTGGGAAGGCGTGACGGGACTTGGACCCTCCGGTCGAGCCGGTGAGGCCGACCCAGAAGTCGTCTCCGAGAATGCCGGCAACGTCAACGGTCTCAGTCATGACGGGCGAGGCTGGCTTGACGTTGGTCTGGGCGGCGTACACTTCAATCACGCCATTGACGACGTCTACCCAGACATGTGTGCGAGAATTCTCAAGGGTCCAGGCGGGTGTGTAGGTGGCCGTGTGTGAGGTGGCGTTGCCGCCGGTGACCAGGCCAATGTGGTTGTCGTCGGGGTCGCCTGAATTGGTGTAGGTGTCGAACTCAATCGCGATGCTACGGGCGAGGCCGTTGTAGCCAATGCCGCCACCGGAGGCGCCAATGGTTGATGCGCTCTCGTTCTGCATGACGAACGCAACGCCGTCTGCGCCGGCTCCTTGCGAGGTAATGTTGGCTTCGAAATACGCGTGGAGTTCACCAGATGTGGAGACCTTCTCGTTGAACCAGATGGCTCCGGACTGGGTGTTAAGGTCGGCGGTGACCTGAAGTTCGCCATTGTTGATGACGGCGTTGTTGACCAGTGCCAGGGGCGTTGCGTCGCCCCCTTCGGTGTAGCAGACCTCAACGGCGCTGGCGGTGGATGTCAGGACCAACAGGAGAAGTCCCATTGGCGCGGGGAATGCGGCCCAGTTCATGTGTACCTCAAGGTGGGGAGAAACGTGACACCGCTCTGGGGAGAGGAAGGTGCACTGATGGTCGTCGTCACCTGGCAGGCGGATGTTTAGGAGCGAGCGGTTAGAGGGCGGAAAACTGTTCTCTGGAGAGTCCATGTACGACCGCATTGCCTTCACCTGGCTGCCTATGAAAGACGTCACCCGCACGCGCGCCTTCTACGAAGACACCCTCGGCCTGACCCTTGGGCTCAACGGCGGCGGCGGAGCGATGAACTGGATTGAGTACGACCTGCCGAACGGCGGCTGTTTGGCGCTGTTCGACGGGGTTCCAGACGCGCCTCTTGGCGGAAACGTGGTGTTTGAGGTGCTCGACCTTGTTGGCGAGATGGAGCGACTCAAGGGGTTGGGGGTGGTCTTCGTCTCCGACATCATCAACTCGCCGGTGTGCCAGATGGTGGGGTTTGTAGACCCGGACGGAAACCAGCTTATGCTGCATCAGCTCCGCGACCAGACCCGCGTTCAGCCCGCTACTTACGGGCTCATCGGCAAGTTCACGGCCACAGCGGGGGACCGGGCGGCCCTCATGGAGGCGCTTCCCTCCAACCACCGCCAGATGCCTGGGTGCAAGCGCTACGACGTGCGGCCGGATGCGACAGATGCGGATGTTGTCTGGGTCACCGAGCAGTGGGTGAGCGCGCAGTTTCACAGCGACTCGCTGAAGCTGGAGTATGTGCAGGCGGCGATTGCCAAGGGACGCCCGTTCATTGCGGGAATGGAGCGGATTGCCACGACCGGTTAGGGCACGCGTTCAGGTTGAGTGCGAGGGGCGACCTCCCGGAGGCTGTTGATGTCGGAAGTATGGAACGTCCTTGAGTCAGACAGCCGACTGGCTGGACCCACGCCGCGTCCGGTCGGGACCGTTGTTCAGGTCGTGTTGATTGTGCTCGGGGTCCTAGGCGCGGCCATCGTTGGAGCGCTGGTGGCGTACAACTCGCCATCTGGGTGGATGTACGGCGAAGAAGAAGTCGGCGGAATGTTGCTCGCGGGTGCCGCAGCGGTGCCGTATGGACTGCACGTCGCGTTGATTGGGCCACGGCGCTCGTTGTGGGCGGGTGCGTTCTTGCTCCTAGGCATACCCACGGTTCTACCCCTGTCTTGGTATTTGTTGTACCTGGGCATCGGTGGCATTGTGGCTCCGTTTCCATGGGACTTCGCGGCATGGTTTGTTGAGTACACCTCTGGTATCGGACGGCCAATGCCGGGTGGAGAGTGGGTCCCGGTAGGAGCCGAACCGCATGTGATGAACATGCTCTTGGGCGTCACCGCGGGCCTAGCGACAGGACTTCTACCTTGGACCCGGGCCACCTGTCCGTCGTGCGACAGTCCAGCATCCAATCGCATTGCAGGCATGTTCAACGCGGACTTGGGGTCGACCGTTCCCTCCAGACATGCTGTCCACGCTGCGCATGCGCTGGCGGATGGCATTGAGGTGGACCCAGACAAGGCAATTGCCGATTGGTTGGCCACCGAGCCGTATCCAGACCGGCTGGAGCCAGGTGCAGAGCACTTTGTGGTGCGGTGTTCACGCTGCAGATGGTGCAAGCAGGAGCTGTTGGATGTTCGGCAGCATCCGCGCAAGGTGTCCATTGGCCACATTCCACTGCCTGCGAAGTCCTATGAAGCGCTCCTTCCGGCGGTTGCGAAAGCGGCGGCTGCACGAAAGTCGGCCGGAGTGGCGAAGGTGCTCGAGTGGCGAGGGGGCAACCTACTGATCCCAATCGGGTCGGCCCTGCCAACGTGCTGTCCGGTGTGTGCGGAGCCGGGCGTGGAGAAGACTCGGCTGTCGTTTACGAAGACGAGCCCAGGCTCTGTTCTCTGGTTATTCATCTTCTGGCCGTTGTTCTTTATGTCCAGGAAGGTCTACTACTTTGAGGCGCACATGTGCTCGGCCCACATGCACCATGAGCGACGCACGGGACAAGCCGGCATGGTCATCATTGCGAGCGTCTTGGTAGCGTTCACCGCTGCGGTCTTCTTCGTGCTCGTGGCGTCCGACTACCCAGGCATCGGCTGCTTAATGATGGCGATGGTACCGGTCATGCCGCTGGTACTTGGAGCGTGGTGGTCGTGGAAGTGGCCGAAGCAGATCAACCAAGTGTCCTTCACAGCGGATGCTGTGTTGGCCAGCGGCTTTCACCCGGACTTCCTCGAATCCCAACAGTCCGACAGCGCCCCTAGCTCCGACGTCGTAGCCCCGACCTCGGTCGGCGTGGCCCCAGACTCGGTCGTCGTAGACCCAGGCTAGGAGGGCTTCTGCGCCATCCACAAGATGTGCTGGCCACTATTGTCGGGTGTGGCCCGTCCGCGCTCGACGTACTGGATGACCTCAACATCGAAGCCCTGCGCTTCGAGCATGTCGCTCAGCTCATCGTCGTCCAATACCGACCAGATACCGAGCACGCCTCCGGGAACCAGCGCGTCCCAGGCGGCCTTCAAGCCAGCGTGCGAGTACAGCCAGGTGTTGTACGGACGGGTCAGCGCCTTGGGGCCGTTGTCGACGTCCAGCAGAATGGCGGTCCACGGCTCTGGAGGCATGTCGATGACCGCGCCAACGTCGCCGATGTACACGTCACAGCGTGAGTCGCGCAGGGGGTGTCCTGAGGCGACGCCCATGAGCTCTCGGTTCCAGCGCTCGACGGCTGGGATGAGCTCGGCCACCGTCACGCGCCCGGTTTCGTCTACGCGCCGTAGGGCTGCCGCAAGGGTGAAGCCAAGGCCAAGCCCACCGACCAAAATCCGGGCACCTGTCAGGTCTGCTATTAGGTCACAGGCTTCGTCAGCCAGGGCGTCTTCGGACCCATGCATGCCGTTGCTCATCAGCTCACGGCCGTTGACGAAAATGGTGTACTCGTCTTGGCACTTCATTAAGTACAAGACCGAATCCGGGTCGCCAGGAATCACGTCCTGGTCGAGAGTAATCCAGTCTTCCATGGGGCTTGTCCTTTGGGGCCGGCGGCATAAGCCATCCGGGTGGAAGCGCACGATTTATCTGGATTTCGCGACTTTTAGACTGAGGTGGACCTGAACATGACCTCTCCCTCAAGTCAGCGAACGGGCATTGTGTACGGGGTGCTAGCGTTTGGTCTATGGGGCCTACTGCCCATCTTCTGGAAGCAGCTCGGCTCGGTTCCGAGCGTGGAGCAGACTCTGTACCGCCTGGTGTTTGGTGCGGTGACCTTCGCCTTGGGGGCTCTACTGTTCGGACAGTGGCCAGAGGTGCGCCGTCTACTGGCAGACCGCGGCAAGCTCCGGTGGTTCGCGCTGTCGGGCCTGCTCATCTGTACGAACTGGCTGGTGTTTCTGTACGCCGTTGAGTCCGAGCGCATGGTGGAGTCGAGCCTTGGTTACTACCTCAATCCACTTCTGAATGTGCTGTTGGGAACCCTACTGTTGGGGGAACGGCTGTCGCGCCTGCGCTGGGCTGCGGTGGGGGTGGCAGGACTTGGAGTGCTGGGGCTTGTCATCGCAACCGGCACGTTGCCGTGGATTGCGCTGGTGTTGGCCGGCTCGTTTGGCTCGTACGGACTGGTGCGCAAACAGGCGCCGGCGAGTGCGATGGTCGGCAGCACCCTTGAGCTTGGGTTTTTGATTCCTGTGGCGCTTGGCGTGCTGGTCTGGCGGGGTGGGGGCGCGCTTGCGACCGCCTCTCCGTGGATAGCGAGTCTCATCCTGCTCACTGGCCTAGCCACGGCGGTTCCGATTGGGCTGTTTGTGGCGTCGGCACGGCGGGTCCCGCTGTCCACTCTGGGCTTCCTTCAGTTCTTGGCGCCAACGCTTCAGTTGTTGTTGGGCGTGGCTGTGTATGGAGAGGAGTTTGGTCCAGTGCGCGCTGGCTGCTTTGCGGTGATCTGGCTGGCTTGTGCGCTGTTTAGTGTAGAAGCTCTGCGTCCTCATCGTACATCCACCTGAAGGATGGGGCGGCGCGGTTACACCGCAGTGGTGGAGGAACACATGCGACGTCGGCTCGGTCTGGTGAGGGTGCTCACGCTGATAGCAGCCACGGTCGGTCCGGCCGAGCAGGCCTCAGTCTCCTTGGTTGCGTCTGTCGTCAGTACAGACGGTGGCGACGTGGACGTGATTGTGGAAAACCAGGGGGATGGAGATGCCTGGGTGTCCGACATTCGCGTGCAAGGCACCGCGTGGAGGCTTGTGGAGGCGTGGCAACCGGTCACCCTCTCTGCGGGTGAGAGTCTGACGGTCGCAGTGGGTCTCGACTCCCAAGCCGACCCCGAGGACGGACAGCTCGTCATCCAAGCCGACGGCGCATCCGTGCCGGCTGCGGGGTGTCATCCCGGCGTACAGGTCGCATCGGACTCGGTCAGCGTTCCGCTCTTGGGTGAAGCGCCGGATGACTGTGATGCAGACAGTGACGGTGTTGTCGCGGTGTCGTGTGGAGGCGATGACTGTGATGATGCCAATGCGGACATTGGCCCAACGGTCGCCGAGCGCTGCAACGGAGTGGACGACAACTGTGATGGCCTAGTGGACGACCGTGGCTCCGAAGACGAGAGTGAGTTCTTCGTCGATGCCGACGGTGATGGCTTTGGCCAACCCGATGTCTCGGTCTGGGCCTGCATCGCACCGGAACGGATGGTGCCCAATGCGCTCGACTGTGACGACTGGAATCCACTGGTGAGTCCGTCCGCTGAGGAGACCTGCAATCATGTCGACGACAACTGCGACGGTGAGGTCGATGAGCCGGGCTCGCTGGGGGAGCAGGAGTATTTTGTCGACCGAGACGCAGACGGCTTCGGCGGAGACGTCTCTGCCGGCTGGGCGTGTACAGCACCTCCGTCAACCCGCACCAACAGCCTGGACTGCAACGACGACGATGTGCGCATTCGTCCAGGTGCCGAGGAAGTCTGCAATGACGTGGATGACAACTGTGACGGCAGCGTAGACGAAGAGGCGATTGACGCCATCGCGTTCTACGAAGATGCAGACACCGACGGGTTCGGAGCGGTTCTTGAGGCCGGCCGTGCGTGTGCCATTCCCAGCGGGATGTTGGTCGACGGGGCTGACTGTGATGATTCGGACCCGCTGGTCAATCCGAGTGGGGTCGAGACGTGCAATGGCACGGACGACGACTGCGATGGTGACGTTGACGAGGGCCTTCGCAGGCTCTTGTACCCAGACGGCGACGGCGATGGGTCAGGCCGAAGCACAGCCAGTCCGCTACCGACCTGCGGTCCCATTGCGGGAATGGTGGAGAACGACTGGGACTGTGCGGACGGAGACGCAACCACAACAGACTGCGCGTGTTTCGTGGCCGGGCCAGACGGGTTCGTGGGGTCGAAGGAGTTCTTTGTAGATGGCTACGTGGACGGTGAGGCCGTGCTCACCGGCAGTCCAGGCGCGTTCGGTGAGGCGGCGTTGCTGACAGACACCAACGGGGACGGGTGCTCCGAGGTTGTCATCGCGGGTGCGGGAGACGTGTGGGTGTTCGCGGGACCGGTGGTCGGGGAGCAATCGACAGACGACGCGTTGGCCACGCTGCATGGCGAGGATGCGTCGTTCGGCACGGTGATGTCCGCGGGGGACTTCAACGCAGATGGGCTGATGGACCTTGTCGTAGCGGCTCCGAGCGCGGGTGCGGTGTACCGGTTCGACGGCCCGCTCATCGGGGACATCACCGTGGACAGCGCCTCTGCCGTGTTCACCAGTCAGCACGCAGCGGGCGGTCTAGGAACCAGCGTGGCAGTGGGCGACCTGGACGCGGACGGGCGTGTAGACCTTGTCCTCGGTGAGCCCTTCGACCCGACAGCCGACGGCTCGGCGTGGGTGTTCTATGGCCCGGTATCTGGCTCACACCTGGTGTCCGTGCGGGCTGACGTCGCCATTCAAGGCGGCTCTGCGGGGACCAGCATTGCACTTGTGGGGGACGTAACGGGCAACGGGCAGCCCGACTTGGTTGTGGGAGGAACGCCTTCCGAGCGGCAGCCTGCCTTTGAAGGCGTGGACCAGCGAGGCGCTGTGGGCCTGTATAGCGGCCCGCTCAACGGTGACCTCATGCACCCAGTGCAGGCGACGCGGTCTTGGCTGTCAGACACCTTCTCGCTTGGCCAGCCGGCCGGAACGGCGGCCGGATATGCAGCGATTGCCGCCGGAGACACCAATGGGGATGGGGTTGCCGACTTCGTCGCCTCCGCACCCGAGCCAGCGTCGTTTCTCTACTCATCCACCGGGCCATTTGGGGCCTTCGGTTTGTTCTTTGGGGCGACTTCCCCCGAAGCTGTGGCGCCGAGCCGAATGGTCGTCGGTCGGGCGTCGCGCAGGGGCCCTGGGTACCGACTCGCGAGTGCTGGAGATGTAGACGGCGACGGGCTGAGTGACTTCATGGCCACTCGTGCCGGAACCTTCGGGTGTGACCACATTGGGGGCAGTGTCTCGCTGATTCTTGGGTCGTCCACGCGCGGCCCCGGCGACTCGGTCTCTCCGTTCTGGACGCGCAGCAGTTGGCAGGAAGATGCAGAGGTTGGCGCTGGATTCGCGGCGGGTGACACCAATGCGGATGGGTTGTCGGACATTGTGGTTTCGGCCCCCGGCGCCGGTGAAGCGCGCGTCTATCTAGGAGCCCCCCGCGCTCTGCCAGCCGACCCTCTTCCTTGGACCGGGATTGGGCTGTGTATGGAGGGGCCAGAGTCCTCGGCGTTGTACCCGTTGGCGATGGGCGAGTCCTTGCTGGTACAGGGAACGATTGTAGAGGCGACGACGGTGGTTCTTCCCGACCCGTCGGCCGGTGGCTTCAATGACTGCACGGCGTCGCACAACACATTGGTGGCGGCGGTCGAGGCGGCGAACGGGGACATCTGGGCGGTCTACGGAACAGCGGCACGACCGAATGCGGACCTCAACATCGGCGCGCCGTTCTCGGTCGGCTACTCGGGACGCGAATTTTTGGGCGGAGATTGTGGTGAGGGAGAGACCGCCGCATTCGCGGATAGCCGTGGCATTCTGTACGCCGCATCCACGTCTGGCTGGGTGCGCAATCCGTTGAGCGCTCTGCTGAACGTTGCTGGGGCCTGTCTGAACAATGGCCACGACGGTCAGTCGAGGATTGTGGTTGAGGGTCAGCCGCTTCGTTGGGAGGGGTCGACGGTCATCGAAATCCCTGGGGGACGCGCTGTTGCGAACGGCTCGGCCCAGAGAAACGGTGGCACGTTTGCCTGCCAGTCGGAGACCTTTCAGGTCGCACGTGACCCGTCGGTTTTGCCGCTGTAGGCATGACCGCCGTCACTCCATCCACACCGTCTTACCGAACCCGCTCAGCGTCTTTCCTGTCGCCGCCCGGAAGTCCCGCGCCAAGTGCGCTTGGTCGGCGTAGCCCAGTGAATACGCCAGGTCTGCCAGCTGCTCGCCAGTCCCGTTCTCCACTCGGTCTGCCGCTTCTTGCAGGCGAAAGCGTCGCAACACCCACTTTGGGCTCGCACCCACATGTGTGGCGAACAGTCGCTGAAGGGCGCGCACGCTGATGCCGTGTGCGTTGGCGACCTCATCGACCCGGGTGAGGGGACTTGTCTGCATGAACGCAACAATCGCAACGGCAGTTTGGGTGTCTCGGTGGTCGAATCGATTGGCGCGCAACCATGCTGAGAGGTGCTCACTAGCAGCGCCTTCGTCGGACGCGAGTGCATGAATGAGCTCGTCCTCATCTCGGGGGGAGCGCGTGTTCGACAGGCTCTTAGCGGGTGCACATGCCAATGCCTGACAGGCACCCGGGCGCAGCTTGATGCCGAAGACATGGCCGCGTCCAGCAAGCGTTCGTGTCCATAGGTCGGTCCACACACCCACCACTCGGCATGCTGGTCCGGCGTCACCAAGCTCAACAACCAGGTGCATGCTGGGGTCGCTCAACAGCTGGGTGGTGTGCGGTTCCTGGTCCACCAAGTCCCAGCGTCCGTGCCACAAGCACTCCACTACGTCTGCCAGATCGCTCGGCGGCGGCCAACGTTCGGCGTGGACCCGTGAGCCGCTGACCCGTCCGGAGACCAATCCGCGTGTGCGTCGTGTTTGTTCAAGACCGTTCGCTTTGCCCACCGTAGACTTCCTCAACTTCCAAAGGAGACCGCATGTCCATTCCGACCGTGCACAACATCAGCGACATTCCTGCCTACGAAGGCCCTCACGCGATTCCCGGTATTCGTTTTCGTGCGGCGCGCACTGCTCTGGGGGTGTCGAGCTGGGGCATGAATGTGCTCGACCTAGACCCCAACTGTGAAGGACATCCCGAGCACAACCACGAGCACGACGGTCAAGAAGAGGTGTACGTAGTGATGTCCGGCGCCGTGCGGCTTGTTGTGGACGGAGAGGCCCTGGAGCTGCACGCAGGAGACATGGTGCGGGTCTCACCACAGAGCACGCGAAAGCTTGTGACGACGGACTCAGCGGTGAGCATCCTGGCAATGGGCGGGACACCCGGAGCGGCGTTCACTGTCACTCCGGGCGTGTAGTCAGTGGTGTTCCGCAACTGTTTGCGATGAGCCAGAACGCAGAAAGGGCACGGCAACCATGCAGTTGGCGTGCTCTTCAATGGTGTCGTCACTCGGGATACCCGCGCGGCGTGCCTAGTTGCAGATGGCGACTGAACTGTGACGCCGTTCACTGAGTCGAGTCAGAATCCGCGTCTGCTGGGGCAAATCCCAGAGCCCGGCGGAGGTCGGGTGGGAGCCTGTCCAGGTCGCCGTCCACCAGGGTCGGGCCGGCTTGGGTTCGCCGTGCTGCTGGCTCCGCGTGGCTGTCGCGAATCCGCTGCATGACCGCCTTGAAATCCTCCCTTTGCCGGAGCGTCACCAGGTCTGGGTCACCGCGCAGGTGGCGCAACCTTAGAAACCCGTGGTCCACAGCACGTTGGAGTGCTGGAACAGCGACGTCTGGATTACCGGCCAACGCTTCGACACATGCGAGGTTGTAGTCGACTCGCCATCCGTCGGGCCGGTACTGTCGGGCGGCGTCTAGTGTGGTGCGAGCGCCGTCGAAGTCCCCTTTGTAGGCGAGTGCGAGACCGACAAGGTTGTGCAGGATGTAGTGGCTCGGGGAGAGGGCCAATCCAGCAGTGTAGTGGACAATGGCGGCGTCCCAATCCCCATGCTGGGCGGCAATCTGTCCGCGAACCTGATGGCTGTCGGGTCGGTTGGGGTCAGCGTCGATGACGGCCTGCATGTGTGCGTCAGCAGCCGGGTAGTCGCCACGCGCGACATCGATGCTAGCGAGCTGCGTCATTGTTGCGATGTGGTTTGGGACCATGGCGAGGGACGCCTGGGTCGCTGCCTCTGCCTCGTCCAGATTACCGGCCCGGAGCTCAATGGTTCCAAGTGAGGTCAGCGCACGGCTCTGGCTCGGGTCAATCTCGAGGGAGTGAACGATGAACGCACGTGCCGCATCCCAGTCCTTCTGCTGACGTGCGATGATGCTCTGTGTGTTGATGGCGGCGATGTGGTTGGGGACGTCTTCGACGAGGGACGCCAGAATGGTCTGTGCAGACTTGGTGCGCCCCACGGCCATGGCGTGTCGAGCCCGCTGTAGGCGCGCTTGGGTACGCACTGCCTGTTTCGGGTCGAGACCTGCGACGGACACGCGCTGTTCTTGCGGCGCGAGGTAGCCGAGGGCGTACAAGGTCTCCAGGGTGGCTTGGTCCATGGGGCGCTCGTCGACATCAATAGCGGCTTGTTCTGCGGACGTACGCAGAGCGATGAGTGCTGCAGACAACGAGACGTTCTCTGGGTCTGCCATTGGGGATGCTGGGGCCAGATTTGTGAGCTCACCCGGGTCGGACGCGAGGTCGTACAGCTCTTCTTCTGGCGCCTCAATGAACTTGTGGTGACCCAGATGAATGCCGAACAGCGGTGCGGTTCCGAAACCACTGCTCGCCAGCATGGATTCCATGTATTGGGGGTTCGCCGGTGCTGGAACGTCGCCGCGAAGGGCGGGGCCGAGGTCGAGTCCTTGCATACCCGGTGGGGATTGCAGCCCGAGCATCCCCAAGGCAGTCGGCATGACGTCGATCAGGCTGATGTTGCCGTCGTATGAGACGTCCGAGATGAGGCTCGGATGTGCCCACACCATCGGCACCTTGATGGTTGCGTCGTACACGAACAATCCGTGGGTCTTCTCGCCGTGCTCACCCAGCGATTCACCATGGTCTGCGGTCACAATGACCAAGGTATCCTGTAGAACCCCTTGAGCCTCCAGCGCGGCGAACAGGCGGCCCAGCTGCTGGTCGGCAAAGGAGACTTCGGCATCGTACTCACTGATGGCCAGCGGGAAGGCGCGCGACGCGTCTGGGTTGTGGGGAAGGTGCGGGTCGAACAGGTGCACCCAGGCGGCAAAGGGTCTGTTCGAGTCACGGTCGTTGGTGACCCAGTCTATGACGGAGTCGACAGTCCGGTTCGCGGGTCGATTGCGAAGCATGAATGCCGGAGCATCGTCTTCTGCCCACAGGTTGTCGTCGTACAGATCAAAGCCCTGGTCGAGCTGATAGCTCCGCTCCAGCACGACACTCGAGACGAATGCTGCTGTCTGATAGCCGGCGGCCTGGGTGACCTCTGCCAGGGTGACGGCGTCCGTAGACAGCGCGTTCACTGAGTTGTCGCGCACACCATGTGTGGGGGGCAGCAGACCGGTGAGCAGGGAGCTGTGTGCGGGTAGCGTGACCGGGGCGGTGGAACGGGCTTCGCTACACCAAACGCCGCGCTCGGCCAGCCCATCGAGTGTGGGCGTGTGGGTCAGCGGACCTCCCGAAAAGCCAACGCGGTCGTGGCGCAGCGTGTCGATGGTGACCACCAGCAGGTGGACCGGCCTCGCGGGCGGCTGTGCGGTCGTACAAGGGCCAATGCAGCCGGTGGCAAGGAGCGGAAAAATTAATCGCAATGCACGCAATGGTGTTTGTCCGACTTGACGAATGGGTGTCACGGAGTGTAACCAGCGGGTACTTGGAGATGACAATGCGTACAGTTATTTTTCTTAGCATGCTCGTGGCCGGTCCGGCATTTGCCGGTAGTGAAACCCAGGTTGAGGGCCCTGACGGCCTTGAGTGGGACGTGAGCAGTGGTGTGTTTGATGACGCCACGTTCTTCATCGACCCACCCCGAGTCGAGACGAGCACGTACACCACGACCACCACCACGACCGAGGGTGCTGTCTCTACGTACACCACGACCACCACCACGACTGTCTCTACAGAGCGCTCGGATGCGTTTGACGGCTACCTGTATGTCTTCAGTGTGGCGGCTGCGCCTGATGCCGTCGCGGGTACGGTCTCGGACTATGAAGGCCTAGCAAGCGACACAGTGCGCTCTGCTTCCTTCGAATACGAACCCAGCACCACCGAGTGTGAAGGACAACAGCTTCGTTTTTCGCAGGCTCCGATTTTGGTCGAAGAAGAGACCCCTCGTCGCGGCGGTCCTCAGCCTACCGAAGCCACAGTGTTGTCGTTTGAGCGTGTGGTCTATGTGAGCCCAACCCAGACCTTCGGACGCCTGCTGACGCTCGCAACGAATGAGACCGATACGGCGGTCACCGCTTGGATTGCGCATGACGGCAACCTGGGCTCAGACTCCGATACGATTACCGTCGCAACCTCCAGTGGAGACACCACCATTGGTGTAGACGATAACTGGGTAGTTACGGGCGGTGACCCCGACGACCCCGAGGTCGGACACCTCATTCAAGACGATTCAGGCAGCTCGCGCGCGGTTGTTGCCGTTCGCTACGATGACGATTCTCTGGCGTGGATCTACCCCGTCACGGTCGCACCCGGTGAGACGGTCGCCATTGCCAGCTTCGCAATGCTGACTGCGGATGACACCAGCACGGCACTGGTGTCCGGCGCTGTGGACAGCGTTGGTGCCGACCTGCTCGCGTGTATGACCGATGACGAGAAGGCAGCTGTCCGTAACTTCGACTTCAGCGACACAGACGAGGACGGCGTTGAGGCCATCTTCGACAACTGTCCCGATGATGCGAACGCCGACCAAGCAGATGCAGATGACAACGGCGTGGGTACGGTCTGTGACTCGGATGAAGAGGCCGACAGCGAAGTGGACACGGACACGGACACGGACGCGGACACGGATGCGGACTCGTCCGAC
>OJHH01000243.1_pt1 | contig 17761 bp, 16 predicted proteins | sample 1594911 | NCBI WGS metagenome assembly OJHH01 (sample SAMN05416787, study PRJEB24817) | seawater metagenome | isolation source: Sea water | place: Canada:Atlantic | collected 2013-11
GGCAGCGTCAGATGTGTATAAGAGACAGAGCCCCATGTCAGCGGGGTTCGAGCCATACATGCCGACCGGGATCGCCCCCGTGGGCGCGCTGCCGGAGGAGACCTCGTCGGTGATCGCGACCATCTGCAACGCGGTGCCATAGTCGAAGGCATGCGACAGCGCCAGGCGGCAGTTCACGTCATCGAGGGGCGGGCGCTGCGTGTTCATCTTGATGTAGAACGCGCCGGTGCCGCTTTCGGTGAACAGTTGCGCACCATCACCGGCGAGGGCGCGGATCACCTCGGGCGGCAGCCACTGGCTGGCGATGTCATGCTCGCCCTGCGCGATCAGGGTGCGCACGGTCGCGGCCTCAAGGCTATAGCGCAGGCGGACCTGGTCAGGCGCGGCATCGTTGATCGGCAGGAAGTAATCCTCGTTCACCGCCATTACGGTCACGTCCTGCGGGTTGTGCGAGGTCACAGTATAGGCGCCGCTGCCCGCCGCGTTGCCGAAGGTGGCCCCGTCACATTCAACCCGCTGTTTTTGTATGGTGGTGTTGGCCTTGGCAAAACCCACCTGATGCATGCGATTGCTCACGAATTGCAGCGCCGCAGCCCTGAACTAAACGTGCTGTATCTGTCGGCGGAACAATTCATGTACCGCTTCATCACCGCATTGCGTGACCGCAAGATGATGGACTTCAAACAGATGTTCCGGTCGGTTGATGTGCTGATGGTTGATGATGTGCAGTTCATGGCCGGCAAGGACAGTACCCAAGAAGAATTTTTCCACACGTTCAACGCCCTGATCGATGGTCAAAAGCAGATCATCATTTCCGCAGACCGTGCGCCGGGTGAAATTAAGGACCTCGAAGAGCGGATCAAATCCCGCCTTCAATGTGGCTTGGTCGTCGACCTGCACCCAACGGATTACGAACTGCGTCTGGGCATTCTGCAGTCCAAGGTTGACGTTTACCGCGCGCAATATCCGACCCTTGAAATCGCGACTGGCGTGATCGAGTTTTTGGCACACCGCATTTCCACGAACGTCCGTGTCCTTGAGGGCGCGCTGACCCGTCTGTTTGCGTTTGCGTCCCTAGTTGGCCGTGAAATTACGCTGGAACTGACCCAAGACTGCTTGTCCGACGTGCTCAAAGCATCTGATCGCAAGGTCACCGTTGAGGAAATTCAGCGCCGCGTGTCCGAGCATTACAACATTCGCCTGTCCGAGATGATCGGGCCAAAGCGCGTTCGCACCTATGCGCGGCCGCGTCAGATGGCGATGTATTTGGCCAAGCACATGACCAGCCGGTCGCTGCCAGAAATTGGCCGTCGCTTTGGGGGCCGTGATCACACGACCGTCATGCACGGTGTGAAACGCATAACCGAGCTAAAGCTGACCGATAGCCAGATTGCAGATGATCTGGAATTGTTGCGCCGCGCGCTGTCTGAATAAGCACGGGCAGAATAGCCAGCAAACCTTGACCTGTCGGCAACAGTCAACGACAGTTTGACAAAGACCCTTGAGAACGGCGGCAAATGAAGTAGCTTGCCCGTCCCACTGGGGTAAACCCACATCAAATATGCGGAGCATGGGACATGAAACTGAGTATTGAACGCGCGAGCCTGTTAAAGGCAGTCGCACAGGCCCAATCCGTTGTTGAGCGCCGCAATACGATCCCGATTTTGGCCAATGTGCTGATCGAAGCCGAGGGCGAAAGCGTCCAGTTCCGTGCGACCGATCTGGATATCGAAGTTGTTGATCGTGCACCTGCCCAAGTGACGCGCGCTGGTGCGACAACCGTTTCCGCCGTGACCTTGAACGAAATTGTCCGCAAGCTGCCTGATGGCGCGCTGGTCACATTGACCGAAGACGGTGCAACTGGCCGTTTGACGATCGAGGCGGGCCGCTCGAATTTCTCATTGGCGACATTGCCAAAAGAAGATTTCCCCGTGATGGCAACTTCTGATTACGCCTCAAATTTCTCGGTGCCTGCGCCTGTTCTGCGCCGCCTGTTCGATAAATCCAAATTTGCGATCTCGACCGAGGAAACCCGCTATTACTTGAATGGTGTCTACATGCACGTCGCCGATAGCGAGGGTGGCAAGGTGCTGCGTTGTGTGGCGACAGATGGTCACCGTTTGGCCCGTATCGACGCCGACTTGCCGCAAGGCGCTGGCGATATGGCCGGTGTGATTGTCCCACGCAAGACCGTTGGCGAAATGCGCAAGCTGCTTGATGATGATGATATGCAGATCGCTGTGTCAGTATCCGAGACTAAAATCCGCTTTGCGACGCCGGATATCACGCTGACATCCAAGGTAATCGACGGCACATTCCCTGACTACACCCGCGTGATCCCGCAGGGAAATACCCGCAAAATGGAAGTCGACGCATCGGAATTTGCCAAAGCAGTTGATCGTGTGGCCACTGTTTCATCCGAGCGGTCCCGTGCAGTTAAGCTGTCGTTAGACCAAGATAAATTGATCCTCTCCGTCAACGCCCCCGATAGCGGTGCTGCCGAAGAAGAGCTGTCCGTTGCCTATAGCGACGAGCGTTTGGAAATTGGTTTCAACGCCAAATACCTGCTCGAAATCGCCAGCCAGGTGGACCGCGAAAATGCTGTGTTCATGTTCAACTCTTCGGGTGACCCGACGTTGATGCGCGAGGGCAACGACACCTCTGCGATCTATGTCGTGATGCCAATGCGGGTCTAAGCGCCCGTCGATGGCGTTATTATTCATACCTAGAAAAAGCTGAGGGTCGGTGCATGTCGACCCTCGTTTTGTCTCAAATCACCCTTTCGCATTTCCGGTCGCATAAACGTGCCGTGATGGCGTGCGATGGCCGTCCTGTTGCGATTTACGGATCAAACGGCGCGGGCAAAACCAATCTGCTCGAAGCGGTATCGCTACTGTCACCCGGACGCGGACTGCGCCGTGCGTCCCCCGATGATTTGATCCGCAGACCAGAGGCGCTCGGCTGGAAAGTCACCGCAAACCTGCAATCACTGCACCAAACCCACGAGATTGAGACATGGGCAGAGCCCGGCACATCGCGTCAGGTGCGTATCGACGGCAAGGCGGCAGCACAGCTCGCCTTGGGCCGGATTGGTCGCGTGCTATGGCTTGTACCATCGATGGACCGGCTGTGGATCGAAGGTGCCGAAGGCCGTCGTCGGTTCTTGGACCGCGCAACCCTGTCGTTTGAACCGACCCATGCAGAGGCAGTGCTGACCTATGAAAAGGCGATGCGCGAGCGCAACAGGCTGCTGAAAGACATGGTGCGTGACCCGCATTGGTACGTGGCGATTGAACGGCAAATGGCCGAAGCAGGTGCACGGATACATGTGAACCGCACCGCCGCGATCGCCGCGCTTACGCAGGCACAGGCGGTGACCCAAACGGCGTTTCCAACCGCAGATTTGACCCTTATTCACCCTGATCCCGCGATTGAGAGCCCTGATGACCCCGCATCGTTGGTCGCAGGGTTCGCGCAATCTCGAGCGCGCGACATGGCGGCAGGTCGTACATTGATGGGTCCACATCGCGCCGATCTGCTAGCGGTTTTTGCGTCCAAAGGCGTCTCTGCAAAGGACTGTTCGACAGGCGAACAAAAGGCGCTGTTGATTAGCCTAATCCTTGCCAATGGCCGCGCATTGATTCGCGATTTTGGCGCGCCGCCAATTTTGCTATTAGACGAGGTCGCAGCCCACCTTGACGCAGGGCGTCGTGGCGCGCTTTATGATGAAATCTGCGCGCTGGGATCGCAGGCATTTATGACCGGGACAGGCCCTGAATTGTTCACTGAACTGGGGTCGCGCGCGCAATACGGTGAAGTAACCGAACAGGATGGCCTGTCATCCCTGATTGAAAGGACGAGCCCATGACCCCGCAACGTGTGACCTTAATTACCCTCGGTGTGGCTGACTTGGATCGATCCACGGCGTTCTACGCGGCCCTTGGGTGGACCCCGAAAGAACACCTGCCAGAGGTGCGATTTTATCAAATGAATGGTCTGGTTCTTGGGTTGTTCGGGATCGACGATCTTGCCAAAGACCAAGGGCGACCTGATGCAAAATTGGGCGTCGGCGCCATGACTCTTGCGCAAAACTTCGCGACCCAAGCAGAGGTCGACGCGGCCTACGCGCTTGCAATTCTCACCGGAGCAGGAGCGTTAAAGGCCCCTAAAAGGGTATTTTGGGGCGGTTATTCCGGTTATTACACCGACCCCGACGGTCATGTTTGGGAGGTCGCCATGAACCCATTCTGGCCGCTAAATGATGATGGATCGCTGACCTTGCCGGACGCACCAGCATGACTATTTCTGCCGCAGATCTGCTGCTATATGCGGGGGCGCTTTGCGTGCTGTTCCTCACGCCGGGCCCTGTGTGGGTCGCATTGATTGCGCGTTCCCTGTCGGGTGGATTTCAGGCGGCATGGCCACTCGCACTTGGTGTGGTCGTGGGCGACGTGCTGTGGCCGTTGCTGGCGATCCTTGGGGTGACTTGGCTCGTGTCGGTATTCACCGGCTTCATGCTGGTGCTGAAATGGGTGGCAAGCCTGACGTTCTTGCTGATGGGCTGGCTCATCTTACGGTCAGCCGACAAAACCATCGCATCTGATAGTCGCCTGACCCGCCCGGGCATGTGGGCTGGTTTTCTGGCGGGGCTCGCTGTGATTTTGGGCAACCCCAAGGCAATCCTATTCTACATGGGGATGCTGCCAGGTTTCTTTGATCTGACTGTTTTGACATGGCAAGATATCGTTGCGATCTGCACCGTGTCGTTCCTTGTACCGTTGTTGGGCAACCTCGTTTTGGCCGCGTCTATCCACCGTGCAAAGGCGTTTATGACGTCGCCAACAGCACTGCGCCGCACGAATATTACAGCTGGAATATTGCTGATTTTGGTGGGGCTGCTGATCCCGTTCCTGTGACGCAAAATATGGGGGTTTCGCCGTGACAATCCGGTAAAAAATCCCTATATTTAGGGCAAAGATATACAGGAATACCCCCATGTCAGACGACACGCAGGAAAACGCCGAATACGGCGCCGATTCTATCAAAGTTTTGAAGGGCTTAGAGGCCGTTCGCAAGCGCCCTGGTATGTATATCGGTGACACGGATGACGGGTCAGGCCTGCACCACATGGTCTATGAGGTCGTCGATAACGGCATTGACGAGGCTTTGGCTGGTCACGCCGACCACGTCTATGTGATTATTCACGATGATGGGTCGGTTTCTGTGGGTGATAACGGGCGCGGTATTCCGGTCGATATGCACAAAGAAGAAGGCGTATCCGCAGCCGAGGTCATCATGACCCAACTGCATGCCGGTGGTAAGTTTGACAGCAATTCCTATAAGGTATCTGGCGGTTTGCACGGTGTCGGCGTGTCCGTTGTAAACGCGCTGTCTGACTACCTCGAGTTGCGTATTTGGCGGAACGACAAAGAACACTATGCTCGGTTTGAAGGTGGCTACACCACCGAAAGCCTGCGCGTCGAAGGTCCTGCAAATGGCCGCAAGGGCACTGAGGTTCGGTTCCTTGCGAGCTTGGAAACATTCAGCAACCGCGACTTCGTCTTCGAGACATTGGAAAAACGCTTGCGCGAATTGGCGTTCCTGAATTCGGGCGTCCGGATCATTTTGACAGATGAGCGCCCCGCCGAGCATTTGAAAACCGAGTTGTTCTACGACGGCGGCGTCAAAGAATTTGTCAAATACCTTGATCGGTCCAAAACGCCCGTGATGCCCGAACCTATCTATGTGATCGGCGAGCGCGACGACATCGTGGTCGAGGTCGCGATGTGGTGGAATGACAGCTATAATGAAATGGTCCTGCCGTTCACCAACAACATCCCGCAGCGCGATGGCGGCACGCATATGGCGGGCTTTCGTGGTGCGCTGACCCGCACAATCAACAACTATGCGCAGTCGTCCGGCATCGCGAAAAAGGAAAAGATTTCCTTCACCGGTGATGATGCCCGCGAAGGTCTGACTTGCGTGCTTTCCGTCAAAGTCCCCGACCCGAAATTCTCGTCCCAGACCAAGGATAAATTGGTCAGCTCCGAAGTCCGCCCTGCGGTGGAATCGCTTGTTGCTGAAAAACTGGCCGAATGGTTTGAAGAAAACCCTGCCATTGCGCGCAGTGTTGTCGGCAAAATCGTGGAAGCAGCCCACGCCCGTGAAGCTGCCCGTAAAGCCCGTGATCTGACCCGCCGCAAAACCGCAATGGATGTGAATTTCCTTGCTGGTAAGCTGAAAGATTGCTCTGAAAAAGACCCCGCTAAAACCGAAGTCTTCCTCGTGGAGGGCGATTCTGCTGGTGGCTCTGCGCAGACAGGCCGTGACCGTGGTACGCAGGCGATTTTGCCGCTGAAAGGCAAAATCCTAAACGTCGAACGCGCCCGTTTTGACCGCATGCTTGGTAGCCAAGAAATCGGCAATCTTGTTATGGCGCTTGGCACTGGCATTGGCCGCGATGAATTTAACATCAGTAAGCTGCGCTATCACAAGGTCATCATCATGACCGACGCGGACGTCGACGGTGCGCATATTCGCACATTGCTGCTGACATTCTTCTTCCGTCAGATGCCCGAATTGATCGAAGGTGGTTATCTGTATATCGCGCAGCCGCCGCTGTACAAAGTCAGCCGTGGTAAGTCCGAGGTGTACCTCAAGGACCAACCGGCGATGGATGATTACCGCATTGAACAGGGCTCCGAAGGAGCGATTTTGCGTCAAGGTAACGGTGAAGAAATCAGTGGTGCTGACCTGCGCCGCGTCGTCAACGAGGCGCGTCAGTTCAGCAATCTGCTCAGCGCTTTTCCAACCCATTATCCGCGTCACATTCTGGAACAGGCGGCCATCGCTGGCGCATTTGTCCCCGGTGTGGTCGACAATGATCTGCAAGGTACCGCTGACCGTGTGGCCAAGCGCCTTGATCTCATCGCCGAGGAATGGGAGCGCGGTTGGGCTGGTCGGATCACGCAAGACAAGGGTATGCGCCTTGCGCGTATGCTGCGCGGCGTCGAAGAGGTCCGCACGCTGGACGGAAAAATCATGCGCGGCGGTGAAGCTCGCCGGACAGGGTCGTTCACCAAAGGCCTGCAGGACGTCTACAATCTGCCCGCCACGTTGGTCCGCAAGGATCGCAATCAGATGATCTACGGCCCGCTTGATCTGCTGTCCGCTATTCTCGAAGAGGGCGAGCGCGGCCTGACATTCCAGCGCTACAAGGGCTTGGGCGAAATGAACCCAGACCAGCTGTGGGAAACCACGTTGGACCCTGATGCGCGCACCCTGTTGCAGGTCAAAGTCGAAGACTTGGCCGAGGCCGATGATCTGTTCACCAAACTGATGGGTGATGTCGTTGAACCGCGCCGCGAGTTCATTCAGCAAAACGCGCTGTCGGTCGAGAACCTTGATTTCTGATCTACCGAGAACCATGCAAGCCATCCTCCAAACGGGGGATGGCTATGCGCCCACATCGACCGGCCCACTGATCGACAATGCGGCCGATTGGCTAGAATTCACGACGGTGCCTTTGCCTGTTTTGGCCGAAGGTCAGGCGCTGATCCATATTCGGCGCGCAGCGGTAAACCCGTCCGATATCCATTTCATCAAAGGTGAATACGGCCAACCGCGTTCGCGCGGGCAAGTCGCGGGGTTTGAAGGTTGCGGCGACGTTGTTACAGGGCCAAAATCCCTGATCGGTCAGCGCGTTGCCTTTGTTGCGGGGCCGGGTGCTTGGGCGGAGTATGTGGCTGTTGATGCGGCGACGTGCATCCCGCTTCATCCCGCGATTTCAGACAATGACGCGACGGGTCAAATCGTAAATCCGCTTACGGCACGCGCCATGATGGGCATGGCCGCTGACGCAGGCGACGCCGTCATCATCACCGCTGCAACGTCGCAGCTTGGCAAATTGATGATCGCGATGGGCCGCGATATGGGCGTGAAAACCATCGCAACTGTGCGCCGCGATATTGATCTTGGTGCCGACATCACGCTGAATACGCAAAGCCCTGATTTTGAGGCAAAGGCAAAAGCTGCGCTGTCCGAATTCAAGCCGCGCATGATGCTTGATGCGGTTTGCGATCAGGCGTCCGAGACCTTGTTTACGCTGATGCCGAATCGCTCCCGTTGGGTCAGTTATGGCAAATTATCGAATGATGCGCGGCAGTTGACGCAAATGGGCCAGCTGATTTTCATGGGCAAACGGATCGAAGGGTTCTGGCTGACCCAGTGGTTCCGCGATACATCGCCTGCCGACAAATTGGCCGCAATTACCGATGTGCAAACACGGTTTGCGGACGGGCGCTGGACCACCGATGTCGCTGCTGAATTGCGCTTGGATCAGGTCGTTGACGGCCTTGCCGCTGCGATCCGAAAACCGGACGGTAAAACGATTATTGTGATCCGCTAGTTAATCGATTGCGCAAGGCTGCGAACACTGCAGGCGCGATCGCGATCACCAGCGTGATGCGGATGATGTGGACTGTGGATACGTACGCCACGTCTTGGTCCATCGCCAACGTCAGCAATGACATTTCGGTCAAGCCGCCGGGCGCGAAAGCAAGAAATGCTTCGGATAACGTGACATCCGCCGCCCAAGCGGTGAACAGCGCAAAGCCGACAGCGACCGCAAGCATGATACCAGACCCGATGGCCGCCAACGTCAGATCGCGGCGAATTTCCGACAAGGTCGCTCCGATAAACCGCGTGCCGATGATTGTCCCCATCACAATTTGCGCGATGATAATGAACACTGTTGGCGGCGCGATTTCGACCCAACCGACAAGGTGAAAAATCCCACTGACGATCATCGGTCCAAACACCGGCACCGCTGGCAAGCGCAACAGTTGGCCGATCCATAACCCGATGACCGCCGCTGATATCAGCAACACGTAATCAACGATGCTTGGGTCGGTGACCGCGATCCAACTATTTGCATTTGCGCCTGACCGGACCCCAAGGAACAGGCCAAAGAACACCGCGACAAATAGGATCACGAGCAACACACGGGCCGCATGGGCAAGCGCGATTTTACGCTCATCTCCGCCTGCAGCACCGCCCAGAATCAGCATTTCATTCAACCCACCGGGCATGGCCGCATAAAACGCGGTCACAGGATCATATCGGCCCATCTTGCGGTAAACCGCGAATGACAACCCCGAAGCAATCGCCAAATACAGTGGCAATACGGCCAGCGTTATCGCCCAACCGCCCATTTGCGAAAAAATCTCTGGCTTAATCGCAGATCCAAGCATCACCCCAATAATAGGGATCACAAATGGCCGCAATTTGTCGGGCCCCGCAACGGGTGCACCGGCAACTGAAAAGACTGTAAGCCCAATCATCGGACCAAGCATCCAAGGCAACGGCAACCCAATAACATAGAAAACCAAGCCGCATATCACCCCGATCAGCATCGCCAACCCTTGGGCGCGGATGTGACGGGGCATGGTCATCCTAGGATAGTCCACCGATATGATGTGATCCGCGTTTGCGGGCGAGCGCGATTTGTTTTTGGCGCTCGCGGAAACGGCCCTTATCTTCATCTGACGTATCCGACGCGCATTGATGGCAGGCAACGCCTTCCTCAAACTCCAGACGTTCGCGATCCGTTGGCAACAACGGGCGGCGGCAAGCATAACACAAGATATGCGGGCCCTCTTTCAGGCCATGACCGACGCTGACGCGGGCATCAAACACAAAGCAATCGCCATCCCAAGTGCTGTCGTCTTGTGGCACTTCTTCGAGATATTTCAGAATGCCGCCCTTGAGGTGATAGACCTCTTCGACTCCTTGGCCGATTAGGAAATTCGTCGACTTTTCGCATCGGATCCCCCCCGTGCAAAACATCGCGATTTTCTTGTTGTGAAAGCGGGCTTTGTTTTCCTCCCACCAAGCAGGGAATTCGCCAAACGTTTTGGTTTGCGGATCAACCGCACCGTCAAACGTGCCGATGGCGACTTCATAATCGTTGCGCGTGTCAATCACGGCCACATCGGGCGATTGGATCAACGCGTTCCAATCGGCTGGGGTTACGTAATGGCCAACGGTTGTCGCTGGATCAACATCGGGCTGCCCCATCGTGACGATCTCACGTTTCAGCCGGACTTTCATGCGGTGGAATGGCGGAACAGTTGCAGTGCTTTCCTTCCATTCCAGACCAGCGCAGCCAGGCAAGGCGCGAATATGAGCAATTGTCGCATCAATGCCTGCGCGGTCGCCAGCGATGGTCCCATTGATCCCTTCGGGGGCCAACAGCAACGTGCCGCTGATACCCTGCGCTTTGCAAAGGTCCAAAAGCGGCCCCTGAATTGCGGAAATGTCATCAAAGCGGGTGAAATGATAAAGAGCTGCGACTGTATACATGCACGCCAAATACGCCCCTAATGCGATGCCTTCAAGTCCGTGCGTTCGAAATACGACGCTACCTTGCTGCGGCGATGGCCAATCCGTCGGCGACGGCGGTAAATGCATCGGTGCGTTCCAGAACTGCGTCGGGGAATAAGGTGGTCATTTGGTGTTCGACAACATGCATCAAGCTGGAGCCGCCAACAAAAACAATCTGTCCAATCTGATCGGCACGCAGATCGGCATCGGATAAGGTTTGTAACGCTGCATCGCGAATTGTGGTGGCATGATCATTCAAGACACGCGCCAAATCGGTATGACCCATGCGGGCCCACAGCTCTGGTTCAATCATACGCAAATCAATCGCGGCGGCACCTGCATCAGGGGCATTGGCGCGGATTTTGCCGGCCTCAACCGCGAATGCGATATCGTGGCCCATTTCCATATCCAGCGTGTCAAACAAGCGTTTGAACGGCTGTGAAATGATCCCACGCTTCTGGAATCGCGCGGCAAGCCTGCGGGTTTCAGGCGTGTACTGGAACGGAATTTTCTCCCATGAGGCCAGATCATTATAGATCGCATTGGGTGCTGTAAAAGTGCCGGGGCCCATCTCATTGCGGATTTCACAACCACGACCCAACAGGGGCATGACCTGTGCCAGACTGATCGCTTTGTCGAAATCGGTACCGCCAACACGGACCCCGTGGCTTGTGATGATCCGTGTGTGCATCTCGTCACGTTCAAAGATCGAAAAGTCAGATGTACCGCCGCCAATGTCGATAATCAGCCCGAGCTTGCCTTTAGGCAGTGGGCCAGCGACGAGCGCTGCGGCCTCGGGTTCATACATGAAATCGACGTGCTCAAAACCAGCAATCATATAGGCCTCGCGCAAATCGATCTCGGCCTGCGCGTTGCGGGCGTCATTGCTGGAATGAAACCGGACAGGGCGGCCAGACAATGCATGTGTAAATGGCATGCCTGTCGTTTCTTCTGCACGTTCGCGGATCACCCTAAGAAACCGCGCAATGGCTTCGATTAAGGTTAGGCGTTCATAGTGGATTTGGCGTTGTTCGCGCACCAAAGGTGTACCAAGTACGGACTTTAGCGCACGCATAAACCGACCTTCGCGGCCATCGATTAAGGCGGCGTTGGCGACGGACCCATAGGTTGTTGCCCCGGTGTGATAATCAAAGAAAAGCGAGGTGGGCAAGGTGGTGCGCCCCGCTTCGACCTCGATCAAATGGGCACGTCCGTTCACAAGGACTGCGGCAGACGTGTTGGACGTGCCAAAATCTATACCAAGCGTGTTCATCGTTCAGATCCTCGTGCTGCCAGAGGCGGGGGGATACGCGATCTTTGCGCGACTGCCAAGCTGATAGCTTGCCAAGGCCCGCGCCCTATCTTAGCCAGAGGGGGACGTTGGATAGGAGACCGCGATGCATGGCTTGTTAGTGATCGATGTACAAAATGATTTTTGCCCGAATGGGGCTTTGGCCGTCACGGATGGTGATGGAATCGTGGCTGGTATTAACGCTGCGATGCCGCGGTTCGACGCCGTCATCTTGACGCAAGACTGGCACCCCGCGGGCCACTCAAGTTTCGCGAGCAGCCACGATGCCTCACCGATGAGCGTCACCGAAATGCCGTATGGGCCGCAGGTGTTGTGGCCTGATCACTGTATTCAGGGCAGCGAGGGCGCCGCATTTTATCCGGCGTTGAATGTTACCTGCGCCGATATGATTGTGCGCAAAGGGTATAACGCCGCCATCGACAGCTATTCAGCCTTTTTCGAGAATGACCACAAAACGCCGACCGGATTGCAGGGCTATCTGCAAACCCGTGGGATCACAAAACTGACGCTTGTGGGATTGGCAACAGATTTTTGCGTGCACTATTCTGCTGTTGACGCAGCGCACTTGGGTTTTGATGTAACTGTCGATTTAGATTTATGCCGCGCGATCGATTTTGATGGATCGCTTGAGCTGGCAATTACTGCGATGGAACACGCCAACGTAAACCTTGAAGGGAGCCGCTAGTGCTTGTTGTCATTTCACCTGCCAAGTCGCTAAATATGGACCCTGTAGATGTCGTGGCAACAGCGCCGGATTTTCAGGATGACGCGATCCGGTTGGCCAAGACAGCGCGCAATCTGACGCTCACCCAACTGAAAGGCTTGATGAGCATTTCCGATGATCTGGCGCGGTTGAACAGGGATAGGTTTAAGGCATTCGCAGAGGAACCGACAACCGAGATGGTGAAACCTGCGGCCCTTGCGTTCAACGGTGACACCTATCAAGGGTTGGAGGCTAAGACGCTGAGCGTAGATGATTTGGCATGGGCACAGGACCATCTGGGTATCTTGTCCGGATTATACGGGGTGCTGCGCCCGCTGGATGCAATTCAGCCGTACCGTTTAGAAATGGGCAGTCGGCTAAAGACCCGTCGCGGCGTGTCGCTCTATGCGTATTGGGGGGACACGATTGCCAAAGCGTTGAATGATCGCGCTGCGCAGGTTGGCGCGGATACGTTGATCAACTGTGCCAGCCAAGAATATTTTGGCGCAGCTGACCGCAAGGCGTTAAAGCTGCGCGTGATTACGCCGCAGTTTTTGGAGGTCAAAGACGGTCGCCCTCGAATTGTGTCGTTCTTTGCCAAACGTGCACGCGGTGCGATGGCGCGGTTTGTTGTTGAAAACCGGTTGACCGACCCCGCGGGTATATTGGATTTTGGCACAGGAGGCTATGCATATGATGCAGACCTGTCGACACCCGACAAGCCCGTTTTCCTGCGGGATTATCCAACCTAAGAATCCGTTTTTGCAAAACGGTGCCTCCGGCGGACATATTTAGGCTCGGAAAAAGCTTAGATACGCTCAATCGCAAGCGCGATGCCTTGGCCGCCGCCGATGCACATCGTGATCAAAGCACGTTTTGCGCCAGTGCGTTCCAGCTCGTACATGGCTTTGACCGCAATGATCGCGCCCGTTGCACCGACAGGGTGGCCCAACGCAATAGCACCGCCGTTGGGGTTTACCCGCGCGGGATCGAATTTCAGGTCTTTACTGACCGCCAGCGCTTGGGATGCAAAGGCTTCGTTGCTTTCGATCACGTCGAAGTCGGATGCCGCGAGCCCAGTTTTTGCCAACAGGCTTTGCACCGCAGGGATCGGACCGATGCCCATGACTTCTGGTCGCACACCTGCGTGTGCATATCCAAGCACACGGAATTTCGGGGTAAGCCCCGCCGCTTGCGCCGCATCAGCTGTCGCCAAAACAATCGCAGCCGCGCCATCGTTCAGCCCTGACGCGTTGCCCGCCGTCACAGTACCGTTTTTTTCAAATACCGCGCGCAACCCGCCAAGCGTTTCGAGCGTCGTCGCCTTGGGGTGTTCGTCGCGTATGAAATCGACAGTGTCCCGTTTTACGCGGACCTGAACGGGTGTGATTTGGCTGTCGAAATACCCAGCCTTGATTGCGGCAGCGGCGCGGTCTTGGCTTTGCAGCGCAAAAGCATCTTGATCGGCACGGCTGATCCCGTGTTCACGGGCGACGTTTTCGGCGGTTATACCCATGTGGCCGGTTCCAAACGGACAGTTCAGCGCGCCGAGCATCATGTCTCGGGTTTTGACGTCGCCCATCTTGGCACCCCAGCGCTGATCCGAGATGATATAAGGGCTGCGGCTCATGTTTTCTGCGCCACCAGCAAGGGCAAAATCAGCATCGCCCAATTGTAAGGTTTGAATCATCGACACAATCGCTTGCACGCCGGACCCGCAAAGGCGGTTCACGTTCATGGAGGGGGTAGTTTCGGGGATACCTGCTTGCATTGCGGCAACGCGGGAAAGGTACATGTCGCGCGGCTCGGTGTTGATCACATGGCCTATGGCGACATGGCCGATTTGATCAGGGGAAACGCCGGATCGATTGAGCGCCGCCTTGGCAACGATCGTTCCCAAATCAATCGGGCTTATGCCAGCCAGAGCGCCGCCAAAGGCACCGATTGCGGTGCGCGCGCCGCCTAGAATTACGATATCAGTCATGTTTGATTTTCCCCGTTTTGTTGCTGGTACTTTATCCAAACAGGGCCGCGCGGCTAGCGAAACGTGGGGTCATTTCGCCGAGCGTGCTTCAGGGGGCAACATGTCGCACCCCCCTGAACTTGGTTAGATGATGTTGCGGTGTCCAACGGTCAAGTCTCGGACGCCATCGTCGTCAGACAGCAGCGACCAAAGTCGAAACATGGTTGCAGTTTCACTTGTGCGACCTTGCTCCTCGGGGTGCGTTTCCTTGAGCTTGAGAACTTTCTGGGTGTTGGTTTTGTTTTTCTGCATGGCTGTGCCTTCTTTAGAAATATATGTGCCCGACCCAAGGAAGACCTAGCAATGCGGCCCTTACCAATTTCTTAATGCGTACAGAGAGCAATCAATAAGACTTGCATCAATCCCTCGTAAAATTTGGCTAACAAGGCTATCAAGTGGGATGATAAAATCGCTTGACCATATACAACTTGCATTGCCCGCTGGCGCCGAGGATTTGTTGCGCCCGTTCTATCTCATGCTTGGCTTCACCGAAGTCCCAAAGCCTGCGCCGCTTATGGGCCGAGGTGGTTTCTGGATGCGCGCGGGTGATCTAAATGTGCATTTTGGCGTTGATCCGACATTTGCGCCCGCGACCAAGGCGCATCCTGCATTTGTCGTGTCTGATATTGATCAATTGTCGAACCTGCTTGTCGCGGCTGGTCATAATATTTCTTGGGATACAAAGCTCGTGGATGTGCGCCGGCTATTTGTTTTTGACCCTGCCGGCAATCGCATTGAGCTGATTGCAGGCTGACCTTTCCAATCGGGAAAACTGCGTTACGTTAGCCCCTTAAATGAAAGGCTTTGATATGCTGCTTGCCGCGCGTGATGTGCACAAAACATACGACACAGCCGATGGGCCTTTTGCCGTTTTGCGCGGTGTCGATCTGTCGTTGGATGGTGGACAAAGCCTAGCGCTGACGGGGGAATCTGGCAGCGGCAAAAGTACGTTGTTGCACCTTATTGGTGGGTTGGATGTGCCTGATAAAGGTCAGATCCATATTGGTGGGGCCGACATCGCGGCTATGGATGACGCTGGGCGCGCGGGACTTCGGCGCGGGACGGTTGGCGTTGTGTTCCAGCAATTCAATCTTATCCCGAGCCTGACAGTTGCAGCCAATATCGCATTTCAGGCACGGCTTGCAGGACAATACGACGGGGCTTGGGTTGACGCACTGACGGACCGATTAGGATTGACGTCGCAGGTCGCGAAATACCCCGAGCAATTGTCTGGCGGCCAACAACAGCGGGTGGCGATTGCGCGGACTTTGGCACCCCGCCCGCGGTTGGTATTGGCGGATGAGCCGACAGGCAACTTGGACGAAGACACTGCAGCGAGCGTCATGGATGTTCTGTTGTCGCTTGTGGCCGAGACGGGCGCGGGCCTGTTGATGGTTACACACTCAACAGCGCTTGCCGCCCGTTTGGACAGCCGATTACACCTGCGGGCTGGGCGCATCGCATGATTGCAGTTACCTTTGCGGCATTGTTTGGTCACTGGCGGCGTAATCCGTTGCAGTTGTTCACCTTACTTGCGGGGCTTGCATTGGCGACGGCGCTTTGGTCCGGCGTGCAGGCAATCAATGCAGAGGCACGGGCAAGCTACGACGCGGCGGCAGCCACCTTGGGCGATGGGCAGTTTGATCGGCTTGTGCGCCGCGACGGGCCGCCGATAACGCAAGACACCTATATCGCGCTGCGCCGTGCGGGCTGGCTAGTCAGCCCAGTGATCGAAGGACGCATTGGTGATGCGCGGCTCATTGGTTTGGACCCGTTGACGGCACCGGGTGAACTGGCCCCTGTGAGCACTGGTGACCTGCAAGATTTCATCGCAACCGGTGGACAGATTTTCGCGGCCCCAGGCGTTGTTTTGGATGGGGCCAAACTCGACACATCGATTGCGTCTGGCACAGCGATTGCAGACATCGGGACCGCACAAAAACTACTGGGTCGACCTGACGAATTGGATGCGTTGATCATTGGCCCAGAACAGCCTCTTGGTCAGACGCCGCTGGACCAAATAGCACCCCAACTAAGCCGCCAAGTCGCCCAAGGTGGCTCTGACATCGGGCGGCTCACAGATAGCTTTCACTTGAACCTTACCGCATTCGGATTGCTGTCATTTGCGGTCGGTATTTTTATCGTGCACGGCGCAATTGGGTTGGCGTTTGAACAACGGCGTGGAACTGTGCGGACCCTGCGCGCACTTGGCGTGCCGCTGCGATTGCTGGTCTGCTTGATCGGGGTCGAGCTGTTGGGGCTCGCGTTGATAGCAGGCGCGATTGGGGTCGGACTTGGATATATGATCGCAGGCTTCTTGTTGCCGGATGTGGCCGCGACATTGCGTGGGCTTTACGGGGCTGAAGTGGCCGGCACGTTGCAGCTTCGGCCGATTTGGTGGGCGACAGGCATGGCAATTGCGCTGGGCGGCACAGGCGTCGCCGCGAGCACTGCACTGTGGAAATTGTCGCGCATGCCATTGCTGGCAGGGGCGCAACCACGCGCGCTTGCGGTCATTGCTGGGCGCGGTGCAAAGGTGCAAGCGGCCGCATCTGCTGGGCTGCTGTGCGTCGCATTTGTGCTGGCACTATTCGCCGATGGAATCGTGACAGGCTTCGCGTTGCTCGGTGCGTTGTTGATTGGGGCTGCTTTGGGTTTGCCCATCGTTCTGCGCGGCGTGCTGGGGTTTGCAGCCAAGCGCAGTCATGGTGTGATCGCCAGTTGGTTCTGGGCAGACACCCGCCAACAGTTGCCCGGTTTGTCGCTCGCGCTCATGGCGTTACTGCTGGCGATGGCCGCAAATGTGGGCGTGTCCACGATGGTAAGCAGCTTTCGGTTAACGTTTGTCGGTTTCTTGGATCAACGGCTCGCGTCCGAACTATACGTGACAGCGGAAAGCCCCGAACAGGCGACTGCAGTGGTCAATTTTGTGACGCCGCGCGTGGACGCGGTTCTGCCGATCATGTCCGCGCAGGTCCAAGTCGCAGGCCGTCCGATCGACGTATTTGGCGCGCGCAATCATGCGACCTACCGCGATAATTGGACGTTCCTGACCGCAGGGCAAACCCCTTGGAAAGACGTGCATGCAAACGTGGCGATTTTGATCAATGAACAACTCGCGCGGGGTGCCGATCTGACTGTTGGGGATGTGGTTAATATAGGTGAACAGCCGCTGACGATCGTGGGTGTCTATGGCGACTACGGCAACCCGATTGGGCAAGCATTTATCGCAGAACCCCTTTTTCAGACCCTGTTTCCGGGTGTAAAACCGCTTCGGTTTGGGCTGCGTTTACCGCGCGAGAACGTAGGCGAATTGGTAAAAGATCTCCAGTCCAATGTA
>OJHH01000244.1_pt1 | contig 17757 bp, 16 predicted proteins | sample 1594911 | NCBI WGS metagenome assembly OJHH01 (sample SAMN05416787, study PRJEB24817) | seawater metagenome | isolation source: Sea water | place: Canada:Atlantic | collected 2013-11
TGTGAAAGTAAAAGTAGGACAGCAATTAGGAAGTTACAGAATTGTAAAAGAATAATTTAGATTCTATATATTTATTTAAAAGCATCCGTAATTTACGGATGCTTTTTTAGTTATATTTGCTACCAATGGAACTACAATTCTCAATCATAATACCAGTTTATAATCGCCCTAATGAAATAGATGAACTATTGCATAGTTTAGACTTGCAATCATTTCAAAAAAAGTTTGAGATAGTTATCGTTGAAGATGGCTCTACTCAAAAAAGCGATACGATTGTTGAGAAGTATCAAGATAAATTATCAATTAAATATTTCTTTAAAGAAAATAGTGGTGCTAGTGCAAGCAGGAATTTTGGAATGCAAAATGCGACAGGAAACTATTTTATCATTTTAGATTCAGATGTTTTAGTACCAACACAGTATTTAGAAGAATTAGAAACAGTATTAACTAAAAATTATACAGATGCTTATGGCGGTGCAGATGCAGCACATTCTTCATTTACATCTATTCAAAAAGCCATAAACTATTCTATGACTTCTTTATTCACAACTGGTGGAATACGAGGGAGCAAGAATAGTGTTGGAAAATTTCAACCTAGAAGTTTTAATATGGGGCTTTCGAAGATTGCTTTTGAAAAGACAAAAGGGTTTTCTGATATGCAATATGGTGAAGATATTGATTTGACCTTCAGACTTTGGGGAAACAACTATGAAACTCAATTTATAGAACAGGCTTTTGTATATCACAAGCGTAGAAGCACAATAGGTCAGTTTTTTAAACAAACATTCAATTTTGGTACTGCAAGACCAATATTAAATAAGAAGTATCCTACATCAGCAAAACTTACGTATTGGTTTCCTAGTTTTTTTATAATAGGATTCGATATTGCACTCATCCTGCTTTTATTTGGGAAATGGTTATTTATACTTCCGTTTTTAGGATATTTTGCACTTATAGGTATAGATTCTTTATTTAAAAACAAAAATAGTACGGTTGCCTTATTAAGTATTATCACTACGTATACTCAGTTTTTAGGATATGGTTTGGGCTTTTTAAAATCGATATTTATTAAATAAAAAAACCGAAACAATTAAGTTTCGGTTTCTAAAATTATTTGAAGACATTGTCTTCTATTTCTTACCTTTTTTATTTGCTTCTTGTTGAGCTTGTGCTTGCTTCATTGCACTATCCATTTTTTCACGAAACTTACTCTTTTTCTTCGGAGCTTTCTTTTTATTTTCTTCAATTTGAGCAAGAATTTTCTTTTCATCAATCACATAGTTCTTGATTACAAGCATTATTGCAATTGTCAATAAGTTAGATACAAAATAATATAAACTCAAACTACTCGCATATTGATTGAAGAAAAACAACATCATAATAGGAGAGAAGTAGATCATCATCTTCATCATCTTTTGCATGTCTGGCATCCCTTCTTGTGCAGGAGGCTGCATGTTTGCTTGCTGACTTTGATTCATTTTCATATAAAAGAAAATAGCTACAGATGCCAATATTGGGAATAAACTCACATGACTACCGTAAAAAGGAATTTCAAAACCTAAGTTAAAAATATTATCATAAGAAGATAAATCATCTGCCCAAAGGAAACTCTTTTGACGTAAATCTATATTGGATGGGAAGAACCTAAATAACGCAAAGAAAACAGGCATTTGTAGCAATGCAGGAATACAACCTGAAAGCATACTTACTCCAGCCTTTCGTTGTACAGCCATTGTTTCTTGTTGGCGCTTCATTGCATTTTCTTTCCCAGGAAATTTCTTGTTAATCACTTCCATTTCTGGACGAATAACCTTCATTTTTGCACTTGATAAATATGATTTGTAAACCAATGGAGACATTATTATTCTAACAGCAATTGTCATTAAAATAATAATTAAACCAAAGTTTAAAGTAAAGCTAGATAAAAATTTGAATAGATGAATGAATATATATTTGTTGATCCATCCGAAAATCCCCCAACCCATATCAGCAACTTCATCAAGATTAGTTCCTTCATATGCTTTTAAAGTACTATAGTCTGTAGGTCCGTAGTACCAATTCATTGCGTAGTCTAACTCACCATCACTTAATTCTAATGGCGCTTTTAGTTTAAATATTTTTGTAAATACAGAATCTGTTTCAGAATTTTTATATAAGTTTTCTGAAACTAAATTAGCGCTTTTGAAAGGCTTATCTGTCATTAAAATAGAAGAGAAGAAGTGTTGTTTGTAAGCAACCCAATTCACCTCTTTTTCATTTTCATCATCATCTTGACTTAGGTAAGTAACATCACCATCTTTCTTGTAATAATACCAAGAATACATGTTTTCTGACTTGATACTTTTCTCGTTTCTATAACCAGTTAAATCCCATTCTAAACTTACAGGATGTGAAGTATTGAAAACAGTACCTAAACCTTGTGAACGGACAGTAAAATCAACCATATAATCATTTGGCTTGATCTCATATCTATATTCTAAATATTTACCTCCATCTACTTTCAATTTCATTGACAGCACTTGATTGTCTCCATTTTGTGTTAATGAAGGCTCAAAGTTGAGGTCTTTGGTATTTAAAATTCTATTTCCAGTAGTTCCAAAATTAATATTAAAAAGAGAATTCTCTTTTTGAATTAATCTAACAGGAAGTGAATCGTATGTGTTGTAGTTTTTTAGGTACGCCTCTTTTATTTGCCCACCCTTATTAGCGATAGTCAACTTTAGCAATTCATTCTCTATAACAGTTGTTGTTTCTGAAGAGATTGCAGCAGAATTAGCAAATGATCCTAAATCATTTTGTGCAGTTAAAAGTTTGATAGAGTCAGAAACTACTTCGATCGTTTTTTGTGTTTCAGCGAGCGGAATAAATGCTTCTTTTTGAACTTTGTTGATAGAATCTTGAATTCTTTCAGTAGTTGCTTTTTCTAGTTCTTCAGGTGTTGGTTGGTTGGTGTAAATCCAATACATTCCAATAGCACCCAATAAAATAAATCCTATTAAACTATTTATGTCAAATTTTTTTTGTTCCATATTCTAAAATTGTCATCTTGTCATATTCGTTTTGTGATATCCACAAAAAGTCCGACAAAAGTAGTGTTTTTTGTTTGATTATTTAACTTGTTATTTTTCATTTCACGTACTTCGACTACGCTTGGTAACCACTGCTCAATGACCATTACTGTAAATTTGTTGGTTTAAGATACAGGTTGCTGAGCGTAGTCGAAGTAATTAAGTCAAAGAGTGTTCCAAAGCTGCTTTTACAAAACTCACAAATAAAGGATGCGGATTTAAAACAGTACTTTTATATTCTGGATGGTATTGAACACCAATAAACCAAGGGTGATTTGGGATTTCAATAACTTCTACAAGATTTGTATCAGGATTTTTTCCTGTGGCAATCATTCCAGCATTTTCAATTTGCTCTAAATAATCATTATTAAATTCATAACGATGTCTATGGCGTTCATCAATTATTTTTTGATTATAAATACTTGAAATTTTAGAGTTTTCTAACAATTCACATTTCCAAGAACCTAAACGCATTGTACCACCTTTATTGACTATTGTCTTTTGTTCTTCCATTAAATTAATAACAGGATGTTTTGTTTTATCATTCATTTCTATAGAAAATGCATCTTTTAAACCAAGTACATTTCTAGAGAATTCAATAACAGCCATTTGCATTCCAAGACATATTCCAAGAAAAGGAACGTTGTTTTCACGAGCATATCTAATGGCGTCAATTTTACCCTCAATTCCTCTATCTCCAAATCCAGGAGCAACTAAAATACCATTTAAGCCTTTTAGTTTTTCAGGAACATTATCAGTAGTTAAACTTTCAGAATGTATCCATCTAATATTTACTTTCACTTCATTGGTTGCACCTGCATGAATAAAAGATTCGGTAATAGATTTATATGCATCATGTAACTCAACATATTTCCCAATCAAACCTATTTCTATTTCGTTTTGAGGATTTTTATGCTTTTTCAAAAATGCATTCCATTCTGCTAACGCAGGTTTTTCATTAAATGGGAGGTCTAATTTATTTAACACTACTTTATCTAATTGCTCTTCATACATTAAATTTGGTACGTCATAAATTGTTTCTGCATCTAAAGCTTCAATAATTGCTTCTTTCTGCACATTACAAAATAATGCCAATTTATTTTTGATACCATCATTTAATTTATGCTCACTTCTACAAACCAAAATATCTGGACTCACACCACTTTGCATCAGCATTTTAACAGAGTGTTGCGTAGGTTTTGTTTTTAATTCTCCTGCAGCTGCTAAATATGGAATTAATGTAAGATGTATAGAGATAGCGTTTTTAGCACCAAGTTCCCAAAGTAACTGCCTTACTGATTCTATATATGGTAGTGATTCAATATCACCAACAGTTCCTCCAATTTCAGTAATTACAATATCGTATTCGCCAGTTTTTCCAAGAATTTGAATTCTATTTTTTATCTCATCAGTAATATGAGGAATAATTTGAACTGTTTTCCCTAAAAACTCTCCACGACGCTCTTTATCTATAACAGATTGATAAATTCTTCCTGTTGTAACGTTGTTTGCTTGTGAAGTTGGAATATTTAAAAAACGTTCGTAATGACCTAAATCTAAATCAGTTTCTGCACCATCATCGGTTACAAAACACTCTCCATGCTCATATGGATTCAATGTTCCTGGATCAATATTGATATATGGATCTAGTTTTTGGATCGTTGCTGAGTATCCTCTTTCTTGTAATAATTTGGCTAAAGAGGCAGCAATAATGCCTTTTCCAAGTGATGAAGTTACGCCTCCTGTGACGAAAACGTATTTGGTGTTTTTCATTGTGTTTGGGTTTGAGCAAAAGTACTAACTCTATTTATATTGACAAAAAAAGAATCCTTTAAAACGTAAATAAATTTTAAAGGATTCACAAATTGTTTTAAATCAGGTTTATGACCTAACTCCAGTTTTTCTATCAATAGAATATTTCCCTGCTCCGTTTAAGAATAATAGTAGAAAACCTATTCCGTAAATAAATGCTTTTTCTCCAGAATTTCCACCAACAAGATTCATATTATGAGCAAATATAAAACCAACAAACATTACTATTGTTAATCCAAGAGCATGAAATCTAGTGTATAGACCTAAGATTATTGCCAAAGCACCAAAAGTTTCAAAAGAAGTAACCAAAATATAACTGGCTTCGTTACCAATGCCAATAACGTCTGGAAATGAATGAAATTTAGTGTCGTAATTTATTAGTTTATTCCAGCCATGTGCGTAAATCATTGTTGCGCCAAAAGCAATTCGTACTAATAGTAAGCCTAAATCTTTGTTAAGAGGTATAAAGTTAAATTTAAGTAAGTTCATAAATTATGAAGTTTTTTTAGTTGAAGTGTAAATATAAATTAAATATCCTCAAGTTTTTGAATTTCTATTTCAAAATCATATTGTAAATCTTCGTGTAGCGTTTCTAATATTTTTCTGATGAATGTGATTTGCCTGTAATAAGAGTTTTGTAGTTGCGCACTTTTTTTAATAGTAGGTTTAAAGTTTTTTAGTTTAGTACAAAAATAGAGTAGGAGTTCAACTTCCGTTTCTTTCTTTTTAGAATAGCGAATATACTTTTTGATAGTCGTGAGGATTCTTCGAACACTTTTTCTAATAAAAAAATAACTTTTTCTATTGATGTTCTCAAATTGCTCATCAATTTCTTCTTTTATACCTTTTATATATTGTTCCTCATCATTATTCTCAAAAAGTAAGTACATCAATAACTCTTTATTTTCTTTTTTAAAACGTACCAAACGCAAGCATAACTCTAACAACTCATTTTGTGAGCGATGATTTAATTCGGTCTTTATTTCTTTGAGAGTTGAGGGTTTCATTTTATTAGAATTAACTATTTTTTTTCAAAGTATTTTATAGAGGCTTATATATAAACGAAATTACAGATTTTAATCTAAAAAAGTTTTAGATTTGCACTTCTTTTTTAGATTAGGAAAGCGTGAGTAAATATTTTTATTTTTTTTATAAAATAGTGCTTGTTAGAAGAAAAAGGATTTGTATATTTGCCCCACTTTTAGCAGAAGATTATGCTATTTAAGGTAACACAAGAAGTTTAAAAGAATTAAAAAAATATAAGTAATGCCGAAAAGAACGTACCAACCCTCGAAGAGAAAGAAAAGAAACAAACATGGTTTCAGAGAAAGAATGGCATCTGCTAATGGTAGAAAAGTTCTAGCTAGAAGAAGAGCTAAAGGTAGAAAGAGATTAAGTGTTTCTTCAGACCCTCGACCAAAAAAATAATGAATCTATAAGAATCATATATAAGGTGTTACTGTTTTTCAGTAACACCTTTTTTTATGTCTTTTAATAAGTTCTAATAACTAATTTTTTGTCTAAACAACAAAATTATAATATTTACAATCTAGAAAATTTTATCCTATCCAATGCCAAAAAATAATTCAATAAAATCAGTTTTAATTATAGGTTCAGGACCTATTGTAATTGGTCAAGCATGTGAATTTGATTATTCAGGAACTCAAGCAATTCGTTCAATAAGAGAAGAAGGTATTGAAGTTATTTTAATCAACTCCAATCCAGCAACTATCATGACTGATCCAACAACTGCGGATCACGTGTATTTAAAACCGTTAACAACAAAATCTATTATAGATATTTTACGAATTCATCAAGTAGATGCTGTTTTGCCAACTATGGGAGGACAAACGGCGTTGAATTTATGTATAGAAGCTCAAGAAAAAGGGATTTGGGATGATTTTAATGTAGAGTTGATAGGTGTAGATATTGATGCAATTGAGATTACAGAAGATAGAGAGAAGTTTAGAAAACTGATGCTTGAAATTGGTATTCCAATGGCTCCACAAGCTACTGCAACATCATTTTTAAAAGGCAAAGAGATTGCACAAGAATTTGGTTTTCCTTTAGTAATTAGAGCTTCTTATACTCTAGGAGGAGCAGGAGCAGGGATTGTTTATAAGCCTGAAGATTTTGATGAAATGTTGAGTAGAGGTTTAGAGATTTCACCAATTCATGAGGTGATGATTGATAAAGCTTTATTGGGATGGAAAGAATACGAATTAGAATTATTGAGAGATAAGAATGATAATGTAGTTATCATTTGTGCAATTGAAAATATGGATCCTATGGGAATTCATACAGGAGATTCTATTACCGTTGCGCCTGCAATGACATTAAGTGATACGACTTATCAAAGAATGCGCGATATGGCAATTCATATGATGCGTTCTATTGGCGATTTTGCTGGAGGATGTAACGTACAGTTTGCAGTTTCACCAGATGAAAAAGAAGATATTATTGCGATTGAAATTAATCCACGAGTATCTCGTTCATCTGCACTAGCAAGTAAAGCAACAGGATATCCTATTGCAAAGATTGCTTCAAAATTAGCTCTTGGTTATCATTTAGATGAACTTGACAATCAAATTACAAAAACGACTTCGGCTTTATTTGAACCAACATTAGATTATGTAATTGTAAAAATTCCTCGTTGGAACTTTGACAAATTTGAAGGTTCTGACAGAACATTAGGATTGCAAATGAAATCGGTGGGAGAAGTAATGGGAATTGGGCGTTCGTTTCAAGAAGCATTACATAAAGCGACTCAATCATTAGAAATACAAAGAAATGGACTTGGTGCTGATGGAAAAGGGTATAAAGATTACGATACAATTATAAGTAAGCTAAAATACGCTAGTTGGGATAGAGTGTTTGTGATTTATGATGCCATTAAGATGGGAATTCCAATGAGTACCATTCATGAAGTTACTAAAATTGATATGTGGTTCTTGAGACAGTATGAAGAGTTATATGCAATAGAAAAAGAAATCTCTACGTATCAATTAGATACTTTACCAAAAGATTTATTACTTGAGGCGAAGCAAAAAGGATATGGTGATCGACAGATTGCTCATATGTTGAGTAGTCTAGAAAGTGAAGTTTACAACAAGCGTAAGGAGTTAAATATCAATAGAGTATACAAGTTAGTTGATACGTGTGCTGCAGAATTTAATGCAGAAACTCCTTATTATTATTCGACTTTTGAAAACAATATGATTGTTGATGGTAAAGCATATGCAGATAATGAAAGCGTAGTTACTAAAAAGAAAAAAATTGTAGTTCTTGGATCTGGACCAAATAGAATAGGTCAAGGAATTGAGTTTGATTATTGTTGTGTGCATGGTGTGTTGGCAGCACGTGAAGCTGGATATGAAACCATAATGATCAACTGTAATCCTGAAACAGTTTCTACAGATTTTGATATTTCAGACAAGTTGTATTTTGAACCGGTTTTCTGGGAACATATTTACGATATTATTCAGCATGAAAAACCTGAAGGAGTTATTGTTCAATTAGGAGGGCAAACCGCATTGAAACTGGCCGAAAAGTTAGAAAAACATGGTGTAAAAATTATTGGTACTAGTTTTGAAGCATTAGATTTAGCAGAAGATAGAGGCCGTTTCTCTAAATTATTAACAGACTTAAAAATACCTTTTCCTCAATTTGGAACGGCTACAAATGCAGAAGAAGCGATGGTTATTGCAGATGAATTAGATTTCCCAATCTTAGTAAGGCCATCGTATGTTCTTGGAGGTCAGGGAATGAAAATTGTAATTAATAAGGAAGAACTTGAAAAGCATGTTACTGACTTACATCGAAAAATGCCTGGAAATGTATTGTTACTAGATCATTATTTGGACGGCGCTATAGAAGCAGAAGCAGATGCAATATGTGATGCTGATGGAAATGTGTATATCATTGGGATTATGGAGCATATAGAGCCTTGTGGTGTGCATTCTGGGGATTCTAACGCTACGTTACCTCCATTTAATCTTGGGGAATTTGTAATGCAACAAATTAAAGACCATACGATTAATATTGCTAGAGCATTGAAAACTGTTGGATTGATGAATATTCAATTTGCAGTAAAAGATGATACTGTTTTTATTATCGAAGCCAATCCTAGAGCTTCTAGAACAGTTCCGTTTATTGCAAAAGCATACCAAGAGCCTTATGTAAATTATGCAACTAAAGTAATGCTTGGAGTCAATAAAGTGACAGATTTTAATTTCAATCCGAAATTGGATGGATACGCTATAAAACAGCCCGTTTTTTCATTCGATAAATTTCCTAATGTTGATAAGAATTTAGGACCAGAAATGAAATCTACAGGAGAAAGTATTCTATTTATTGATAGTTTAAAAGATGATCAATTCTACGAATTATATTCTCGTAGAAAAATGTATTTGAGTAAATAAGTAGTTTTTTTAATACATTAATTATTTAGGGTATTTCTTTAACAAGCTGTTCTATATTATATTGCTATATTTGTTATAACCATTATTAAGGTTAAAATATGTATTATAAGATGAGATAATTATTTATAATTTTAGTAATTATGTAAATTTTTTCCGACTAAATGATTGAGATGAATAAAACAAACTAAATGAAAAATTCCTATAATAAAAAGATATTAGTCCTTTCTTTTCTCTTTTTTTTTACTTCATTAACTACAATAAATTCACAAGAAATTTCAATTTTTGATATTGCTCGTAAAGGAACTTTAGAACAGTTGAAAGAGGTAGAAGAAAAAGACTCAAATATCATTAATATGGAGAGTAAAGAAGGATATACTCCATTAACTTTAGCTTGTTATAATAGTAATAATGAAGTTGCTAAGTATTTAATTAATCACGTTAAAGATATCAATTCTAAAAGTGGTTTTGGAACTCCATTAATGGCTGCAGTTGTGAAAAACAATATAGAATTAGTAGAAGTATTCATAAAAAACAACGTCAAATTAAATATAGCAGATCAAAATCAAACAACAGCATTACATTACGCTGTTACGTTTAGTTATATAGATATTGTGAAATTACTTGTAAATGCTAAAGCCGATAGTTCTCTAAAAGATAATAGAGGGAATTCAGCATTAGACTATGCGAAATTAATAGGAAATCAAAAAATAATTCAACTTTTTTAAAAACAATCATATGAAAAAAATATTACTTTCTTTATTACTAATGACTAGTGTGGGAGTTTTTTCACAAAACTTGAGTACAGGTGTAGTCGTATTTAACTCAAATTTATCAGCACAGATTTATATTAACGGAACCACTAATCAAACAACTTTAACCTTAGAGGGTCCTTTAAATGCATGGTTTGCTGTAGGGTTTGGAGGCAGTAATATGAGTTCTGGAGCTGATGTATTTAGAACAGATGGTACAACAATTACAGATGCAATTTCTACTATGCAAGATTTACCAACTGCAGATACTCAACAAGATTGGACATTAGTTTCTAATATAGTATCTGCATCTAAAAGGACTATAACGGCAACAAGAGCAAACAATACTGGAGATTCAAATGATTTTATTTTCACTACTTCTCTTGGTACTATTCCAATGATTTGGGCTCATGGATCTTCAACAACTTATGGTTATCATGGAGGTAATAGAGGTGCATTGACCGTAGGACTTTCTTTAGGAGTCTCTGAAGTAGAGCGTTTAGATTTTGACATGTATCCAAATCCTGCGGTAGAAGAATTAACGATTCAATTACTTTCAGGTTCAAATAATGTCTCTGTAGAATTTTATAACGCAATTGGTAGTTTGGCTTTAACTAAAAAAGTGTCACAAGGAGATAATAGAATAAATGTAGAAGGACTAAGTTCTGGTGTTTATTTTGTTAAAGTACATACTGATGATAGAGTAGGTACTAAAAAGTTTATAAAAAAATAATAGTTTTTAAATTAAATAAATAAAACCGATTGTATTTTAACAATCGGTTTTTTTATGCGCTATAATTAAAGTAAGTTTGTATAGTTCGAAAAATTAATTAAACATGAATTACATTCTTTTTGATGGCTCAGTTCGTAACGCATTGCTGCCATTTACTTATACGCGTCCAGTTGCAGATATTAGAGTTGGAATTTTAACGATCAGAGAAAAATGGGAAAGACGTATAGGAGTGACCACTACAACACTTACTGAGGAATACTTGGAAGAAAAGTTTCCAATGGTAGAAATGGAGCAAAATATTATGATAAACGCTTCTTTTTTACCTACTGATCAATTAGTAGAAGAATTAAAAGAATTAAAAGAAAACCAAGCGTTAATCTATAAAGAAGATATAGTTGCCTTTTTCACTACAGACACTCAAGAAGTTGAGAGTTTTGATGATTTTGAACAATTAGAATTTGATTCAGAGTTATTGCAAATAAAAAATACGTGGGATATTTTCTCGCTGAATTCTAAAGCAATTCAGCAAGATTTTGATTTTATAACACAAGGAAGAAAATCTGCTGATATTCCAGAAAAGACAGTTGCATTTAATAAAGAGAATATCTTTATTGAAGATGGCGCTAAATTGCCATTATGTTCATTAAATGCTACAAATGGTCCAATATACATAGGTGAAAACGCTGAAATAATGGAAGGAGCAATGATTAGAGGTCCTTTTGCGTTGTGTGAAAATTCAATTATTAAAATGGGTACCAAAATTTATGGAGGTACAACCATCGGACCACATTCAAAAATTGGCGGAGAAGTAAATAACTCAGTAATTTTTGGGAATTCTAATAAAGGTCATGAAGGTTATTTAGGAAATGCTGTACTTGGCGAATGGTGTAATATAGGAGCAGATACAAATAATTCTAATCTAAAAAATGATTATGCTGAGGTGAAATTATGGAGTTATGAAACTCAAAGATTTGCCAAAACAGGATTGCAATTTTGTGGTTTAATGATGGGAGATCATTCTAAATGTGGGATTAATACCATGTTTAATACTGGAACCGTTATAGGCGTTAGTGCGAATATTTTTGGAACCGGTTTTCCAAGAAATTTTGTACCATCTTATTCTTGGGGAGGAGCCTCAGGATATACAACATACCAAATGAATAAGGTTAAAGAAGTTGCAGCAGCAGTAATGCTAAGAAAAGGATTAGACTTTGATGAACAAGAGGTGAAGATTCTTGAGCATATATTTGAAGAAACGAAGCAGTATAGAAACTTTTAAAAAAAGGCTCTTAACATTGTTAAGAGCCTTTTTATTTAAACCTGCAATTACAGTGTTATTACGGCTCGAAGTTAAATAATAGTTCTTGTAGATTTCTAATTGAGCACTTTACTCTACAATGTCGTATCTCTTCAAAAAATTAATCTTTTAATTCTATCAATGGCATAACTATTGTCTTTTAATAATAGATATTAGAGTTTTAAATTTATTAACATTCTGATTTTCAATAAAATACAATAAAAATACACTTTTGTTTGTTATTTTCTCTATTGATGATAATGACATAATGACCCAAATAAAAATATGAGCGATTCAAAATTTATAAAACTAGACAATCTGTCATTTCAACAGGTTTTTGATGAAGATGCGGAATTAATTCCATTAATGACGCCAGAAGATGAAGAGAGAATAAATCAAGAAGAAATTCCAGATGAATTATCAATATTACCATTGCGTAATATGGTCTTGTTTCCAGGAGTTGTAATTCCAATTACTGCAGGAAGAGACAAATCAATCAAATTGTTAAAAGATGCGAATAACGGAATTAAAATTGTTGGTGTTGTTGCACAAAATGATGAATCTGTTGAAGATCCTTCTATTAATGATATTCATAAAGTAGGAACTGTTGCTCGTATTTTAAAAATGTTGAAAATGCCTGACGGTAATACAACAGTAATCATACAAGGAACTAAACGATTTGAAGTAAATGAGTTTACACAAGAAGACCCTTATATCAAAGCAACAGTTAAAAAGGTAGAAGAAGATAGATCAGAAATAAAGAATCCAGAGTTTGAAGCTATTATTGATTCAATTAAGTCAATGGCACTTAAGATTATTAAGATCAATCCAAGTTTGCCTTCAGAAGCATCTTTCGCTATAAAAAATATAGAGAGCAGTTCATTTTTGGTAAACTTCGTTTCATCTAATATGAACTTAAGTGTTGCCGAAAAACAAAAATTATTAAATATTAATGATTTGAAAGAGCGTGCAATGTTGACGTTGAGGCTTATGACTAAAGAATTACAAAAGTTAGAATTGCGCAATGATATTCAGTCAAAAACACGTTCTGAGATGGATCAACAACAACGTGAATATTTTTTAAATCAGCAATTAAAAACAATTCAAGAAGAATTAGGTGGAGTGTCTTATGATGAGGAGTTGGCTGAAATGCGTGAAAAAGCACAAACTAAAAAATGGAGTAAAGAGATTGCAGAAAAGTTTGATAAAGAAATAGGAAGATTGCAACGAATGAATCCTCAAGTAGCTGAGTATTCTGTTCAGCGTAACTATTTAGATTTATTGTTAGAATTGCCTTGGGAAGAATATTCTGAAGATTTATTTGATTTAAAACGTGCTCAAAAAGTATTAGATAGAGATCACTTTGGATTAGAAAAAGTGAAAGAAAGAATAATTGAACATTTAGCCGTATTAAAATTAAAAGGTGATATGAAATCACCAATAATATGTCTATACGGACCTCCAGGAGTTGGGAAAACGTCTCTTGGTAAATCTATTGCAGAATCACTGGGAAGAGAATATGTACGTATGTCACTTGGTGGTTTGAGAGATGAAGCAGAAATTAGAGGTCATAGAAAAACGTATATTGGTGCTATGCCTGGACGTTTAATCCAAAGTCTAAAAAAGGCAGGGACTTCTAATCCAGTTTTTGTTTTAGACGAAATAGACAAATTGGCGTCAAGCTCTCATAATGGCGATCCTTCTTCTGCAATGTTAGAAGTATTAGACCCTGAACAGAACTCAGCGTTTTATGATAATTACTTAGAGTTGGGTTATGACTTTTCTAAAATATTATTTGTTGCAACAGCAAATAGTTTGTCAACAATTCCTTGGGCATTAAGAGATCGAATGGAGATTATTAATGTGAGTGGTTATACAATAGAGGAAAAAGTTGAAATTGGTAGAAAACATTTATTACCAAAACAATTAAAAGAACATGGATTAACCTCTAAAGAAATTCAAATCAAAAAGTCACAATTAGAAAAAATTGTTGAAGGTTATACACGAGAATCTGGAGTTAGAGGTTTGGATAAGCAAATTGCGAAAGTTGTTCGTTATGCTGCAAAATCTATTGCGATGGATGAAGAATACAATACGTTAATTTCTTCTGAAGATGTAGAGAAAATTTTAGGAGTTTCTCATTTAGAAAGAGATAAATACGAAAATAATGATGTAGCAGGAGTCGTAACTGGTTTAGCTTGGACAAGAGTTGGAGGAGACATTTTATTTATTGAATCAATTATTTCTAAAGGAAAAGGATTGACAATTACTGGGAATTTAGGGAAGGTGATGAAGGAATCAGCAACTATAGCGATGGAATATATTCGATCATATGCTTCAGAATTTGGAATTTCTGAAGAAGTAATAGAAGAAAATAAGGTACATATACATGTTCCTGAAGGTGCAACTCCAAAAGATGGTCCAAGTGCCGGAATTACAATGTTAACATCATTAGTATCTGTTTTTACACAACGAAAAGTAAAATCTCGTTTAGCAATGTCTGGTGAAATAACGTTGAGAGGAAAAGTACTTCCAGTTGGTGGAATAAAAGAAAAGATATTGGCAGCAAAGCGTGCGAATATTAAAGAAATTATTTTATGTGCCGATAATAAGAAAGATGTTGATGAAATAAATCAGCGTTATTTAAAAGGTGTCAAATTCCATTATGTAAAGGAAATGAAAGAAGTTATTGAGTTGGCTTTGACAAAACAAAAAGTAAAAGGAGCGAAAAAGTTATCTTAAATCAAAAAATCGGAAAGTTTTACTTTCCGATTTTTTGATTTACAGGACTTGACCTTCTCAATTATTATCACTAACTTTACATATCACACGATAAAATTCATTAAAACGAAATCTTATCTTAATGATTAAATAAAATTATTCAATACAGGCAAACTGTGTTGAAAAACGACTTTTTTATTTATAAAACTCTTTAGATTGTTCCCAATACACATCCATTTCTTGGAGTGACATATCGTGTAACTCTTTTCCTTCTTTTTTAGCAGCCTTTTCCAAGAATTGGAAACGTTTAATGAATTTTTTGTTGGTACGTTCTAATGCATTTTCTGGATTTACATTTATAAAACGAGCGTAATTTATTAAAGAGAATAAAACATCACCAAATTCACTTTCAATGTTGTCAGTGTTCCCTTTTTTAATTTCAGCATTTAGTTCTGTAAGTTCTTCTTGAACTTTTTCCCATACTTGCTCAGGTTCTTCCCAGTCAAAGCCAACTCCTGCAACTTTATCTTGAATTCTATTGGCTTTTACAAGAGAAGGAAGAGATTTAGGAACACCTTCTAAAACAGATTCGTTTCCTTCTTTTAGTTTAAGTTTTTCCCAATTTTGCTTAACTTCTTCTTCGTCTTTCACTTTTACATCACCATAAATATGAGGATGACGGCTAATCAATTTTTCAGAAATAGAATTTGCAACATCTGCAATATCAAAATCATTGGTTTCAGAACCAATTTTTGCATAAAAAACGATGTGTAAAAGTAAATCTCCTAACTCTTTCTTTACTTCATTAAGATCATTGTCAAGAATTGCATCACCAAGTTCATACGTTTCCTCAATAGTTAAATGGCGAAGTGTTTGAATGGTCTGTTTTTTATCCCAAGGGCATTCTAAGCGCAACTCGTCCATGATAGTTAATAATCTATCAAATGCTTGTAGTTGTTGCGCTCTAGAGTTCATTTACGATGCTGTTTCTGTAGTTTCATCTTCAGAAATTGAAGAAAAGTCAAATTTATGCTCTATAAGAAGATTGTACCAGTGAATCACCTTTTTTATGTTAGATGCGTATACACGTTCTTCATCATATTCAGGAAGTATTTCAGAAAAATATGAAACTAATTTTTTTGAACTTTCTTGATGACTGATACATTTTTCTCCACTCTCTTTTTCAAAGATTGATTTTAAAATCAATTTTAAAGCTACTTCACTTTCATGCGTGTAAATTGCAATATTGTCAAGAACACTTACGTTATGCATTGCATTGATTGGGAAACGTTTTTTATCTAATAGTGATTCAACGATAATTCCTCCTTTTGACTGTGCAATTATTTCGTATAAACCTGGTTTTCCTGTAACTGCAATAATTTTTTCTAAACTCATCTAATATTTAATATTAATTGTATTTATATAATACCTCTATGAGGTTTTTTTCTTTGGATTGAAAAAACTCATCCTATAATCAGGATTTATTTTCCCTTTTGATATGTTTTCTAATTTTTTCTTAATCAATCGTTTTTTTAGTGACGAAAGTTTATCGGTAAATAAAACTCCTTCAATATGGTCATATTCATGTTGTACAACTCTTGCTGCTAAACCTGATAAGGTTTGAGTGTGCTTTTTGAAGTTTTCGTCATAATATTCAATAGTCAATGACTCATTTCTAATGACATCTTCTCTAACATCAGGAATACTTAAACACCCTTCATTAAAAACCCATTCATCACCAGTTTCTTCTATTATTTGCGCATTAATAAATACTTTATTAAAATCTTTTAAGAATGCTCTTTCTTCTTCAGCTAAATCTTCATCATCAGCAAAAGGTGTAGTGTCTACAAGAAATAAACGAATTGCTTTACCAATTTGCGGTGCAGCAAGACCAACTCCTTGAGCATTAGCCATCGTCTCTTTCATGTTTTGAATTAGTGTATCCAAATTCAGATAATCCTTTTCAATATCGACGCCAAGTTTCCTTAAGACTGGATTTCCGTAAGCTATAATTGGTAAAATCATTTTTTAATTTTTATCGTTTGCAAAAATACAATATTAGATATTATTTTTTAGTAGATTTGGGTCAATATTATTTTTTTATAACATGAATTGGAAAAAGTACTGGGATAGAATAGCAATAAATAATCCTCATAATAAAATAAGCCAAGTACAAAGGAAGGATGAAGAAAGTACGCTTTTAACAGTAAACCATATCACAAGAATTCTTGATATTACTAGAGAGGATAAAGTTTTAGATGTGTGTTGTGGTAATGGAATTATTACGTGTGAAATAGCAAAAAAATGTAACTCTATTATTGGTGTTGATCAATCAGAGAACTTATTAAAAGCTGCAAAAATAGGTGCTAAAGAATTAAATATTGAGTATGTTAATGGCTCGGCATTAAAATTAAGTGAGTTATTAAACGGACAAAAATTCGATAAAATTTACATGCAGTTTTCTTTTCAATATTTTGATAAAAAGAATCAAGGAAATAAGGTGATTTCTGAGCTATTGAAATGTTTAAACCCAAATGGTAAAATTTTTATTGGCGATATTCCTGAATGTAATAAATTTTCAGAGTATTACAATACTGCAATGAAAAAATTACGTTTTTATAAAGAAAGGCTGTTACTAAAAAATGAAATGGGGAAATTTTGGAAGGTTACCAAAATTGATGCTATTTGTAAGGGTTTTGGAGTTAAAGGAACTTATTTGAAACAACCTCAAGAGTGTCCTTATTCATATTATAGATTTGATTATTTAATTGAAAATTAAATTTGCTCTAAATACGTTTGAAGTATTATAGTTGCACTAATTTCATCAATCAATGCTTTGTTTTGACGTTGCCTTTTATTCAATCCGCTATCTATCATCGTTTGAAAAGCCATCTTTGAAGTAAATCGTTCATCCACTCGTTTAATTTCAATTTTAGGAAATTTATTAGAAAGTTTT
>OJHH01000251.1_pt1 | contig 17631 bp, 14 predicted proteins | sample 1594911 | NCBI WGS metagenome assembly OJHH01 (sample SAMN05416787, study PRJEB24817) | seawater metagenome | isolation source: Sea water | place: Canada:Atlantic | collected 2013-11
CGGATCATCAGACGCCCCGTCGTTGCGGGTGTCATCGTCACGGTCAACCATCGGCTTGTCGCCAACCGCTTCCCGAATCAGGCTGTCCATGTGGCGGCTATGCCCAAGCAGCGTATCGAAATGAAAGCGCAACTGGGGCGTTACCCGCAATTTCATGGCACGGCCGACCTGCCCTTTCAGGAAGCCAGCCGCTTTATTCAGCACTGTCAGGGAATCACGCACTTGCGGCGATTCCTCGGTCAGCTCTTCGGTGGTCAGCAGCGATACGTAAACGTCTGCATAACCCAGGTCACGACTCACCTTGACGGCATTCACCGTGACCATGCCCACCCGCGGGTCTTTGACCTCCCGCTGGATGAGCTGGGCCAGTTCCCGCTGCATCTGATCGCCGATGCGATCAATCCGGCTGAACTCTCTTGGCATCAGGTTTCCTTTAATCTCAGGCGCTTCACGCGCCGGTGGACTCAAGCTTACGCTCAACCCGAACGCGATCGAATACCTCGATCTGGTCGCCGACTTTCACGTCGTAGCCCTTAACGCCGATACCACATTCCATACCGTTGCGGACTTCCGGCACGTCGTCCTTGAAGCGGCGCAGCGATTCCAGCTCGCCCTCAAAGATAACCACGTTGTCACGCAGGACACGGATCGGCTTGTTGCGGTAAACGTTACCCTCGGTGACCATACAGCCAGCCACCTGGCCAAACTTCGGCGAACGGAACACATCACGCACATCGGCAATGCCCACGATATCCTCGCGGAATTCCGGCGCCAGCATGCCGGTCAGAGCCGCTTTCACATCATCAATCAGGTTGTAGATGATGCTGTAGTAGCGCAGATCCAGACCTTCCTGCTCCACCAGACGCTTGGACGCGGTGTCCGCACGCACGTTGAAGCCGAAGATAACCGCGTTGGTCGCCATGGCCAGACTGATGTCCGTCTCTGCGATACCACCAACGCCAGAGGACACGATCTTGACCTGTACTTCGTCGTTACCAAGATCCTGCAGCGATTTGATGATGGCTTCCAGGGAACCACGAACGTCGGTCTTGAGCACCACGTTGAGGGTTTTGACCTCGTCCTTGCCCATATTCTCGAACAGGTTCTCAAGCTTGGCAGCCTGCTGCCTGTGTAGACGCTGCTCCCGCTCGCGGGACTGGCGGAATTCCGCCAGCTCCTTGGCTTTCTTCTCGTCGGCCACGGCAAAGAACTCGTCACCAGCGTTCGGCGTGCCATTCAGGCCCAGGATTTCCACTGGAATGGAAGGCCCGGCGTCTTTGACCTGCTTGCCGGCCTCGTCGGTCATGGCGCGAACCTTACCGAAGAAGGAACCAGCAACCACCATCTCACCCTGACGCAGTGTGCCATTCTGGACCAGCACTGTGGCCACGGAGCCGCGACCACGCTCCAGGCTGGACTCGACGACCACACCTTTCGCCGGTGCGTCCGGAGAGGCCTCGAGCTCAAGGATTTCGGCCTGCAGCAGCAGTGCCTCAAGCAGGTCTTCAATGCCGTCACCGGTATGGGCGGACACGGGGATAAACTGAACATCACCGCCCCAATCTTCCGGAATGACTTCCATACCTGCCAGCTCGGTTTTGATACGATCCGGGTCGGCCTCTTCCTTGTCCATCTTGTTGATGGCAACAACGATGGGAACGCCGGCAGAACGAGCGTGATCTACGGCTTCCTTGGTTTGCGGCATAACGCCGTCATCGGCGGCCACCACCAGGATAACGATATCGGTACACTGGGCGCCCCGAGCACGCATGGCGGTAAAGGCGGCGTGACCCGGAGTATCCAGGAAGGACACCATGCCCTGATCCGTTTCCACGTGATAGGCACCAATGTGCTGGGTAATACCACCTGACTCACCAGAAGCCACCTTGGTACGGCGGATGTAATCCAGCAGCGAGGTCTTACCGTGGTCAACGTGACCCATCACACTGACGACCGGCGCACGCTTGGTCTTTTCCTTGCCTTCAAAGGAGAACTCGCTCAGAACCTCCTCTTCGAACGCATCTTCGCTCACTGTATTCGGCTTGTGACCCAACTCTTCGGTCACCAGCACGGCGGTTTCCTGATCGAGAGCCTGGTTGATCGTCGCCATTACCCCCATGCCCATCAGTTTCTTGATGACGTCGGCTGACTTGACGGCCATCCGCTGGGCAAGATCACCGACAGTGATCGTCTCGGGAATATCGACTTCTCGTACCATTGGCTTGGTCGGCCTCTCGAAAGCATGACGCTTTTCTTTGGGTTTCTTTTTCGCACGAAGCGGCTTACGCAGCGTGGTGTCTTCTTCCTCTTCATTGATAATCAGAGGTTCGTCCACCGGACGGCTACGCGGCCCACGATGCCCTGCGGACTTCTTCTTGGGCTTGCCTTCGTCCGGCTCGTCACCGCGCTCACGGGCTTTCTCTTTCTTCTTCTTCGGCTTGCGATCCTTGCCTTCGCCTTCTTCCGGCGGCGGAATTGGCATGTCTTCCGGGGCGGGAACCGGTGAGGGTTCCGGCTCGGCAGCCACTTCCGGCTGAACTTCCTCGGCCGGTTTTTCGTCAACAGCCGGCTCTTCAGCCGGGGCATCTGACACCGGCGCTTCCGGCTTCGGAGCATCCGCAGGCTGTGCCTGCTCAGCCGCTACTGTCGCTGGAGCCTCTTCCGGTGCGGCAGCCGCTGCCTGCTCGGCAGCTTCTTCCTGCTTCGCCGCTTCCGGCTCGAGCTCAGCGCGCTTGATATACGTACGGCGCTTGCGAACCTCAACATTGACCGTTTTGGTACGGCCCGCTTTCAGCGTGGTTGTTGTCTTGCGCTTGAGAGTGATCTTCTTGGGTTCAGCTTCACTCTCTCCGTGATTCTTTTTCAGATAGGTCAGCAACTGTTGCTTCTCATCACTGGTAACAGAATCTGCCTCGGAGCGGGCTTTCAAGCCTGCCTCCACCATCTGTCGCAGCAAACGATCCACGGGAGCGCCTACATCTGCGGCCAGTTGTTTTACCGTTACATCAGCCATACTGGTCCTCCTCCCGATTAAGCCTGGTCTTCAAACCAGGGGGCGCGTGCTGCCATAATCAACTGGCCGGCACGCTCTTCTTCCATTCCTTCGATGTCGAGCAAGTCGTCAACCGACTGCTCAGCGAGATCTTCCATGGTACGAATCCCCATACCGGCCAACTTGAAAGCCAGGCCACGGTCCATACCGTCCATTGCGAGAAGATCTTCTGCGGGCTCAGCGCCCTCTAGCGCCTCTTCACTGGCCAGGGCCTGATTCAACAGGGCATCCTTGGCACGGCGGCGCAATTCGGTCACGGTTTCCTCATCAAAACCGTCAATGGCAAGCATCTCTTCCATGGGGATGTACGCCACCTCCTCAATGGAGGTAAACCCTTCCTCAATGAGGACACCTGCAAATTCTTCGTCCACATCCAGATTGCCGGTGAAGTGCTCAAGCAGAGAATTATACTCCTGCTCCTGTCGTTCACCCGCTTCTTCTTCGGTCATAACGTTCAGCGTCCAACCGGTAAGATCCGTCGCCAACCGAACGTTCTGACCATTCCGGCCAATCGCCTGGGCCAGGTTATCCTCTGCTACTGCCACTTCCATGGTATGGCGATCCTCGTCCATGACGATGGACGCGACTTCCGCTGGCGCCATGGCATTGATGACCAGTTGTGCGGGGTTGTCGTCCCACAGCACGATATCAACACGCTCGCCACCCAGTTCGTTTGAAACCGCCTGGACTCGTGAACCACGCATACCCACACAGGCACCCACCGGATCAATTCGGCGGTCGTTGGTCTTGACCGCAATTTTGGCGCGGGAGCCTGGATCCCGGGCAGCGCCACGAATTTCAATCAGCTCCTCCGCGATTTCCGGCACCTCAATGCGGAACAGTTCGATCAGCATCTGCGGATCGGTACGGCTCAGGATCAGCTGCGGGCCGCGATGATCGGTACGGATTTCCTGCAGCAGAGAACGCACACGATCCCCCATACGGAACGTTTCACGGGGAATCAGGTGTTCACGGGGCAGCAAAGCTTCGGCGTTGGCACCCAGATCCACGATGACGTTGTCACGTGTCACTTTCTTTACGGTGCCGGAGACCAGTTCACCCACGCGATCCCGGTAGCTGTCGACAATCTTGGTGCGCTCGGCTTCCCGCACTTTCTGGAATATGATCTGTTTCGCTGCCTGAGCACCAATACGGCCGAAGGCAACGGATTCCACTTTCTCTTCGTGGATATCGCCGGGCTGCAGACTCGTGTCGATTTCTTCCGCTTCCTGCATGGTCAGTTCGGTGCCCAAGGCAGGAACCGCATCGTTATCAACCACCAGCCAGCGACGGAACGTTTCATATTCGCCGGTGCGGCGATCGATGGAAACTCGGATATCCGCTTCCTCGTCGTCGTAGCGTTTTTTGGCAGCGGTGGCGAGTGCCAGCTCGATTGCTTCGAAGATCACATCCTTCTCGACACCTTTCTCGTTCGAGACGGATTCAACCACCAGCAAGATCTCTTTACTCATTGGATTGCCCTGCCCTTAAAAATAAACTTTGCGTCCACTGACTTATTCAAATACCGGAACGATGTTGGCTTTCTCGATGCTATCGAATGGCAACAGGTATTCGTGATCATCAACAACCACGACAACGTCTTCGCCCTCAATGCCTTTAATCAGGCCCTGAAACTTGCGACGCCCCTCAAATGCCATTCGTAATTTGATCTGGACCTGGTGGCCTGCGAATGCCTCATACTGCTCCAGACGGAACAACGGCCGGTCCATGCCCGGAGAAGATACCTCCAGGGTATACTCCGTCTGAATGGGGTCTTCCACATCCATTACGCCGCTGGCCTGGCGACTGACTTTCTCACAGTCTTCAATGCCGATGCCGTTCTCAGCATCGTCAATAAAAATTCTCAACAGGGAATGGTGTCCCTGGGAGCGAAATTCAACGCCCCAAAACTCGTAACCCAGGCCTTCCACAATGGGCCTGAGCAATTCTTCCAGCTGCTTCAACTTGGCTGACAAGGTTATCCCGTCTCCGTTACTCGATTTATCCGACCCCAAAAACAAAAAAAGGGCTGTTGATCAGCCCTTTTTATGCACCAGGGCCTGATGCGCCAGGCCCCTTAATCAAAAAGCCCCTAAAAAGTGGGGCCCTTTGTTGCAAGAACTCACAGGGGAAAAGCAATCTAAACACCCCCTGCTGACAGACACCTGGCCTGCCTGGAACCGGCAGGGCAAACTGCGCCCGGAGCCCGCTCCAATATCCGCCGGAGTATAGAGACGCCGGCCTTAGTGGTCAAGGACTGACCAAAAAAAACGGCCTGGTAAATCCAAGCCGTTTTTCTTCTAATATGGTGCCCAGGGCCGGACTCGAACCGGCACGGCTTTCGCCACTACCCCCTCAAGATAGCGTGTCTACCAGTTCCACCACCTGGGCAGCACCTTTACTCGAGCTCGGGGAGTTTATTCTCATCCCCGCGCCCGGCTTCGCCGTCAGTCGCTGATTCACTTTCAGCCTGCCCGGCATCTGATGCGGCCGGCGATTCCTGAACTACAGGAATACCCGCTTCACCTGCCACTTCGGCACGCTGCTTGGCAAATACAGCCAGCGAAAAACTCGTTACAAAAAACACAATGGCCAGCAAGGTTGTGGCACGGGTCAGAAAACTGCTGCTGCCCTCACTGCCAAACACGGTCTGGGAGGCACCGCCACCAAATGCAGCACCGGCATTGGCACCCTTGCCCTGCTGAAGCAGGACCAGCGTCACCAGCGCCACCGCAATGAGCACGTGCAGAACGACAACCAGTGTTTCGACCCAATCCATAATGACTCTCTAATGACTCTTGCTAATGGCTTTCGCGAACCTTTAACGTTCAGGATTTGCCCGGCACCGCCCGGCAAATACTTACAAAATCGCTTGCATCCAATGACGCGCCACCAATCAACCCGCCATCGATGTCCGGCTGAGCAAAAAGCGCCGCGGCATTATCCGCTTTTACACTGCCGCCGTAAAGCAGCGATATCTTATCCGCCGGAGCTCCAAGGGAGATCAACACATCGCGAATCGCGGCATGCATGGCCTGAGCATCATCAGCGGTTGCGGTTTTACCCGTCCCTATGGCCCAAACCGGCTCATAGGCGATCACAACCTGCTGCCATGACTCACTGCCAACGTCGACGAGGGCCTTGCGAACCTGCCGCGACACGACGTCTTCAGCCTTGCCCGCATCACGTTCTTCGAGGGTCTCGCCAACGCAAACAACAGCGACCAACCCTGACATCAGGGCCTGCCCGACCTTGGTGGCAACCTGCTCATCGGTTTCGCCGAAGAGTTGTCTGCGCTCTGAATGCCCGACCAAGGTAAAACCACAGCCGCAATCTTTTGCCATCGCCGCGGAGATTTCCCCGGTGTAGGCGCCTGAACCCCAGCACGCTACGTTCTGGACACCAACCGCCAGCTTTTCGCCAGCCTGCTCAACGACATCGCCAACAAACAGGGCGGGAGGAATAATAACAGCCTCCACACCATTATCAAACGATGCTAACTCGGACCGGACTTGACCAACCAGATTGCTTACAAGGTCTTTCGACCCGTTCATTTTCCAGTTGCCGGCGACAATCTTACGGCGCATAAAAAACCCCTGAATCAAGGGAGGGCGAACTATACAGCAGTCTTTTACGGCAGACAACTGCCCCTAAGCACAAAATCATGCCCGGGAATTCTCAACCACAACAGCCAGTTCCTCGGCAATTTTCACGATTTGCGTCTCATCTTGCCCCTCTGTCATTACCCGGATCAGAGGTTCGGTGCCAGATGCCCTCAGTAGCACGCGGCCACCACCACCCAGCCTGGCCTCCGCCGACTCCACGGCCCTGACAATATCGTCACGCCCGAGGGGATCAAAACGCTGGTCGACACGCACGTTGATCATTTTCTGAGGCAACTTGCTCATACCCTGGCGAAGGTCTGCCAGGGAACTGCCTGCGCGACGAATGGCCAACAATACCTGGAGCGCAGACACAATACCGTCACCAGTGCTGGTGCAATCTCGGATGACCATATGGCCGGAACCTTCACCGCCGAGCAGCCAGCCCCTGTCGATGAGTCGCTCCATGACATACCGGTCGCCGACTTTTGCACGCTCGAAATCAATACCTTGCTCCCTGAGCGCCAACTCAACACCCAGATTGGTCATCAGGGTGCCCACAACACCCCCTTTCAATGTTCCGGCGGCATGACGTTGCGCGGCGATCACGTAGAGCAACTCGTCGCCATCGACTTCAGAGCCGTCACGATCCACCATGAGCACCCGGTCACCGTCGCCATCAAAGGCAATCCCGAGATCGGCCTGCTTCTCCAGAACGGCCTTGCTCAATGACTCCATGTGAGTCGAACCGACATTGAGATTGATGTTCAAACCGTCGGGCTCGCCCCCCACCACGGAAATCTTCGCCCCCAACTCGCGGAACACTTTTGGGGCAACGTGGTAGGTAGCGCCGTGAGCGCAATCCAGGACAATATGAAGCCCTTCGAGTGAAAACTCGTTGGGCACCGTACTCTTACAGAACTCAACGTATCGGCCAGGGGCGTCATCAACCCGAAACGCCTTGCCCAACTCTTTGGACCCGCAGACCTCAATGGGCTTATCCAGCCACTTCTCAATCTCTGCTTCCAAAGCATCATCCAGCTTGGTCCCAGCGGGGGAGAAAAACTTGATACCGTTGTCATGGTGCGGATTGTGGGACGCACTGATGACAATACCCGCGGAGGCGCGAAAGGTTCGGGTCAAATAGGCGATCGCAGGGGTGGGCATGGGCCCAAGCAGTTTCACGTCCACTCCGGCCGCGGACAAACCTGCCTCGAGGGCGGATTCGAACATATAGCCCGACAGACGGGTGTCCTTGCCGATCAATACGCTGTTGCGCTGCCCATCCCGCTTGAAGGCCTGCCCGGCAGCCCATCCCAGGCGCAGCATGAATTCGGGTGTTATGGGGAACTCGCCCACCCGGCCCCGGATACCGTCCGTGCCGAAATACTTTCTGTCGCTCATCGTCCAGCTTCCTCCATTGCCGTCACCACTTTAACGGCATCAACGGTTTCCCTGACATCGTGGACGCGAATGATGGATGCGCCCTTCATGGCGGATATTGTCGCGGCAGCGAGGCTCGCGGGCAAGCGCTCACTGACGTCACGACCGGTGATATGACCCAGCATACTCTTGCGGGACATACCCACCAGTATCGGGTGTCCCAGCAGTTGCAACTGCTCCAGTGAGGCCAGTAACTGAAGGTTGTGCTGCGGAGACTTGCCAAAACCGAAACCAGGATCAAGGATGATGTTATCTGGCCGCACACCGGCTTTCTCTATCACCCGCATTCGCTCGGTAAGAAACGAACTGACCTCCCGCCGCACATTCCGGTAGCGAGGATCATCCTGCATGGTATCCGGTTCGCCCTGAATGTGCATGACACACACCGGCACTCCAGCGCTTGCCACCACCTCGGGCGCGCCATCCCGTTGTAGTGCCCTGACGTCGTTAATCATCCCGGCACCGAGCTTCACCACCTCCGCCATAACCTCGGGCGAACTGGTATCGACCGAAACGACAACGTCCAGATCACGGGCAATCGCCTCTACCACCGGACACACTCGCTCAAGCTCTTCCTCGACAGACACCGGCGTAGCGCCTGGCCGTGTGGACTCACCACCCACATCAATAAAAGCCGCACCGTCCGCCACCATCTCACGGGCCCTTGCCAGGGCAATCTCAGCGGTAGTGTACCGACCTCCATCCGAAAAGGAGTCCGGCGTCACATTCAGGATCCCCATGACGTGGCAGCCGGACATATCCAGAATCCTGCCCGCAAAGTTTATCTGCATAAGTAACCTTTTCTGCAACCCGCAAAAACAAACGCCGCCCCGTCAGGGGCGGCGTTCAGTCTTCAACTATATCTGACCAGTATCCAGCCTGGCTCAGTGCTCACCGGCCGGTCGACCAACACCCGGTTGGCGACCATCGTCGGAACCCTTCGGAGCAGGCGCCTGCTCAGGCTCATCAGCCGGAACACCACCGGAGGGGCCGCTATCACCCCAGCCTTTCGGCGGGCGGGGATCACGGCCTTCCATGATGTCATCGATCTGGTAACGATCAATGGTCTCGTACTTCATCAGGGCATCGGCCATCAGGTCGAGCTTGTCACGGTTATCGACGAGCAACTGCTTCGCCTTTTCATAACAGCTGTCGATGATGTTGCGAACTTCCTCATCGATACGCTGAGCCGTTTCCGGAGAATAGACCGTTTGCGCCTGACCGGCAGAGCGACCGAGGAAAGGCTCTTCGCTGTCTGTATCGTACTGCAGCGGGCCAAGCTTCTCAGACAGCCCCCAACGCGTGACCATATTACGCGCCAAGCTGGTTGCCCGCTCGATATCGTTGGAAGCACCGGTGGTGACTCCATCGAAACCAAGGGTCAGTTCTTCGGCAATACGGCCACCAAACAGACTGCAGATGGAACTGATCAGGAAGCGCTTGCTGTGGCTGTACTTGTCTTCCTCCGGCAGGAACATTGTGACACCCAATGCGCGGCCGCGAGGAATTATACTGACCTTGTAGACCGGATCATGCTCAGGCATCAGACGCCCGACAATGGCATGACCGGACTCGTGGTAAGCCGTATTACGCTTCTCTTTCTCGCTCATGACCATGGATTTGCGCTCGGCGCCCATCATGATCTTGTCTTTCGCGAGCTCAAACTCTTCCATGGAGACCAGACGCTGGTTGCGACGGGCCGCAAACAACGCAGCTTCGTTCACCAGGTTCGCCAGGTCAGCACCCGAGAAACCGGGCGTGCCACGGGCAATCAACACAGGCTCTACCCCATCGGCCAGGGGCACTTTCTTCATGTGCACCTTGAGGATCTGCTCACGACCGATGATGTCCGGCAGCCCGACAACGACCTGGCGGTCAAAGCGACCTGGGCGGAGCAACGCCGGGTCCAGTACGTCCGGGCGGTTGGTGGCGGCAATCACGATAACGCCTTCGTTACCCTCGAAGCCGTCCATCTCTACCAGCAACTGGTTCAGTGTCTGCTCACGCTCGTCGTGACCGCCGCCCATGCCAGCGCCACGATGGCGGCCAACGGCATCGATCTCGTCGATGAAGATGATACAGGGGCTCTGTTTCTTGGCCTGCTCAAACATATCACGGACACGGGAGGCACCCACGCCCACAAACATTTCCACGAAGTCCGAACCGGAGATTGAGAAGAATGGCACCTTGGCCTCACCGGCAATCGCCTTGGCGAGCAGGGTCTTGCCGGTACCCGGTTGACCCACCATCAGTACACCCTTGGGGATACTGCCACCAAGACGCTGGAACTTGCTGGGATCCCGCAGGAAATCCACCAACTCCTTGACGTCTTCCTTGGCCTCGTCGACACCGGCAACGTCACCAAAGGTGGTTTTGATCTGATCCTCACTCATCAGGCGGGCTTTACTCTTGCCAAAGGACATGGGGCCTTTGCCACCGCCACCGCCTTGCATCTGCCGCATAAAGAACACGAACAGCGCGATGATGATAAGAATTGGGAAGGCAGCCACCAACAGCTGGGTCCAGAGGCTTTGACGCTCCGGCTCCTTACCGATGACTTCCACGTTGTTGGCCAGCAGATCATCCATCAGCTTGTTGTCGGACACCTGTGGGCGGACCGTCTGGAACTGGGAGCCGTCACCACGGGTACCCTGAACCTGCAGACCATCAATGGTGACCTGACGGACCTGTCCGTCCTGCACCATTTCCACAAACTGCGAATAATTGACCTGTTGTCCGCTGGTGGTGGGTGTGAAATTCTGAAACACCATCAGCAGTACGGCGGCTATAATCAGCCAGAGAACCAGATTTTTTGCCATATCGTTCAAGGATCGTCACCTGTGAATTGAAGGATCGCCCCGTCAGGAGAAAGCCTTTTCTGACACCTTACACCAATTGTACGCCCGTCCACCAGAATCGGCCTATCCGTATCGACCACTGCGGGGGTGTCAATCCCACGGCCATTCCGTTCCGGGGCGGGGTCAGCCCTTAAATCCCTTGCACACCTGATAAATCTCCCTCGATCTTGCACGGGAGGAGTCAGGCTTCCTGCTGACAACGGTGCCAAAACTTTTACGCATTTCAGCCAGCAGGGCATCAAATCCCTCTCCCTGAAATACCTTGGCGACAAACACGCCACCGGGCTTCAGGACTTGCTGCGCCATATCCAGCGCCAGCTCCACCAAACCCATGGCGTTAGGAATATCCACTGCCGCCATACCACTCATATTGGGTGCCATATCCGAAATTACAACGTCAGCGCGGCGATCACCCAGTAAATCCAACAATTCGTCCAGCACTGACTGCTCGGTAAAATCGCCCCGAACAAACGCCACACCCGCAATCGGGCTCATCTCGAGAATATCGCTGGCGACCACCGTGCCGTTGTCACCAACCCGCTCAACCGCCACCTGGGACCAGCCGCCAGGCGCAGCACCCAAATCCACAACGGTCTGCCCGGGTCGGAACAGGCGGTCTTTGTTGTCGAGCTCAATCAGCTTGTAACTGGCCCGCGAACGATAGCCGTCTTCCCGAGACTTTTTGACCCAGACATCATCAAAATGTTCCTTCAGCCAGCGGTCACTGGTTTTCGAGCGAGCCAAAACCTACCTCCATAAAGCGCTGCAATTGGACCTCCAATCCTATGGGTACGTGGTAACGGCGATTTCACCGGCCGATTGATCTGATACAATCCCGCGATTATACGGAATTGGCGAGCATTTCGCCGCTGACGTTTTATTAATCGCACCCATAAAGAGATCACATAATGAGTCTTTCGCCGGAACAGCGCCGGGAATACCGGGGCATCGCTCACAACCTGAAGCCCGTTATCATTGTCGGCGACAAGGGCCTGACCGAAGGGCTTCAGGAGGAACTCGAGCGGGCCCTGAACGACCACGAGCTGATCAAGATCAAGGTTGCCAGCCAGGACCGCGAAACCCGCCAGGAAGCCGTTGCTGCCCTGTGCGAAGCCTCCGGCGCGGAGCTGGTGCAGACCATCGGCAAGATCGCCGTGATCTTGCGCCGGGCGAAAAAGCCCAACCCCAAGCTGTCCAACCTGCTGCGCCAGAAACACTGACGCTGTCAGCACGCCAGAGCTGCACAATGTAAAAAGCCGGCTGTTGTTCGCAGCCGGCTTTTTGTTTGCAGAATCAGCACCCGACGAACGTCAGATGTGCTCTACCTGCTCGATTTCATACTCAACGGTTCCCGAAGGCACACGCACGGCAACCACGTCACCCTCGCTTTTACCCACCAGCGCCCGCGCGATCGGCGAGGAAATGGACAGCTTTCCGGCCTTGATATCTGCCTCATCCTCACCAACGATCTGGTAGCTGACCTGCTCGTCGGTATCGACATTAAGCATTCGCACGGTGGTGCCGAAGATCACCTTGCCGGTGTTTTCGATGCTGTTGACGTCGATTACCTGGGCTGCGGACAGCTTGCCCTCGATTTCCTGGATACGTCCTTCGATAAAGCTCTGCTGCTCCCGAGCGGCATGGTATTCCGCGTTTTCTTTCAGGTCGCCGTGTTCGCGGGCATCGGAAATAGCCGCGATCACCCGGGGACGATCTTCGGACTTCAGTTTCTGAAGTTCCTCACGTAGGCGGATTTCGCCCGCCTTTGTCATGGGTACTCTGTCAGCCATAGTCTTACTTTCCTGCGTGTAGATCCTGGAGGCGGCGCACAGTGCGCTCGGGCCCGAACTTGATGGCCCTGCAGAAGGCTTCGCCGCCCGCCAGTGTCGTTGTATAGGTTACCTTGGTCTGCAGGGCCGACTGGCGAATCTGTGCCGAGTCGGAAATCGCCTTGCGACCTTCGGTGGTGTTAATAATCAGCTGTACCTGACCATTTTTAATAGCGTCCACGATGTGCGGACGCCCTTCACGAACCTTGTTCACCCGATCAACGGTGAGCCCGGCCTGCTTCAGAGCCTTGGCGGTACCAGTGGTGGCAATCACCTTGAAACCGGCGTCAATCAGATCCTGTGCCACTTTCGCGGCACCGGGCTTGTCGACGTCCCGCACGGACATGAAGGCCGTACCCTTGGCCGGCAGGCGCTCACCGGAGGCCAGGGCCGCCTTGGCGAAGGCTTCGTCAAAGCTGTCACCAATACCCATCACCTCACCGGTGGACTTCATTTCCGGCCCCAGGATGGGATCCACCGCCGGGAACTTGTTGAACGGGAACACCGATTCCTTGACGGAATAGTAAGTCGGCACGATCTCCTGGGTGAAGCCCTGCTCTGCCAGTGACTTGCCAGCCATGCAACGGGCCGCCACCTTGGCCAGGGACACCCCGATGGCCTTGGACACAAACGGCACGGTACGGGACGCCCGCGGGTTCACCTCGATCACGTAGATCTCGCCACCCTGCCAGGCCAGCTGCACGTTCATCAGGCCGATAACATCCAGTTCAATGGCCATCTTCCGCACCGCTTCGCGCATTTCATCCTGCACGTCTTTCGGCAGGGTGTAGGGCGGCAGGGAACAGGCGGAATCACCGGAGTGCACGCCCGCTTGCTCAATGTGCTGCATGATGCCACCGATGACCACGTCCTTGCCGTCGCTGATGGCGTCAATGTCCACTTCGATGGCGGCGTTGAGGAAGTGATCCAGCAGCACCGGGCTGTCGTTGGAGACCAGCACGGCATTGCGCATGTAGCGAACCAGCTCCTCCTCGTCATAGACGATTTCCATGGCGCGACCACCCAACACGTAGGAGGGGCGCACCACCAGCGGGTAACCAATCTCGCGAGCCGCCAGGATGCCTTCTTCGTGGCTGCGCACGGTGGCATTTTCCGGCTGAATCAGGCCAAGGCGGCCAATCATCTGCTGGAAACGCTCCCGGTCTTCGGCGCGGTCGATGGCGTCCGGGCTGGTACCGATAATCGGCACACCTGCCGCTTCCAGGCCACGGGCCAGCTTCAGCGGGGTTTGACCACCGTACTGGACAATCACACCCTTGGGCTTTTCGACGTGAATGATTTCCAGCACATCTTCCAGTGTAATCGGCTCGAAATAGAGTCGGTCCGAGGTGTCGTAGTCGGTGGAAACGGTTTCCGGGTTGCAGTTGATCATGATGGTTTCGTAACCGTCGTCGCGCATAGCGAGGGCGGCGTGAACACAGCAATAATCAAACTCAATACCCTGACCGATGCGATTGGGACCACCGCCAATGACCACGATTTTCTCGCGATCAGAGACATCCGCCTCGCACTCTTCCTCATAGGACGAATACATGTAGGCGGTTGAGGAGGCGAATTCTGCCGCGCAGGTATCCACTCGCTTGTAGACCGGGCGGATATCCAGGTCATGGCGCAGCTTGCGTAAGCTGACTTCGGAAATGCTCAGCAGCTGGGCCAGGCGCGCATCGGAGAAACCCTTGCGCTTGAGGCGGAAGAGGGTATCGCGATCAATATCCGCCTTGCCGGCGGATTTGAGGGCAGTCTCTTCTTTGATCAGGTCTTCGATCTGCACCAGATACCAGGGGTCTACATGCGTGTTGTTGAACACTTCCTCCACGGTCATCCCGGCTCGGAAGGCATCGCCGATGTACCATAGGCGCTCGGCCCCGGGCACATTCAGTTCCTGAGTCAGGGTTTCCTGGCCGTCAGTGGTGCTCAGGTCGACCTTCTCTTCAAAACCGTCGGAGCCCACTTCCAGGCCACGCATGGCTTTCTGCAGGGATTCCTGGAAGGTACGGCCAATGGCCATCACCTCACCCACGGATTTCATCTGGGTGGTCAGGCGGGCGTCAGCCTGGGGGAATTTCTCGAAGGTGAAGCGCGGGATCTTGGTGACCACATAGTCGATGCTGGGCTCGAACGAGGCCGGAGTAACACCACCGGTGATTTCGTTGCGCAGCTCATCAAGGGTGTAACCCACTGCCAGCTTGGCCGCCACCTTGGCAATCGGGAACCCCGTTGCCTTGGACGCCAGCGCCGAAGAACGCGACACCCGGGGATTCATTTCAATGACGACGACACGGCCGTTGTCCGGATTCACGCCAAATTGTACGTTGGAACCGCCGGTTTCCACACCGATCTCACGCAGTACCGCCAGGGAGGCGTTCCGCATGATCTGGTATTCCTTGTCGGTGAGGGTCTGGGCTGGCGCAACGGTGATGGAGTCACCGGTGTGCACGCCCATGGCGTCAAAGTTCTCAATGGCGCAGACGATGATGCAATTGTCGTTCTTGTCGCGGACAACTTCCATCTCGTACTCTTTCCAGCCGATCAGGGACTCGTCGATCAACAGCTCGTTGGTCGGCGACAGGTCCAGACCACGGGTACAGATTTCCTCGAATTCATCGCGGTTGTAGGCAATACCGCCGCCGGAACCACCCATGGTAAAGGACGGGCGGATGATGCAGGGAAATCCGATGTCGTTGGCCACTTCCCAGGCTTCCGCCATGGAATGGGCGATCGTCGCGCGAGGGCACTCCAGGCCGATCTTCTTCATGGCCTTGTCAAAACGATCACGGTCTTCGGCCTTGTCGATGGTGTCGGCGTTGGCGCCGATCATTTCCACACCATGCTCGGCCAGAACGCCGTGCTTTTCGAGGTCCAGAGCGCAGTTCAGGGCTGTCTGACCACCCATGGTGGGCAGCAATGCGTCCGGCTGCTCTTTCTCGATGATCTTGGCAACGGTCTTCCAGGTGATGGGCTCGATGTAGGTAGCATCGGCCATTACCGGGTCCGTCATGATCGTAGCTGGGTTGGAGTTCACCAGGATAACCCGATACCCCTCCTCACGCAGGGCCTTACAGGCCTGGGCTCCGGAGTAGTCAAACTCGCACGCCTGCCCGATCACGATGGGGCCCGCGCCCAGAATCAGAATGCTTTTAATGTCGGTACGCTTTGGCATCAACGTGCCTCCATCAGGCGGATAAATTCATCAAACAGCGGCGCTACGTCGTGTGGGCCGGGGCTCGCTTCCGGATGCCCCTGAAAACTATAGGCTGGCTTGTCGGTACGACGGATTCCTTGCAGAGACCCGTCAAACAGGGATTTGTGGGTCACCTCCAGATTGCCCGGCAGGCTGGTTTCGTCCACTGAAAATCCGTGGTTCTGGCTGGTAATCATCACGGTGCCGTCGGCGGTGTTCTGCACCGGATGGTTGGCGCCATGGTGGCCATGCCCCATCTTGATGGATTTGGCACCGCTGGCCAGGGCCAGCAACTGGTGGCCAAGGCAGATGCCGAAAACGGGAATGTCGGTCTCCAGCACATCGCGGATGGCGCTGATGGCGTAGTCACAAGGCTCTGGATCGCCGGGGCCGTTGGACAGAAAAATACCATCTGGATTCATCGCCAGCACATCGGAAGCGGGGGTCTGGGCCGGCACAACGGTGATGTCGCAGCCGCGACTGGCCAACATGCGCAGGATGTTGAGCTTCACGCCGTAGTCCCAGGCGACGACCTTGAACTTTGATTCGGTGCGCTCGCCATAGCCACTTTCGATATCCCACTCACTCTGGCTCCAGGTCCAGGCTTTTTCCGAGGTGACTTCCTTCGCCAAATCCATGCCTTTCAGGCCTGGAAAAGCGTTAGCCAGCTCCAGGGCACGCTCGGCCGTGGCGTCTGCGCCGGCGACCACGGCACCATTCTGGGAGCCTTTATTCCGCAGGATTCGGGTCAGGCGACGGGTATCGATGTCGGCAATGCCGACGATGTTGTTGGCGCGCAGGTAGTCCTGTAGCGAGCCGGTGCTGCGCCAGTTACTCACCAACAGGGGCAAATCACGGATTATCAGGCCGGCGGCCTGGAGACGATCGGATTCGATGTCTTCTTCGTTCACACCGGTGCTGCCGATATGGGGGTATGTGAGGGTGACAATCTGGCGGGAGTAGGACGGGTCGGTCAGGATTTCCTGATAACCGGTCATGGCGGTGTTGAACACCACCTCTCCGCTGGTTTCCCCTTCAGCGCCAATGGCGGTGCCGTAAAACAGGCTTCCGTCTGCGAGTGCAAGGATGGCAGGTGTACTCAAGGCTTGTATCCTCATCGAGTGGCGTACAGGTTCGTCACGAACAGGAACGCAAGCGCAAATTCAGGTCGCAAAAAAGCGAGAGGGAGTTGAACTCCGTCCCGCTTTTTCTGTTGAGCGTTGTCAAAGCTACGCTTGGTGCAGTTAAACCGCATTATTGTACGAAATATGGCAGTTTGTGTCCACGCGAAATCTTGCTCGTTGCTACTTCAGCCCCAACACGTCCTGCATGTCGTACAACCCGACCGACTTACCTTCCAACCACAATGCCGCACGCATCGCACCTTTGGCAAACGTCATCCGGCTGCTGGCTTTGTGGGTTATTTCGATGCGCTCGCCTTCAGTGGCGAACAGAACGGTATGATCGCCAACCACGTCGCCGGCCCGAATGGTTTCGAAGCCGATCTCCTTGCGGGTGCGCTCCCCGGTAAAGCCTTCACGACCGTAGACAGCGCATTCCTTGAGATCACGCCCGAGGGCATCGGCGACAACTTCACCCCTGTCTCTTATACACATCTCCGAGCCCACGAGACCTCTCTACATCT
>OJHH01000252.1_pt1 | contig 17610 bp, 18 predicted proteins | sample 1594911 | NCBI WGS metagenome assembly OJHH01 (sample SAMN05416787, study PRJEB24817) | seawater metagenome | isolation source: Sea water | place: Canada:Atlantic | collected 2013-11
GTGTATAAGAGACAGACATGCTGGTGGCCAGTGAGGAGACCTTTGGCCCGGTGGCACCGCTGTTCCGGTTTGAGACCGAGGAGCAGGCCATCACCATGGCCAACGATTCGGAATTTGGTCTGGCAGCATACTTCTACAGTAATGACATCCGGCGCATCTGGCACGTGGCCGAGGCCCTCGAAACCGGCATGATTGGCATCAACGATGGCATCATTTCAACCGAGGCCGCTCCCTTCGGCGGGGTCAAGGAAAGCGGCCTGGGTCGTGAAGGGTCACGGCATGGCCTGGACGAGTTCATGGAACTCAAATACCTCTGCCTCGGTGGAATGCGCTGAGTCCCGTTTTCAAGGAGAATTGAATGTCTGGCTCCCTATCTCATTTGCGTGTCCTGGATCTTTCCAGAGTGCTGGCTGGTCCCTGGGCAGGGCAGATCCTTGGGGATCTCGGCGCAGAGGTTATCAAAATTGAACGCCCAAAATCCGGGGACGACACGCGCTCCTGGGGGCCACCTTATCTTCAGGGGGCTGATGGCAACGCAGATCTCTCTGCCTACTTCCTGACTGCCAATCGAAACAAGCAATCCCTCGCGGTCGATATTGCCCATCCCGAAGGGCAGGCACTGATCCGAAAGCTGGTCGCAGAGTCGGATGTCATCCTTGAAAACTTCAAGGTCGGGGGACTCAAACGCTATGGCCTGGATTACGACAGCCTGAAACGTATCAACCCCAAACTCATCTACTGCTCGATCACCGGCTTTGGCCAGGATGGCCCTTACGCGAACCGGCCCGGATATGATTTCCTGATTCAGGCCATGGGTGGGCTTATGAGTATCACCGGGCAACCGGACGGCGATCCCGGCGCCGGGCCAATGAAGGTCGGTGTAGCACTGACAGACATCATGACCGGGCTGTATGCCACCATTGGTGTGCTCGCTGCGCTCAGTCACCGTGACCGTACCGGAGAAGGTCAGTATGTGGAGGCGGCGCTGCTGGATGTGCAGGTAGCCTGTCTGGCGAATCAGGCCATGAATTACCTGACCACAGGCCAGGCGCCGGGGAGGATGGGGAACGCCCATCCGAATATCGTGCCTTACCAGGATTTTCCTACCGCAGATGGCAACATGGTGCTAACGGTCGGTAACGATGAGCAGTTCACCCGGTTGTGCGATGTTCTTGAGCATCCGGAGTGGGCGAGCGATGAGCGTTTTGCGACAAATCGGGCTCGCGTAGCGAATCGAAAGGAATTGATTCCCAGGCTGCGGCAGGCCACGGTGATGCGGTCAACCCAGGAATGGGTGCAGATTCTGGAGCGTTCAGGGGTGCCCTGTGGGCCGGTCAACACCCTGGATCAGGTATTTGAGGATCCACAGGTTCTTGCGCGGGGAATGAAACAGTCTGTTCAGCATCCATCGCTGGGCGATGTCCCGACGGTTGGCAATCCGATCAGGCTGAAGCTGACACCGGTAAGTTACAGGACGGCGCCTCCGCTGTTGGGGGAACAGTCAAAACAAGTCCTTGAGACTATTGTTGGCCTCTCTTCTGGCGAAATAGAGAGCCTAAGGGAGCGCGGCATAGTCTCGTGATCTGGTGTTGCGTTAGCTTTCCTCAGCCAACGCAACCAGATCCATACGGATATCCTCCACACTCAGCTCCGGCCGGATCAACAGACGGGCCTTTCCTTCGCGGTCGAACACATACACGGCGCCGCTGTGTGAGACGTTGTAGTTACCTTCCGCATCTGGCTCGTCGTAACCAAAGGTCGTGCGGTAACGCTTACTGAGTTCCCTGAGCGCTGGTTCCTCGCCGGTCAGGCCGATGGCCCGGTCGCTGAAAAAGCTCACGTAGCTGTCGATGCGTTCTGGGGTGTCCCGTTGCGGGTCCACGCTGACAAAGACAATCTGCGTGTCTGCTCGCATTTTCGCGGGCAAATCCTTCACCGCCCTGGACAGTTTCTGGAGTGTGGCGGGGCAGATATCAGGGCAGGAGGTGAAGCCGAAGAACAGCAGCCGGATATTGCCGTCGGTTTGCTCGGCCGTCACCGTGTCGCCGGAGGTGCCAGTCAGCTCGAAGGCAAGTTCCGGCATCAGGCCGCTGATGTCTTTGCCATTCCAGTTTTCATCGTCGCCAAAGCACCCACCGAGCACCACTAGAGACGCCAAAAGTACCATGGCAGAGATCGCTTTATGACTGCAGGGTAGGAACCGGTTTTTCATGAATGGCTGGCCTTCAGCTTTTCGTTATAGGGCGACACCTTGCCATCTTCACGCATGGCACGTCGAAGGATAATCAGTATGCCGAGGATGCTCATCATGGCCGGGGGAATCCAGGTCAGCAATCCGCCCAGCAACTGGTCCGTTTCTGGCGGCATTGGCCAGGCGCGACCGCAGACTTCGTACACGTCGTACACCATACCCCGTGAGAACACGATGGTGGCGCCCAGAACCATCTGGGGGATGGCAACCAGGGCTAGAAGAAGGATGCGTTTGCCGTAGCCCAGAGCGTCGCTGATGACGGGTGAACGTGGATCAAAGATCAACCACCAGAACAGCATACCGTCCAGTAGCATGCTCCAGTTCATCACCCAATACAGATCCCGGCTGAGCATGGCGTCGAAGTGGATTGGCGGCCAGAGCCAGAAGTAGATCAGACCTACAAACAGGAATGAGGCAATCGCCGGGTGCTGGAGAAAACGGTAAATCCACCCCAGCGGTATTAGCGCCCGCCGTACGCCGGGATTGATCAGGCTGTAGAGGAAACGCATCACCGGGAGGGGGTTGGACAGGGCAATCAGGATCGGCCCCAGGTGGTGCAGTATCAGATGCTGGCCCCGGTGAACGAAGAACATGTACTGGGAGTAGTAATCGAAACGGGTTTGCATCACGCCGTAACAAAGCATGACGCCCACCACAAATACCAGCACCCGGCCACTTCCGGGGCGATCGTCAGCAGGCATCCTGACCAGGCCGAACCCGTAGAACGCCAGAACGAGCACGAAACTCAATATGGTGAGCGGCGAGAAGTCATAGGGTACAAGGTAGTCTAAGGCCGACATCGGGCTTGCCTTTGTGCTCTGGGGGTGGAACCGGGTGATTGTTGTTGCTGATCCAGAGTTTTACCGGAGTGACGGCTAAATTCAAGAGATTGTTGGGTTTGCTGTGTTAATCGGGATACCCCGTAATATCCCGAATTTTACGGTACAGCGGCTGAAGCTGGGGATACATCTTCAGGTACACCTCTCGATACAGGCGCTCGTAGAGTTTCTGGGTGTCGGCCTGCGGATGGAAGACATCACCCACTCGGGTCATCGCGTTCACCGCCGTCTCGAAATTCGGATGAAGCCCCAGGCCAACGGCAGCGTCGATGGCGGCGCCAAGACCGGACGTTTCGTAGGTATGAGGCCGTTCTGCGGGCAGTCCGAAAACATCGGCGGTCAGTTGCATGGCGGCATCGCTCTGGGAACCGCCCCCGGCGACTCTCAGCCTGCGGATGGGGACGCCACTGCGTTTCTCGATCCGTTCCTTGCCTTCGCGCAGGGCGTAGGCCAAGCCTTCCAGTATGGCTCGGTAGATGTGGGAGCGGGTGTGGACGTCGCCAAACCCGATGATGGAGCCCTTGGCTTCCGGCCCCGGCTGGCGAACCCCGGGTGACCAGTAGGGTTGCAGCATCAACCCCATCGAACCGGCGGGAACGGCCCGAACCAGTTCATCAAACAGGACTTCCGGCTCCACGCCTTTCTGCTCAGCCAGTTTCTGTTCCCGTAGACCGAATTCGCGCTTGAACCAACTCACCATCCAGAAGCCACGGTAGATCATCACCTCGGTGGAATAGTGACCGGGCAGGGCGGAGGGATAGGGCGGCATCATGCGTACCGGTTCCAGGTAACGCTTGCTGGTGGTGTTGATGGTGGCCGTGGTGCCGTAGCTCATGCAGCCCACCTCTGGTGTCAGGCCGCCGGAGCCGAGGATTTCACAGGCCTTGTCCGACGCCGCTGCAATCACCGGGAGTGGCCCCGGCAGGCCAAGGTGCCGGGCCGCGTCTCCGGTGAGATCGCCGATCTTGTCGCCGGGCTTAACCAGTTCCGGCAACATCTCACGGCGAACGGGCATGGTAAGCCACTTGAAATCACGTGGGCCGGCCCACTGGTGGCGTTTGTAGTCGAACGGGATATACCCCACCTGGCTGCCCACGGAGTCTCTGAACTGGCCTGTCAGGCGGTAGTTCAAGTAGCCCGACAGCAGCAGGTAATGCCGGGTGGCCGCCCAGATTTCGGGCTGGTTCTGGGCAATCCAGTTGGCCTGGGTTTTCTCTCGGATGCGGTCAACGGTGGGTTCCAGACGAATCAGCTTGAACAGCCAGCCCCATAAACCGGGCACAGGCCCTTCAACCCGGGCGTGACGTTGGTCGAGCCAGATGATGGCTGGCCGGAGTGGCTTGCCATGTTCGTCCAGATTTACAACGGTGCCACGCTGGGTGGTCAGCGTTACCCCGGCCACTTGAGTCGGCAAGGCATCGGTGTTTTTCCAGAGCAATTGGCACGCCTTACCGAGGTTTTCCCAAAAATACTCCGGATGTTGTTCCGCCCAGCCCGGCTGCTCGGAGAAGTAGGGTTCAATCTCCTGTTTGCCCTTGCCAACGAGATTGCCCTGAGTGTCGAATAGCAGGGCCCGCACGCTCTGGGTGCCGTTGTCGATAGCCAGGATGAGCGGTTTGATCGTGTTCATCCAGTGGCCCCCGGTTTGGCCGGAAATGTGGCCGGAAGCGAGTAGCAAGATCGCCAGAGCTCCAGATAACGTGCCTCTTCCCGTTCCCAGGTGGTGTCGTCCCAGCCCAGGATGGGTTTGCACAGGCAACGTATGTCCGGGAGCAGGCCTTTACCGCCTTTTGGAAGCACCAGCCCGAGCCGGGTGCGGCGCAACATCAGGTCATCCAGGTGGATCACTCCGGTATTGGCGGCCGCCCAGGCCAACTCCGCCCACAGGGTGTCGGTGCCGCCAACGGTTTCATGAGTTCCGGCACGCAGGACCTCTGCCAGAGCAGGGCCGTAGAAGCCCTGCAAGCGATGCCAGTTCTGGTGGCTGATGGCGTCAGGACGTTGGAGGTCGGGGGGCGATGCAAATACCGGCAGCGCATCGCTTCTGAGATGAAAGCCCGGCATTTGCCCCCGTTCGAGTACTTCCCGGGCGATCAACCGGAAGGTGGTTAACTTGCCACCGGCGACGCTGATCAGGCCATTGTCGGACCAAATCACATGCTCCCGATTTTCCTTTGAGGGTTTTCGCGTTCCCTTTGATTGATTAAGCGTGGGTGATTGGGTGACAACAGGGCGCACTCCCGCCCAGGTTGCGATCACGTCACGCTCGGTGATGGCACTGCTGGGGAACAGGCTTGAGGAGATCTTCAGCAGGTAGTCGAGCTCCTCCCGGTTGATGGCGGGCTCATGGGACAACGATTCTGTGTGGTCGAGGTCCGTGGTCCCCAGCACCGTCGTGCCTTGCCATGGGAAGGCGAATACCGGCCGACGGTCCTCCGGATGAAACAGCGACACCGAACAGGACACCGGAAGACGCGAATAAGGAATAACCAGGTGGCTTCCCCTCAGGGGACGTATTCGGGTGTCACTACTATCGGTCTGCTTCAACTGGCCCGCCCAGGCACCCGTGGCGTTAATAACCAGTGGGGTGTTGACGATCCTTTCCAGCGTTTGGGCTTCTGTGCTGGTGTCCAGAAGGTGAACGCCTGTGACGGCGTTGGTTTCACTGTTGCGGAGAACTGCCTGCGCCTTCATGTAATTCAGGCAGACAGCACCGTCGGCCTCGGCTTCTTCGAGTACGCGTTGCACCAGACGCGCATCGTCGGTAACGGCATCGGTGAAGCCGCTGGCACCAGTCAGGTGGTTGGTGGACAGGCCCGGCACCCACTGCGATGTGTCTGCCGGGCTGAGTCGCTGCCTGGATGGCTGTCCTGAAAGTCGGTCGTACAGACGCAGCAGCAGCTGGAACAGCTTGGGACCGGGGAACTGTTTCTGGTAGTGAGGCATTATGAAGCGCAGGGGATCGATTAGCCCAGGCGCTTCTGCCAGCAGGCGCTCACGTTCCCGCACCGCGTCCCGTGTCAGGCGAAAGTGCCCGCTGCCGAGGTAGCGCAGGCCACCGTGGATCATCTTCGAAGAACGGCTGGAGGTCCCCCAGGAGAAGTCTCGTTGCTCTACCAGTAAGGTGCTCAAGCCGCTGCCGGCGGCTTCGCGAGCGATGCCCGCTCCGGTGATGCCCCCGCCGATCACCACCACATCGAAGGTGGCGTCGCCACGGGCCAGCTGGTCAAGCTTTTGTTCGCGCGTTAGTGGCATTACTTCTGAACCAGTGTTTGTGGGTTCATCAAGCCGGCCGGATCGAATGTCTGGCAAAGAGATCCGATGGCCAGCATGCCCAGCTCGCCTTTTTCGACCGGCAGGAAGGGCGCGTGATCCTTGCCAACGCCATGCTGATGGCTAATGGTGCCCCGGTTGTTAACGATAATCTCAGAGGTGCTGGTTTTCAGGGTTTTCCAGCGGGCCAGGGTTTCCTCGTAACTGTCGGCCACCCGGAACACATAGGTGGTGTAGAGGCTGCAGCCCTGGGTATAGAAATGCGAAAGATGAGTGAAAACGTGAACCAGCTCTTTCTTTTCATTCAGCTGGTTACGGAGGTTTTCTTCAATCTGGTTTAAGAGTTTGTCGACGTTGTCCCAGTCGGTGGCGGTTTCCAGGGTATCAACGGCGTACCCGAGTTCCCAGAGGGCTTCTCGCAGGTACGGCATGGTGAAGCGTTTGGCGGCCCATTTATCGCCCAGCTGTTTACCGGTGTAGATTCCACCAAACTCGCGGCAGAGTTCGCGAGTTTCCTTTAGGGCATTCCGGCATTGGCGTTTGCTGCCTGTGACGCCAAACGTCATCATGCATTTGCCGTCTTTGGCGCCCCGCAGGCCCAGATAGGACTCAAGCAGGCCAATCATCCCGGGGTGGCCCGCCAGGGCAAGCTGGGTTTCGGTCTCGGTGGCGTTGCTCAGGCGCAGCATCGAGAGCTGGGTGCGGTTCTGCACCAGCTTGCGACACGCTGTTCGAGCCTTGTCCCACGAAGGGAAGAACATGACATGAAAGCTTTCATGGGCCGGCAAGGGCGTGACACGCACTTTCACTTCAGTGATCAGGCCGATTCTACCCTCGGAGCCCAGGATCATCTCGCGGATGTCCGGGCCGGCACTGGAGGCGGGAATCGTGGGGATGTCCAGCGTGCCTTTCAGGGTTTCGATGCGGCCCCCGGCAAACAGCTGCTCGATACGACCATAGCGGAGTGATTGCTGCCCGCTGGACCGGCTGGCGACCCAACCGCCAATGGTGGACAGTTCGAAAGACTGCGGAAAGTGCCCCAGGGTATAACCCAGAGCCCGTAACTGTGACTCCACCAACGGTCCCGGGGTGCCAGCCCCAAAAGTGGCGATCTGGCTTTCCCTGTCCAGGTCTATCAGGCGATTCATCCGCCCCATATCAACGGTCAGCACTGGCTGGTCGCCGGCCACGGGGTTGATGTGGCCCGCCACGCTGGTGCCGCCGCCATAGGGGATGAGAGCAATACCGTTCTCGTCGGCATACTGAAGCAGAGCCTGGACATCCAGGGACGACTCCGGATAGGCAACACCATCGGGAAATACGCCAAAGTCGCCGCTGCGCATGGCGAGCCAGTCTGCGAGGCTTTGCCCGCGGGCGTGACGCACCCGATCTTCGGCCGCGTCGATACAGGCCGGATTCGGGGGCAGCCTACTATCTGGCACCTGAGTGCAAACCTGTTCCAGAGATACATCCGCGAGTGGAACGGCACTCCCTACGCGCTCGTCCAGAAACCGCTGCCCCTCTTTGGGTAACTCAAGATTGAACTGGTCATCTCCCCAGCCGTTCCAGCGTCGCATGTTGGCCGTTCCTTATTGGTAAATGTGTGTGCGTCTGAGCACTCGTGAGGCAGATTGTACCGCCGGGTACTGTTAACGCAGTGTCGTGTGACGACAAGTCTTGTGTCTTATGCCGACAGCGGTGAGTCTAGCGAAGGCTGTCCACCATGCGATCATTGAGGCTTTGCCAGTGCTCCAGTTTTCTCGCTTCCCCGATTCGTTCGGAGTCACCACCGGAGCGGTTCAGCCAAAGGCCGTCACCGTTAAAACTGTAGACCGGTTCCAGGTCCCGTCTCTGGGACGCGGGTTTGATCTCATTAATAAGGTTGTCGAGGATCAATGGATCGGCGTCGGGCTCGGGATACCACGCCAACACCATATGCGCCTGGTTCAGCTCCAGCGCCTTGACGTAGACAATGCGTAGTTGCTCGTCGGGAACGCCCATGGATTTAAGGGTGAGGTATTTTGCGATGGAGAAGTCCTCGCAATCTCCGCCGTTGGTGGTCAGCAATTCAACGGGCGTCGCCCAGTAGTCTTCTTCTCCCCAGTGGGCAATGTCGCTGACAAACCGGACCCGGTTAAAAAAGGAATTCACGAGCCGGAGCTGTCGGTCGATGGCTGCCCGGGACGCCATATCGTAGAGGCTCTGCCAGGTTTCCAGCCGGCCGTGGGCCTCCTCGCCGAACTCCGAACGCACGTAGGACATGAGTCGTTCGCTGAGTTCGAAGGCGGCCACCGATAGCGTGATGACCATGAGTAGCATGGAAAGCAGGGAACCGCGGCGGCGAGGATTCGATGCGGCCGTCTCCATGGCGGCCCTCAGTTGTTGGCTCTCAGGCGTTCACGAAGTTGTTCCAGGCGCTGCCGAATTTCCTCCCGGCGTTGGTCGCTGGTGTCTGTGTTGGCGGAGGAGGCGCGTCTATCTACGCCTGATGGACGTATCTGTGTGCCACGGGGCTCTTCCTGGTCCTCGGAGGTTTGCGTGGAGGCCATCGAGATACCGGATCTGTCCTCGTCTTCTGGAAAGTAGAGATTTTCCAGCTTGCCGCCACGCTCAATAATGATTCGATTGGCACGTACTGATCGAAGTGTGGCGTTGCCGGGCAGCTGATCACCGACAAGATAGGCTTCGGTGTTTCGTTTGTCGTCTTCAACCAGGGCGCTGCCGGGAAAGTCGCCGGATGCAGCCAATACACCGCGGAGAAACAGACGCAGATTGGTTTCCGGCAGGTTCTCGGTGTCGGGTTCCGATTGGGGGACCTCTTTGCCAGGTTCTCCAAACAGGGCAAAAGAGGCCAGGTTTACCTCTGGTACCTTCCGGGTGCCGGTTTCCGCTATTGCCATGCCTGTAGCGGAAGTGGTGTCGCCAGCACTGGTTTCAGCCTGCCAGAAACGAACGCCCTGCCACGCTGTCACAGTGATCATGGCGATGCCTGCGACGGTGGTGATTATCAGTGGTAACCTTGAACTGGTAAAAAGCATTGAATGTCCCGAAAAGAGCAGGTGTGGGCCGGCAAAAGGCCCACAGGTTATCAGACTGCAACGATTTATTGGCAGTATAGTGTATAGAGTTATTCAGCGGTTCCATATCCTATGGTAGCCTTCCTGAATTAATTGAATAAAAAGGGATTCTGGAACATTTTTCTTTCCGCCCCGGCAACAAAACGAGGACGATCGTGGACACAGACACAGAACTTCAGCCGCAGGATGCTCCGCTCGGCCGTCTACCTTTCACGTTCGCCAAACGCAACGGTGTGATCCTGACCCGTGACGACGACGGCGATCCTGTAATCCTGGTAAGGCCCGGGGCGGGTCATTCGGCGCTGGCGGAAGCCAATCGCATCAGTGGTGGGCGCGCCAGGTTCTCTCCCATTGATCCGGCCCGGTTCGACGCGGCGCTGAATGCGGCCTATCAGAATGATTCCGCCGAAGCCATGCAGATGGTGGAAGGTATTGGCGATGATATGGACCTGGCGTCGCTGGCGGATTCGGTACCGGAAACCGAAGATCTGCTGGAGCAGGAAGACGACGCCCCGATCATCCGGCTCATCAACGCCATTCTTACCGAGGCGGTCAAAACCAGCGCCTCTGATGTCCATATCGAAACCTACGAAACACGGCTTGTGGTGCGCTTCCGGGTGGACGGTGTACTTCGGGAAGTGGTGCAGCCCAAGCGTGCGTTGGCGCCCTTGCTGGTGTCGCGGATCAAGGTTATGGCCAAGCTGGACATCGCAGAAAAACGGGTGCCACAGGATGGTCGTATCGCTCTGCGAGTTGCCGGACGTGAAGTAGACATTCGTGTGTCCACCATGCCGTCATCCAGCGGTGAACGGGTGGTATTGCGTCTTCTGGACAAGCAGGCCGGGAGCATTCGCCTGGAATCCCTGGGTATGGCAGGCGGCGATCTGAAAACACTGCGCCGGCTGATCTATCGGCCCTATGGCATCCTGCTGGTAACCGGTCCCACCGGTTCTGGTAAATCGACAACGTTGTATGCGTCGCTGCAGGAAATCAATGATCGCAGTCGGAACATACTGACCGTTGAAGACCCGATCGAGTACAACCTGCCAGGTATTGGCCAGACCCAGGTCAACACCAAGGTGGACATGACGTTCGCGCGTGGGCTCCGGGCCATTCTGCGTCAGGACCCGGATGTGGTCATGATTGGTGAAATCCGTGATCTGGAAACGGCGGAAATCGCCGTCCAGGCCAGTTTGACCGGTCACCTGGTGTTGTCGACTCTCCACACCAACACAGCAGTGGGTGCGATTACCCGCCTGATGGACATGGGGATTGAGCCGTTCCTGATTTCTTCCAGTCTGGTGGGCATCGTGGCCCAGAGATTGGTTCGGGTACTCTGCAAGGACTGTTGTGAACCCTACACGCCGAGCGAAGAGCATTGCGAATTCCTGCAGCAGGACCCGGCCAATCCGCCGACGATTCATCGCGCCAAGGGTTGCGAACATTGCAACCATTTGGGGTATCGGGGCCGTATAGGCATATACGAAGTGGTCGAGGTCAACGAGGAAATCAGCTCATTGATCCATAAACGGGCAGGGGAGCTGGATCTCGAACACGAGGCCAGGCTCCATGGCCCCAGCATCCATGCCGATGGCGTCCAGAAAATCCTGGATGGGGTGACCACGGTCGAAGAGGTCCTTCGCGTGACCCACCGGAGCAGATAACTGCATGCCAGCATTTGATTACAAGGCGCTCGACAGTCGCGGAAAACAGAAACAGGGCGTTGTTGAGGCCGATGCACCAAGGGCGGTTCGCCAACAATTGCGTGAGCGGGGCCTGACGCCCCTGGCGGTGGAGCCGGCCTCGGAGAAACAGGCCCGGAGCAACCCATTGAGCAGCCGGGGCAGCCTGGCCACGGCGGATCTGGCCCTGGTGACCCGTCAGTTGGCGACGCTTATCCAGTCCGGCATCCCCATTGAACAGGCGCTTTCGGCGGCCGCCCAGCAGTCTTCGAAACCGCGTATTCGCAGCATGCTGATCGCCATACGCGCGAAAGTGATGGAGGGTTACAGCCTGGCGGATAGCCTCGGTGAGTTCCCCCGGGCGTTTCCACGGCTCTACCGTTCCACTGTGGCGGCGGGTGAACACGCCGGGCACCTGGATTTAGTTCTCAACCGGCTGGCGGACTATACCGAGGCCCGGCAGGAGGCCCGTCAAAAAATCCAGTTGGCGGCCATTTACCCAATCATTCTCAGCGTTGTGGCGATCGCCATTGTGGTGTTCCTGTTGACCTATGTCGTGCCGGACATCATCGAGGTGTTTGTGAAGCAGGGGCAGGAGCTTCCGGCGCTGACGGCAGCCATGCTGGCGGTCTCTGATTTCCTCGGCAACTACGGTATCTATCTGCTGATACTGATCATTATTGCACTGGTTGCTTTCCGGTGGTCATTAAAGAAACCTTCGTTCCGGCTCCGCTTTCATAAAAGCCTGCTCAACATGCCGCTGTTTTCAGGCATGGTTCGTGGCGTCAATACCGCGCGCTATGCCAGTACACTGAGCATTCTGACCACCAGCGGCGTGCCGTTGGTAGAAGCCATGCGTATTGCCGGTGAGGTGCTCTCGAATGACCACCTGCGCGAGGAATTGCGGGATGCAGCAAGAAAGGTGAGTGAAGGCGGTTCCCTGCATCGCTCGCTGGACCAGACGGGTTACTTCCCACCGATGATGCTGCACATGATCGCCAGCGGTGAAGCCAGCGGCGAACTGGACAGTATGCTGGAGCGGACAGCGACGATGCAGGAGAACACTCTGCAATCCAAGATTGCCGCCATCGTGGGCCTGTTTGAGCCGATGATGCTGCTGTTGATGGGCGTGGTTGTGTTGATTATCGTGCTGGCAATCATGCTTCCAATCCTGAATATGAGCAACCTGGTTGGCTAGGCCAGGACCGGCGGGCCAACCCCATTTCCAAACCCAGAGATAGGGACAGATGAAGAGCGAAACAATGAAATATCAAGTGGCACAACGGGGTTTCACCCTGATCGAAATCATGGTGGTCATGGTTATTCTGGGCTTGCTGGTAGCCATTGTGGCGCCCAATATCATGGGGCGAAGTGACCAGGCCCGTGTGACGGTTGCCGAAACACAGATGAGCAACATCGCAAACGCGCTGGATCTCTACCGCCTCGATAACAGTCATTACCCGTCAACCCAACAGGGCCTTGAGGCACTGGTGTCCAAACCCAGCGGCAGCCCCGAGCCGAGGAACTGGAATCCGGAAGGGTACCTGAACAGCGTTCCTGAGGACCCCTGGGGCGCGCCATACCAGTATGTTAATCCAGGCAGGGAAGGCCCCTATGACCTGTATTCCTATGGTGCGGACGGCCGGGAAGGCGGTGACGGCGACAACGCCGACATCAGTGTATGGAAGGTCAGGGACTGATCGTGCTCTCCAGGACGCGACAGTCGGGCTTTACACTGATCGAAATACTCGTTGTCCTGGTGGTGGTTGGACTGCTCGCGGCGCTTGCCGTTATGTCGATGGGTGGTAGCTCGCGTGATCGCGAGATGGAAAATGAAGTACGCGAGCTTTACCTGCTGATGCAGACTGCCTCAGAGCAGTCGATACTGAACAATACTGAGTTGGGCCTGATCCTCGAGGATGACAGCTATCGTTTTGTCGCCTGGGAAGAGTTGAGTGGCGAATGGAAGCAGCCAGCCGAGCGGATGTTCCGGACACGAAGCTTTCCGGAATGGATCACGGTGACTGAATACATCGAAAGCGATACCCCACGCCTTGCATCAGACGAAGATGAACTAAGGCCAGATGTGGTGTTTTTCTCCAGCGGTGAAACCACGACCTTTGAGATTGAGTTCCTTGTTGGCCGAGACGATTCCCGGATGCACACCATCGCGTCTGATGGCATTTCTCCCCTGGAATGGCGCCATCCCGGGAGTGAGGAGGGCGAGGAAGAATGAAGGGGCAACGCGGTTTTACACTGATCGAGGTCCTGGTGGCTTTGCTGGTGTTTGGCCTGATTGCGACCGCGGCCGCTGAGGTTGGCAGTCAGTATATTTCCAGTTATGAGCGAATTCGCGACAAAACCCTGGCTGGCTGGGTGGCAGACAATCGCATCAACGAAATCCGGCTTCAGGAAAACCTTCCCTCTATTTCAGAGAACTCGGACGACATCGAATATGGGGCCTATCGATGGCAGGTAACGACCGCTGTCCTTGCCACAGAGGACCCGTCCATTCTTAGGGTTGAGGTATCGGTGGCGCAATACCGCGGCAACAGAACGGAGCCCGCCCCGATTCACACGTTGTCTGCATTTATTGGTGAGAACTGATGTCGGCCCCCATGATCGTTTCCCAACACCGGTCGCATCCTTCCGCTCAAGCGGGCTTTACCCTGATGGAGGTGCTGATCGCGGTAACCATCACCGCTGTTATCGGCCTCGGGGTATGGCAGGTGCTGGGCAATGTGGTCTCGTCCAGGGATCGGGTCAACGAAGTGGCGGAACAGTTTGATGACATTCAACGCACCATGCTCTTGCTGGACCGGGATATTACCCAGGTGGTGAACCGGTCCGCCCGTGACATATACGGCGATTTTCGTCCCGCACTGACCAGCCGTGAGGAGGAATTTTCGTTGATTCTCACCCGTCAGGGGTGGCGCAATCCGCTTGGAACCCGACGCAGCAGTTTGCAGCGGGTGGGCTGGGAATACACCGGGGACGAATTGCGCCGGCGGTACTGGGTAACCGTCGACAGGGGGCAGGAAGACAACAGCCAGGACCTACTTCTGCTCACTAACGTGACCGACTTCTCCGTCCGCTTTCTGGATGACCAGCGAAACTGGCGGGATGAATGGCCTGACGAAGAGAGTATGGCCAACACGACGCCGGGTACGCGCCCCGACATTCCCTTACCGTTGGGTATTGAGGTCACCATAGAGCACGAACGCTTTGGTGAGCTGGTAAGGACCTTTACGCTTCCTGATTTTGATAATGACGTTGCCCAGGGTGTGATGAACAGCGCCAACGACGCCGCGGATGATCAGGACGATGACCAGCAACAGGACCAGAACCAGAACTCTTCCGAAACAGGAGCAGTTGGTGGGTAAACGTCCATTCAACGGAAGACCGGGTAATCACCAGGGCGGAGTGGCGCTGATCATGGTGCTCTTGGCCATGGCACTGGTGGTCATGTTGGCCACAGGCATGACGCAGCAGCAAAGCGTGCGGGTGTTCCGCGCCAGTCACTACCTTGCCCAACAGCAGGGGCACAGCGTCGCCCTGGGGGCGGAAGCTTTCGCCCGCCAGATTCTGGTACGGGATTTTGAGGACGATAAGGAAAACAACCTTATGGTGGACAGCCTGGATGAGTTCTGGGCCAAGAATGCCGCAATCCTCCCTCTCGATGATAATGGCGTGGTTGAAATTCAAGTTGATGATCTCGGCGGCAGGATCAACCTCAATGATCTGGTGAGTGCCAACGGACAGGTCGACCCTGTTGTTCGTGATCGTATAGCCCGTTTGCTCCTGGTTCTTGAAATCACCAGGGTCAAAGTCGATGCGCTGGTCGACTGGATCGATCCGAACGACCAGACCGTCAGCGCCGATGGGGCAGAGGACGGGCGGTACCTGTCTGAGGAACCGGCTTACCGGGCCGGCAACCAGCCCTTTGTCGATGTCTCCGAACTCCGCATGATCGATGGTATGACCAAGGAAGCCTACCGGGCACTAAGGCCTCACGTATCGGCGTTACCTGTGACCGGCTTGGGCATCAATGTGAATACCGCGACGGCACCGGTACTCAGGTCCCTTCACGAGGAACTGACACAGGCGCAGGCAGACGCTATTCTTGAGAGGCGTTTGGAGGAGCGCTTCGAGAACGTACAGGACTTCCTGGCGTTACCGGAGTTCGCCGGCCTTGGCCTCAAGTCAACCGGCCTGGGCCTGCAGACTCGTTTTTTTGAAGTGGTGTCGCGTATTACTTACGATAATCGGGTTGCCAACCTGGTCAGCACGGTTTATCGCAGCCCGGAAGGTGAGATGCAGACCGTTTCTCGTGACATCGGGCAAAAGAATCGCATTACCAAAGAACCGTTCAGCGTCTCCGAGGAATAGGGAAGTCCGGTGCCGCAAAATCGTTACAAAAAGAACCGATAACCCCGAGAGGGTTTCGAAAAAGGAAACTGTTCAGAATGTCATATCGCCTCTACGTCAGGCCGCGGCCACCGTTCGCGGACCTCGACGCCAACCCGGAAGCCCAGTTGTACAATTGGGTGCTGGTGGATGCCAGTGGAGATGCCCAGGCCCGGGGAACAGCGGATTCACAAGATGTCATTGAACAGACCCTGACCCAGAATGACCTTGAGAACGTGCTGTTGGTCGGCCTCATCCCCGGCGAGGAAGCGTTGTTTTGCGTAGCTGACATTCCCGCTAAACAAACGCGATTTGTGCATCAGGCGCTTCCCTATGCGGTTGAGGAACAGGTTGCCCAGGATATCGAGAACGTTCATCTGGCCCTTGGCAACCGCACGGAGAAGGGTTTTCGGGTGGCCGCTATAGACCATGGGCAAATGGCGGAATGGGTGGCGATGTTCAGTGGGTGGAATCACCTTAAGCTGGATGCGATCTACCCGGATTCCAGCTTGCTGCCCGTAACTGAACGTGGTTGGTCGGTATGTTTGGATGGCGATTCCGCCATGCTGTCCAGTGACCAAGGGGAATGGCTCAGCGTGCATGCGCGGAACCTGGCGATGTTCGCTCAGACGCTCGCGCTTCCGCCTTCTGATGAAGTGGTTGCCGAGGTGCCGGTTACGGTCTACGGCACTGAGCAGGAATATGAGCGTCAGCAGTCTGACTTGAGCGAGTTGAAATCATCTGGGCGCTTGACGGTCCGCGAGGAAACGCTTGAATTGATGCCTCTGGAACTGCTGGCACATTCCCACCATCATCACCTTTGCCAACCGATCAACCTGTGCCAGGGGGCCTATAGCATCCGCACGGGTAAATCGAGTGTGTTGGGCGCGTGGAAACAGCTTGTTGCCGTGGCCTGCGTATGGTTTGTGATCCAGATTGGCGTGGAAGTAGGTATGGGGTTCTATCACCAGCAGCAAGCCGACGAGATCCGCGGACAGGCGATGGCGGTTTATCGTGAAGCCTTCCCGGGAGATACCAGGACCCATTCAGGAAACGTACGCCGGGTTGTTGAAGGCCAAATGCGTCAACTTCAGGCGGAGGGGCCGGACGCCGGTTTTATCACGTTGATGAAGTACACGGGTGAGCAGTATTCGAAGATTCCCGATTCACGCGCTGTCAATTTCAATTCGGTTAACTACAGCCGGAATCGAGGGGAACTTGTGGTAGATGTGCGGGCGGACAGCTATGACAAGCTCAGTACCCTGAGAAATGGCCTGACCAGTCGGGGGTTGGAAGCGAAGATCGGTTCGGTGGTTAATGAATCCGATGGCGCCCGCGGTCGCCTGACGGTTTCGGGAGGATAATGGCATGCTAAACAGGATTAAGGAGCAGCCAGCCGTCGGAAAACTCATCGCCCAGTATGACCAATTGCCTCGCAGGGATCAGCAGGCCCTGTCGGTTCTTGCGGTGGCTGTTCTCCTGGGCATTCTCTACTTCGGAGTTTGGCGCCCCGCCACGGAGTTCCATAGCGAAGCCGTGGGCGAGAGGGATCGCGCCACCGAGTTGCTGGCGTGGCTTGAGGCCAATCATCAGTCATTGGAACGTCTGTCCAGTACTGGAACGTCTCAAGGCGCTGCAGGTGCTGATACGCCCGCAGACGGCCGTGCGCTGATGGCACTGGTGACGCGTAGCGCCAGCGAGGCAGGCCTTTCCCTGCAGCGCTTTGAGCCCAGCGGGGAGGACGCCATTCGCGTCTGGCTCGAGGGCGTACCATTTACCGAGGTGGCAAGTTGGCTGGAACGGTTGAACACCGGCCACGGTGTCCGGATAGATCAGGCATCCATGGACCGGCAGAACGACCCGGGAATTGTAGCCGTACGTCTGACACTGACGATCTGAGACAGGCAACTGGAGAGCATCTGATGAACGACGGTACAGAAAACAAGAACAATCCGCAGCCGGTCATTGTCCGCCTTGACAGGAGCGCCCGAAATGAGGCTATTTCCATACTGGTTCATGCCTACCGTGACGAGCCCACGAGACCTCTCTACATCTCGTATGCCGTCTTCTGCTTGAAAAAA
>OJHH01000255.1_pt1 | contig 17536 bp, 17 predicted proteins | sample 1594911 | NCBI WGS metagenome assembly OJHH01 (sample SAMN05416787, study PRJEB24817) | seawater metagenome | isolation source: Sea water | place: Canada:Atlantic | collected 2013-11
AATCAGCTATTCCTAGGGCCCAACCAGCATGTTGCACTGGCGAGTTGAATCCGCGCGTTGTAATGGTTTTCGATTTCACTGCTTACGGACCCAAGCGGACATTACTTTCTAACACTAATGGAGCGATTAAAAGTGCAGAGGTTGATTGGGATAGGTTTGCCAATGAATGTCTTGGCGCAGATTTCTTTGATGCAATCAAAGATGCAGGAAATGCATGTGTTCCAATCCAGTCTCCGCCAAAACGCCAAACTGTTGATGGTCAAGGCTACCTGACTTGGGAACAGACCGGCGCTGTTTCGAGTGTTCAGGAGTCTAAGGCGCGTCAAGAACAACCTCTTTCACGGGGGACATCGCGTCATGTGGGTTTGTTTCTGGCTCATAGAAGGACCCAATTGATCTGCGCGCTTAGATGTTATCTCTGCTGGCAGGCGAGTGTTCATTTTACGGCTTCCTTATGGGTGCGGTTATTGAGGGCCATGCGAACCAAGGCAGCGCGTGCGTTCTTTGATGTTGGGGTTGAAATCGCCCATTTTTCATTGGCAACAAACCGCAATGCGTGTCCGAAAGCGGCCTCGAATGTGGGCAGCTCTGCGCGGTCATAAAAATCATGCAGGATCATCATGAATTTGGGGCAGATGTCAGGTTCCTGCACCTGATCGCGGATGCCAAGCAGCGATAATTCGTTTGATGTGGCACCCGCCGCAGTAGCGATCCTATTCAATGGAACCGCGCTGCATGACAGCCTCGCGCCGGTGACGATGTCAAGCGCGAGCACAAGACGTTGTTGTTCGCTCAGGTGTACCAGAGCGTCGTGGGCCATTTGCACCAGAATAGAGGTGCCATTGGGGCGTGCTGGTGTCGGCGAGGGTGTGTGGGGGATATAATGAGTGGCAGGGAGCATATTAACAATCCTTAGAATGGGCGGTACGAGGTTGGTGATTGGGCAGCCGTGCTCAGCGGCGCAAACGCCGTATTTTGCGGAATGGTCTGCGTTTTAAGCAGCCTCCTCTTTCTGTTGGGGGCGGGGGGCGTCAGAGGGCCATTCGATGTCGGCAGGCCAATTTGTGTCAAACCAAACCATGACATTCTTAGCTGTCTTCAGAGTGCATCCACGACTATTCCGAAGGCGCTCAAATAGGGTTGCGTTACCTGCAGCCATACTTGAGATCGTAGCTTCGGCGCGAGCAGTGTAGCGCGACAACGTACTCGCAAGATTTATGAGGTGATTTGATTCCATAACCGCACTTGTAACTATTTACACCGTATGTTCAATAACCATTTGCACTAAGCGCGAAATGATTGATTTCCCAAGGTGTAACTTGTGTATCCCTGCGCTTTTGGTGTAATTTTACACTAACATGGAAACAAATGATCTATACTTGCTCTTGGAAGCACGCCGAAAAGAGCTGAATTTGTCTCAGTCCCAGCTCGGCATTTTGGCACTTGGTCAGGACAACAGTTCTGTAATTCAAGCAATTCGGCGAGGGTCATCGCCCGCCGCAAATAAGCTTGAAGCAATTTGCAATGCACTGGACCTTGAATTTTATATTGGTCCAAAGCGCAGCGAACTGTCGCGTGAACCAGTCAGTCCTCCCGGTTTTATGGACGCGACCACTGCCTTTGATCCAACCAAGCCGTTGCCAACAGAGGCTGAGCGGACATTCCTGCCTATACCATACTCAAGCCGTGCTGGGGGCAGGCGGGGCGTCGGGCCAGTTGCTTTCAGTCAGGCATGGTTTTCAGAGACGGGACACGCTCCTGACAATTTGAGGTTCATTCGGCTGCAGGACGACACGATGGCGCCAGTTGCCCCAGCAGATACCTTGGTCATGATTGACGAGGGCTCGGTCAAACCCGTTTCCGACGGTGTTTACGCAGTGTCGAACAATGGAAAAATTGGAGGAGGGCGCGTGACGCAACTAACGCCCGACACCGTCGCATTCATCGCCCTAAACCCCGACCGGCAGCCGACAGTTCACAAACTAGGCGACCACACGCAACCGTTCCGTATTTTAGGTAGGGTTGTTTGGCAGGGGCATGCGATTTGATGGGCTGTTAAGTTTTGTAGGCTGTGCGTCGTTTTGGGTAAAAACCGGACTTTCGCTGCGGGTGCGAATGAAAATGTCGTTGACAACATAGCGGACATTCGACGAGGGAATATGCCGGAGGACTGGACATTCGCCGGTATGGGCCGCCCGCGCGATCGGCCCATGTTCCTATATTTTAATGGCTTCAAAAATTGCGAGCGCATCTTCGAGTTCAACGCCGAGGTATCTAATGGTGCCGTCCATTTTGGTGTGACCGAGTAAAAGTTGAACCGCTCGCAGATTTCCCGTCTTCTTAAAAATCTGCGTTACCTTTGTCCTGCGCATGGAATGAGTGCCGTAAGCTGTTGCTTGCAGGTCAATGGATTTGACCCAGTCTCTAACTATCCGCGCATATTGGCGTGTTGAGATGTGAAGACGTTCGTCAAACCGTTTGGGCCAAAGATATTCTGACCCGACCACAACGACAACCAGACGTTGACAAGCCTGTTTATCACATGATTTTCAATCGCGGCTAAGGACGGGTAGGAGCCCTTAATCCTCTTCTCGGCGGCGTAGTGAACGTCGGTTCTAAGACAATCTGTTATTATGACCACAGCTGGCAACTAACATCATCGTATGCGATCAGTCTGGTTTCAGCCCTGCATCTACCGCAGTTTTGTTGTCGGCTATGGACATTATTCGGATACTTTAGCCGCCACAACGACGGCAGTGGCGCGATCCTCCGATCCGCATTTGTAGGAGTGAGGATGACGAGCATCGAAGTACATCGAGTCCTTTGCATCGAGGCGGTGCACTTTGTCATGGATCTGGATTTCAACGGCACCCGTAATAACATAGATTAATTCTACACCGTCATGCTCGTGGGGTTCTGAGAACGGTGTCCTAGGTATGAACTCGGACAAGTAGCTATCGATCGGGCGATCGTTAATCGGGTAATCTAGGCTTTCAAAGTAGTAACTTGGCATCCGATCTTTGGTGTCCGGCAGCTTTAGACGATCTTTTGCACGGACCACTTCGAGGATCGGTGCGTCACTTTCATCGAAGAAATGATTCAACCCCACGCCAAACACCAATGCAATTCGCATTAAAGTTGGAAGTGTAGGAACGATTTGGCCGCGTTCAATTTTGGACAACATACTAGCCGACAGCCCCGTATGGTCACCCATTTGGGCCAAACCAAGTGACTTTGTGGTCCTCAACGCGCGAATCTTATCCCCGATTTGGTAGTTGGCCAGTCCTTCTGAAAGTTCGTCAGATAACATTTCCGCCTCGCGTTTGTAATTTAAGTAAAAACAATGTTCCGTTTTGTCATTACATGACAAATTTGTTCACTTTGTGACAATTGTCATTGTGTGAACAATAATTTCATATCATTCAAAACTTATCACAGCAATCTCGCTGCTTACAAGAGACCAAAAAAGGAACTCGATATGTCTTTCAAATTTGTCACAGCAATGGCTTTTGCTCTAAGCACAGTTGCAACTACTACATTGGCAGCCGACGGCGACATCGTTGACACTGCGATAAATGCCGGAACATTCAACACACTCGTTGCAGCAGTTGGCGCAGCCGGTCTTGTGGAGACCCTCCAAAGCGAAGGGCCATTCACAGTATTCGCGCCGACCGATGAAGCATTTGCAGCACTTCCTGAGGGCACCGTTGAAAGCCTACTGTTACCTGAAAACAAAGACCAACTAATTGCTATTCTAACTTACCACGTAATTGCCGGAAAAGTGATGTCCACCGATCTACAGGACGACATGATGGCGGCTACTGTACAGGGGTCCTCTGTGACCATCGATCTCGACAATGGCGTCATGGTTGACGGTGCCAACGTTGTTGCTGCCGATATCGAGGCAACCAATGGCGTTATTCACGTAATCGACAGCGTGCTGCTGCCGTAACTGGCAAAGCAGACGAAAGCAATGTGCGTGGATCATCCCCGGATCCCCGCACAGAGCGCCACCGCTAGTCCCGCCCGAAGGGCGGTGAAGCACGCTCCTAAAGTTATTAACATCATGAGGATAGAAAAATGAAAAACTCGAACCTTAGCGTAGCTTACTCAAGTATCATGGATGAAAGTAAGAATCCGTTCCGAAACTATCCTCTGCCGACAACTCATCTGTTGATGCAAATATTAGCGTGGATTTGGAGCTCAGTCTTTTCCATATCGATTGGCAGCTACTTTGTATTCGGTGTCACAGCGATTGCTCACGCTTTACTGATTGGCGCGATATTTACAACGATACTTATGTTTCAGTGGGCTGAGCTCAAGGCAGAATCATAAAATGAAAAGTATACTGACCTACCTCATTTTAGCAGCCACAATTGCATTCGCGGTATCCCCCGCTTTTACGAATCCGTTTAGTGGATTTGAAGCCAGCCAACTTCCCATCCCTCAAATCGACCCACCCATTCAACCAGCTGGCTACGCATTCGCTATATGGGGTCTTATCTACTCCTGGTTAATCATTTCGGCGTGTTTTGGAGCTTGGAAGCGGGTCGACGCGTCCGATTGGAATCGCGCAAGGGTCCCATTGCTGTTAAGCCTTATACTCGGCATCCCATGGCTAGCGATTGCGAACGCAAGTGCGATTTGGGCTACCGTTACGATAATCTTGATGGCTTTAAGCGCTGTCGCGTCCTTGATTGCGGCTCCGACAAGGGATCGGTGGCTTTTTCAGGCTCCCGTAGCGATCTATGCAGGTTGGCTGACGGCTGCGTCATGTGTTTCGATCGGAAGCACAATGGCAGGTTTTGGCTTCGTCACTGATGCCTTTGGTTGGGCTTTTATTGGAATAAGTTTGGGACTGGCCCTTTCGCTATATGCATTCCGATTGCGCCCAAGTGCCCCCGAGTATTTGCTAACAGTTGTATGGGCGTTGATCGGAATCGTGGTCGCGAATGGCGCCGAACTAATCTCGGTCAGCGGCTTTGCTGGAATCGGTATTTTGGTACTGCTCGCCGTTATTTTTCGCGTAAGGCGAACATCCGTTTTACCAAACCAAATGAATAGAAATTTGCCAGAGGTCACACAACAATGACAAAATCAAAAACATTCGCTGCGCTCGCCTTTGTTGTCGCATTCCAACCTTCGATAGCAATTTCTCAAGTCAGCACTATCGAAGATTTCACATCGAATCCCGAAACAAGATGGAGTTTTTTTGCAGATACGGTTATGGGCGGTAAATCTGCCGGGCGTGCGCAGTTCTTGCAAAACGCGGACACGGATTTTGCCAAACTATCAGGCACCGTCAGCACCGCCAATAACGGCGGCTTCATACAAATGCGTGCCAACTTCTCGGAGAATCCTCCAGAAAATTCTACCGGCATTCGCATAATTGTTCGAGGTAATAGCCAACGCTATTTCATTCATCTCAGGACACGTGGCACTATTATGCCATGGCAATATTACCAAGTGGGTTTTGATGCGCCAGCCGATTGGAGTGAGATACGTTTGCCGTTCATCGAATTTGCTCCCTCAGGCTCAATGATGCGTACTGAAATCAATCCTCAATCTCTTCGATCCATTGGTATCGTGGCATTCGGAAGGGATCATGATGCCAATCTAGAAATTAGCGAAGTCGGTTACTATTAGATAGGGAGACGTACTGGGCTGCTCTCATCGACGTAATCGTCAAGTGTCAATCGCAGAGTAAATAGTGACAGGACGCCGCCAAAAACTACCACGCTATTTCCTTTCCGCTAGAATCAAAAAAACCACCAGAATGTTCAGGCGTTAGTTGGTCGAAGACCCGTACTAAATCAACAGCGGCTTCCTCAGCAGTTACGGTTTTGTTTGTTTTAGCGTAGTTTTTCGTGAACAGCGTTTCAACTGTGCCTGGATGTATGCAAACGCAACTCGCACGCTTATGTGTTCTCGCAAGTTCGATAGCCGCGCCATGGATCAATTGATTCAATGCAGCTTTAGCCATTCGATATGAATGCCAACCACCAATTTTGTTGTCTCCGATGGAACCGACCCTTGCTGAGAGAGCAACGATTGCAGACGGACGGTCGCGTGGCAAAAGTCGGATAGCATGCTTGAGTACGAGGGCAGGTCCGACTGCATTGACCAGGAATTGCCCGACCATCGCAGATGGATCCAAAGCCTTGATGGATTTCTCAGGAACGTGCCCGTCTACGGTAAGCGCTCCAGTCGCAATTAGAACCAAATCAAATTGCCCTTGATGTGCTTCAAATAACTGTTTGATGGATGCTTCGTTCGTAACGTCCAATCCATCAACGCTCCTTGAAAGCCCGACGACTTCATCGCCACGCTTCACGAGCACGTTTTTGACAGCGGCGCCAATGCCACCTGTTGAACCAATGATAAGCGCGCTTGCCATAAACATAGGCATAGAGCCAAACGACGGAGAACAAAAGTCGGTGCTATCGTTTGGGGTGGTCAGCGTCCCTTGTAAGCCAATAAGGCCAAACGACGCCCAACGTCGAGTTCTACGATTGGGGCAGGGTAAGCATCGCTTGCGCTAAGCTTCCAACTCTGAGGGATTGCTTCAAAAAACTGTTGTGCATGGTCCGTGTGATCAGAAAAACACTCCGCTAAGTATCTAGCGCGATAGTTTCGATCTTTGTCGAACTTTTCTGCTTGTGTGTCAGGATTGAAAATCCGAAAGAATGGTGCGGCATCGGGACCGGACCCTGCCGCCCATTGCCAACCCATTGCATTTGATGCCGGATCCCAGTCTATTAGGCAGTCTTCAAACCATTTCTGACCCACTTTCCAATGCGTCATCATATGCTTTGTCAAATATGATGCGACGATCATGCGTCCTCGGTTATGCATGGTACCAGTCACATACATTTCGCGCATGGCTGCATCGACCAATTGGATACCCGTGCGTCCCTGTTTCCAAGGAAGTGCATGAATTCCATCATCTTTCCATGGAAAGCTATTCCAGGCATCTTTCCAATTTTCCGAGACTATTGCAGGTGTATAGTAGGCGAGGTGGTAGGCAAATTCACGCCAAACAAGTTCTTTTAAGAATACCTCTGCATCCGATACGCCATCGTTCAATGTTTTCCATCCGGCGTGCCAAACGGCGCGAGGTGATATCTCTCCATAGGTTAGGTTTTCCGACAGGCGAGAGGTGCCATCTACAGAGAGTACATCTCGGGTGGTTTTATAATTTTCCACCTTGTTTTGGATAAAGATAGCAAGTCGCTCATTCGCAGCTTTTTCGCCGACGCAAACGTGCTTTGCGACAATCTTTGCACCGCGCTTCATTCCGAGACCCATATGCCATGAATCGAGATCGTCGCTACGGGGCCAAACTAGAGGCTCAGGAAGATGTGTGATCTCGGGCAATTCTTGTTCAAGAACAATGTTGCGCACTGCCTTCCACATCGGCGTGAATACCTTGTAATACCCACCTGTTTTGGTTTCTATTTTCCATGGCTCAAAGAGTAAGTGGCCTGGGTGGCTCTTTGCTTCCAACCCATCTGCCTTTAATCCAGTTTTTACATGTGTATCTCGTATGATTGCTGCCGGATCATAAGCGCGCGACCAATACACGGCACCTGCACCGGTTTCTTCCGCTAAGTCACGAAGGACATTTAGCGCCCGCCCACGCCTTAAAATTAATTTCGAGCCCATTTTTACAAGTGATTTTGCGAAGTGTTCAACTGCCAAGCCCAAACGCCATTTTGGTGCGGCACCATATGACTCCACGAGTTCATCATAAATGAAGACTGGGATGACTGGCCGCCCAGAAAGTACAGCAGCCGTGAGGCCGGGGTGGTCACTTAGTCGAAAGTCACGCCGCAGCCAATAAATTATAGGCGTTGTCTTCATGACTCGACCTCTTGGTGTTGTTAGGACTCTAAGTTACCATACCCGAACCAAACATCCATGCGCTTTAAAAATGGGATCGCTGAACAAGAGGGGTCGTCGAAAACGCCGAAAAGTTTGAGGTGAATAGCGGCAACATTGCTAACCATTCAATTGCCATAACCGATGGCCGGTTAGGGCCGTCCCTGTCGGTGCAGCGTCGTCCGGCAGATGCACATGCTGCGGCCGATCTAATGGCGGCAGTGAGCCCAAAGTAACTAAATTCCTGCTGTGCAGCTAATGGCAGCTAAGTTCGAAAAGCGCGATTGCATGTGAGTTCGACGCCCGTAGGGAGTGTTCAGGCGTTCCGCGACGAGTTTCAGATTTTGGAAGCCATGTTTTCCCATGCTTTCTTGCGCGAATGTGTCTGCCAGAATTCGATGTCGAGCTTGAAGCTTATGGCCGCCGCCTTGGTGATCGCTTCACGCCTAACGCCGCCGACGATGAACGGAATAGGTATGTTCTTAAAGCTAAAAACCCCAAAGCCTACATTCCGTCCGTCGCTGAACTTTGCGGCAGCAACGATATCCGATAGGGTTTCTGACTCAACCAAACTGGGGTGGGTTGAATGCGCGATGCACGTTTTCGATCATGGTGATAAAATCAAAGACCGGCAAACCTGTCGCGCGTTGGATATCTTTTGCATATGGTGGCAGCTCGCTGCACTCGAGCAAGATTGAACCGATTGCTGGGTTATCTTTCTGAAGTTGAACGGCAGTTTTCACCGCACCCAACTTGACAGCATCGTTGTCCAGAGTGACCGCATTGGCCAAGACACTGTTTTTGAATGCTGCAACTAGATCCATGCCTGCTATTGCGACGGGTAGTTCTTGGGGCACATCACAAGCACGAAAATGTGCCGCTTTCAGGCAAGTAGCGTCAGCTGTAATAACGCCAACAGGTTTGCCGGTCAGAGCGTACATGTAGGGAATTTGTAATAGGCTGGAAGAAAAGACTGGAACACCCACAGCCTCTTGTAGTTCCTTTTGGAACTGCGCCATGAACCCACAAGCCCCTGTAATCGCACGAACACCTTCGTTCTGCAATTGCCGCGCGGCATCGACGAAAGTCCCTAACAACGACGCATCGCCCTCGTACAACAATCGTTCAATCGAAGCGCCCTTTACTTCTGCGTAACGCACAGGAAACTGATATGATTGTGCGTTGGCAACGTTGCCACGGACAAAAGGGTACTGACAATCCAGAACCATAATGCCGATATCTTGGCCCGTCCAAGACGGTGATGATCCTGCAGAGTGATAAATCGTCACTTAGGTGTCTCCAATTTTCTAATTGGGCGCGACGCAAAGAGATCACCTTGACGTTTCAGCTGTGTTTCTTCCAACACCGAATAGCGTTCGAAATAGCGGATGTTTTTGGGGCCGATCCCGTGTTCCGCCGAATATGATGCGCCAAACCTTTCGACAGCAGCCTCGACAACCCAATCGCGCAATTCAAGCTCATAATCTGACGTTAGCGGTCCACCGGACTTGATCAAATTGAAGTGCAAGCCGCCGTCACCTAGGTGCCCGAAATCGCAAATTTCAATTTCGGGAAATTCCTGAGGCAGCATCCGTGCCATCTCGGCCCGAAAAGCGATCACTTTGTCGCGGGTGAAGCCCAAATCAAATGCGATCAGTGGCCCTGCAGATTTAACCCCTTCGGAAAGCGCGTGTCGTAATGCCCAAATCTCTTCAGGACGGCCAAATAATGCATCTTGAAGCGGGGCATTTTCCAATTCCCATGCCTCCATAAGAGCGGATTGCAAAACCTCGTCTAATGGTGTGTCCCACGGTGCTTTGGACGTTGTACGTGAAACTTCAATCAGCACCGCATTTGGGGGGATGATGCCGTCCTCAAATGCGTTTTTCAGAGACGACACATGTGCGAAAGCGTGCCGCATCGCAGGCTCTGACATGAATTCGTAGGCCGATAGTAACGGGCCAAGCCTTGCTTCAAGATGCTGCAACAATACCAACATAGCTGCGTCGCTGCTTGGTACAATAATCGCTGTTTCCTGTTCTTGGACAACCGGTTCCAGGTTCAAAATCACCTCTGTGATGACGCCGTACCATCCGGAAGTACCGATATAATTTTGCTTCCAGTCTGGGCCAGTGTTGTTTTTGCGTACAGGGGAACCAAGCGTCAAAATATCCGCCTCAACCGTGTTCAATACGACCGTGAGGCCAAGAACATTGCGACGCACATCGCCATAACGCAAAAACCGCCCACCGCCGGTATTCGTCGCCACCATTCCACCAATCATCGGATCAGAACCAAGGTCGATCGGGAAGAACAGCCCGTGTTCGGTAAGACGCGCATTCACATCAGACAGCCGAAGTCCGGCACCAACGGTTACGGAGCGATTTGCAAGATCGACCTTAAAGACACCGCGCAGCTTATCAAGACTGAGAACTGCCATTTGGCCAGTATCATCGGGAACGGACGCACCAACTAGGCCGGTGTTTCCCGATTGTGGAACAAAGGGAATGTCGTGAGACGCGCAGTGATGTACGCACAGTGCGACCTCTTGCGTTGAGGTCGGGCGCAGCACAATCGGGCTTTGACCTCGCTCACCGCGCACACCTTCCAAATAGGTTACCATGTCACGCGGCGTAGTGATATTTGCGATCCGCTCAGGCACGGCGCACGTTTTGTTTAACGACATCAGGTGGCTGCTCGAGACGCGCGAAGTTGAGCGCGACAGCGAACCAACGTGGTGGCTTGGATGTCTTCGTAAAGCGCAAATTCGTCTACGATATTTAGGCCAAGAGCCGCTTCAAACTGAATTCGGTTTGATGCCGTTTGTCGATGACTACTGGTTTCGTCACCAAGATTGGATTGAAAAATCCCGGCCGCGCTCACAGGTAAAAAATCTTCATAGATAACTGGGCTAAGGAACAATACGCCAGCGTCCAAAAGCGCATTGATTTTCGCATCCACATCATTCACTTTCGTGGCGTCAGCTAGGCTGTATTTGAAATAGGCTAGGCCTTGGTCGTGCATGTCACGCCAGTTGTCCGGAAACGCCTTAAAAATATGTTCTAAACGCGTAACATAAGTTTTTGCATTTGATCCGTCGCCTGCAGGCAAGACATCTTCGCGGACCTTGGCCAACAACACATCGTACAGCGCACGACCTTTTGGCGTCAAAGCAGCTCCTCGTTGTTCTACCTCACCAAAGCGCGCGGTATGCGTGCCTTCGGAGAAACTGCCATCAGAATTAGGAAACCGGACAACTTCGTCTAGCGCCTTAAATGATGTTTGGCGCAGCAAAATTGGACAGACTCTGCGCGGAGGGCCCTCAACAATTGCTTTGGCGGATAAGTGTTGGGCGATCATGGAGGTTTGTGCCACATCAATGTCCAACGTGCGAGGCGTCAGGTGGTTGATGTGCGGGCCTCTGAAGGACACAACGTCGGCGATCAGCCGGTGCGTGCCGTTTAACGCATCAAAGGTTTGCGCATCAATGCAAGCGTCTGAATGCCAACGGAATGTCTCTAATATTTGGGCAATAAATGTGACGGCATCGTCATCGCTCAGACCGCCATCTTTTTCGGCTTGTATCGTCAGCGCAATTGCTTGGTTCGTGAAGATTTGGCGATTGGACAAAGCAACTTGGGCTTTGTCACGCAGTTCTTCATCTTCGATCAATTCCAACCGCAACAATGACGTAAAAACGCGGAAAGGGTTTTGGGCTAGATCACCACGAGAGATGGGCCTAAATGCAGTTGAATGAACTGGAACCGATGCGACGGACAAATCGTAATATCCTACGGGGTGCATCCCCATTACCGCAAAAACACGCGCCATCATGGCGAGTTCTTGTGCTGTTCCCAAACGGATTGCTCCGTGGCGTTCTTGAGTGATCCGCTGGGTATCTTCCTCTGGTGTCAGATTTAGAGTTGCGGCGTGATCCCCTGTAAGGACGTCGTCATTTACGACCCCGACAATGTCGATCAGCTGACCATAAGCGGGGACTTCGGTCCGATACATAACAGACATTGCGTTGGAAAAATCAGCACGAATTTCATTGGTGCCGCGGAAGTGTAGGGTCATAAGAATGCTCCGGTTGGGTTTGGTCTATAAACGTGCATTCACGAGGTGGGTCATAACCGATCCAAACTCGTAATATGCACTTTTGGCAGCGGCGTTCGGTTCGTGTGTCGGTGGGTTAAGATCCATGGGCAGTTCACCTTTTCCCATCGCCCAGTCGGCAGCGGCGGCACCAAAAATCGTACCGGGTGAAATTCCTCGCCCACTGTAACCGAAAATGGAAATACCCAGTGCGCCGCGTTGCTCGACGCGGGGCAAGTAGCTGGATGTCATGGCAATCCGTCCGGTCCACGATCGTTCAAACGGGACATTTTTGAGTTGAGGGAACAACTGAATGAGCTTGCGCATGGCCCATGTGGCGTGCGCCTGCCGACCAAGCCCGTCAAGGTTGCCAAATGCGCCAAATATCATCCGGCCCGCTTGGTCTAATCGGAAGGATGACATGATCATCGCAGTGTCCCAGCACCCTTCACGCGCACCAAGAATACCGGAAAGCAAATTTTCGGGTATAGGAGCGGTAGCAAGCTGGAAAAAATATGCTGGAATGATGTTATTTTTGGGTGCGCCGTCTGTTGTATAGGCATTGGTCGCTTGGATGAGGCGCGCAGCTTTCACTTCACCGTGGGTCGTCTTAACCCGCCAACCGGAACCGTCCTCTTCAACAGAAATTGCAGATGAGTTTTCGAAAATTTGCGCTCCCAGTTGTGACGCTGCTTGCGCTAGACCCTGTACATAAGCCAAAGGCTGGATGGTCCCTGCTCGCCCATCCCACAAGGCACCGCAGTAGGCTTCTGACCCTGTACGTGACACTGTTTCAGATGCATTGAGCAGTTTGACTGGGGCCTTGCGAGTTTGCTGTTGCGCGAACCGTTTCTCTAAGTCGCACAACCCAGCTTGCGAATGAGCACAATGCAGCGTGCCTTGCCGCTCTGCTTCGCATTGGATTTGAAGTTGTTCAATCAAGCCAAAAACAATGTCGGGACCACCAGAAAGAATGCTATTTAGCTTCTCTCCGGCTTTTTTGCCCAGCTTTTGTTCAACTTCATCTGGCGGGGTCCAAAGGCCAGCATTGACCAAGCCGACATTGCGACCTGACCCGCCAAACCCGATAGTATGTGCTTCGAGTAAAGCAACAGACGCGCCACCAACGGCCAAATGAAAGGCCGCAGATACACCGGTAAAGCCGCCACCAATGACGACAACATCAACATCGATGTTGTCGTCAAGGTGTTGCCATTCAGGCGTGTCAGTAGCAGTCGATGTCCACAAACTTTTAGAGGTTTGGCGTGTCATACTGGCCTCAGATCTCAAAAGTGATGCCTTGCGCCAACGGAAGTTCGCGCGAGTAGTTCACTGTGCTGGTCTGACGGCGCATATAGGCGCGCCACGCGTCTGATCCGCTTTCTCGACCACCCCCCGTTTCTTTTTCACCGCCAAAGGCCCCGCCAATTTCAGCGCCCGAAGGACCAATATTAACGTTTGCGATCCCGCAATCAGATCCAACAGCGGACAGAAATTCTTCGGTTTCGCGGACATCAGTTGAAAAGATGCATGATGACAAACCTTGTGGCACGGCATTTTGCAGGGCAATCGCGTCATCCAAATCGTTGTATTTCACAACGTAAAGTATTGGTGCAAACGTCTCGGTATGCATGATCGCAGATTGAGCTGGCATCTCGACAATCGCTGGAGAAACATACGCCGCATTGGGGAATTTTTCGGTCAACGTGCGACCGCCGCCATGCACAGTGCCGCCTTCAGCTTTTGCGCTTTCAAGTGCGTGCTCCATCGCCGTCATGGCGCCGTCATCGATCAATGGACCAACCAATGTCCCGTCTGCCAACGGATCACCAATTGCTAACCCTGCGTAGACCTTGGCAAGGCGCGGAACCAATTCACTATAAACGTCTTCATGTACGATCAAGCGGCGCAGCGACGTACAGCGTTGCCCGGCAGTGCCAACAGCCGAGAAGACAATCGCGCGGATAGCCATTTCCAAATCAGCGGATGGTGCGACAATCATCGCGTTATTTCCACCCAGTTCAAGGATGGTTTTACCAAGGCGTTTGGACATGTCAGCCGCCACGGCTTTGCCCATCGGGACAGAACCTGTGGCTGAAACCAAAGCCACATCAGCAGATGCGGTCAACAATTCGCCAAGATCTCGTTCGCCGACCAGAGATTGGATCAAACCATCCGGAGCATCATCACCGAATGCGGCCATGGTACGGTCACAAATTTTCTGAATTGCAAGCTGGGTCAATGGTGTCTTTTCGGAAGGCTTCGCAATGACAGGGTCGCCGCAAACCAAAGCCAACGCGGCGTTCCAACACCACGGAGCAGCTGGGAAGTTAAAGGCCGTAATGATGCCAACCGTACCAATCGGATGCCATGTTTCGCGCATCGCATGGCCGGGGCGTTCGGATGCAATAGTCAAGCCGTGCAACTGGCGCGACAGGCCAACAGCATAATCGCAAATGTCGATCATTTCTTGAACTTCGCCTAAGCCTTCTTGATAAATCTTACCGCATTCCAGTGAAACAAGACGGCCAAGGTTTTCTTTCTCACGACGTAATTCTTCACCCAACAGGCGGACCAACTCACCTCGACGAGGTGCAGGCACTTTGCGCCATGCCTTAAATGCGATGACGCTGTTGGCAATCATAGCCTTTGCGTCCGTGGTGGAATGCATGGGCACCATGGCAATTTCACTGCCGTCGACTGGCGTGGTAACACGCAAGGTGCCGCCGCTGGTTTGGGAGGCATCCAGTTGGCAGGCGTCGAGAATAGGTTGATAGGTCATGAGAGGTCCTTTTCAATGTGGCAATGACAAACGCGAGACAGCGTTTTTGATACGCGAACAGCCGTCTTTCAAATCGGCATCGGAGTAGGCGAAAGAAAGACGGAAATGATTGGGTTGGCCGAAGGCACGACCGGGCACGATGGCAAGACCCGCTATGGCCAAGACAAACGCACAAAAGTCGGCATCATTTTCAATGACAACACCTACGGGTGTGCGACTTCCAATAAGTCCTGCACAGGACGGAAAAACATAAAACGCCCCGTCTGGCACAGGACATGAAATGCCTGGTATTGCGTTCAGCGCCTGTACGATCATCTCGCGGCGAGACAGGAAAATCGCAAGCCTTTCAGCAATATGATCTTTCGGGCCGGATAACGCCGCGACAGCCGCCGCCTGTGCAATTGAACACGCACCAGATGTTATTTGCCCCTGAACAGTGATCATCGCTTTGATCAAGTCCACTGGGCCAATGCCCCATCCAATGCGCCAGCCGGTCATCGAGTGCGCCTTCGAGACGCCATTCACAATTATTGTTCGTTCGGCAAGCTCTGGCGCTGCTTGGCGAAAAGACGTGAAAGGAACATACGACAGATGTTGGTAAATTTCGTCAGATGCTATCCAAACATGCGGATGGTTAACGAGGACACCCGCCAATGCTTGTAACTCATCGTGGGTATACATCGCACCGGTTGGGTTCGATGGTGAATTAATGAGTAGCCAACGGGTTTTTGGTGTTATCGCCGCATCCAGCTGCTCGGGCGTCATCTTGAACCCTTGATCCGGCCCACAACACGCCAAAACCGGAACCCCTCCCGCGACGGTAACAATGTCAGAATAGCTGGTCCAATAGGGCGTCGGCATGATGACTTCGTCGCCATCGTTCAGCGTCGCTAAGAATATATTGGCTAACACTTGCTTAGCCCCAGTCGACACGATGACGTTCTCTGGCGTTGCCTCGAATGTGGCATCATCCGTGATAGCCTTGCGAAGAGCAGGCGTACCTGCAGTTGGGGTGTAACGCGTCTGGCCGAGCTGCATTGCCTCCACTGCAGCGTCACAAATGTGCGTTGGTGTTTGGAAATCGGGTTCCCCTGTGCTTAATGCTAAAATGTCATGACCTTGCGCCTTCATTTTGCTGGAACTTTCAGAGATTTGCACAATCTCAGACAATGAAATCGCCTCAATTCGATCCGATTTTCTGAATTTTACCATTGATAAATCTCCCTTAACTTACTGGGACATTGACACAGACTGTTGATGTGCGAGAAACGCGTTTATGCGATTATATATGCGGAAACCTGATACATATGCCTCAACCCAAGCGCTTTTTGCCCCCAATATCTGCCCTTCGAGCCCTTGAATCGTTCGAACGAACCAAAAATGTATCGGAAACGGGGCGCGAACTTGGCCTGTCACAAAGTGCGGTCAGCCGGCAGTTGAAGGTTCTAGAGGACTATTTGGACACACCACTTTTCGTGCGAGACCGCAAACGTATCACCTTGACGCTCGCAGCTCAAAGCTACGCGTTAGAGGTTCGATCCTCATTGAACAGCTTGGGAACTGCAAGCCTGCGCTTGAAAGCAAACCCCAAAGGTGGCCGGTTGAATTTAGCAATTCTGCCGGCGTTTGGTGTGCGTTGGCTTGCTCCAAAGCTCCCCAAATTCGTGGCACAACATCCAGAAGTTACAGTCAATCTAAGCACGCGACTGCAACCGTTTGACTTCAACGCCGAACCCTTCCATGCCGCCATCCACTTTGGCCAAAAAGATTGGCCGGACGTTAACTATCTTGAGTTAATGAAGGAGAGTGTGGTTGCAGTCGCTAGCCCAGAAAACACGAAGCTGATGAAAAATGGTGAAATCACAGAAATTTTTGACTTGCCGTTACTTCATTTAGAGACCCGACCCGATGCATGGGAACGATGGGCAGTGATCCAAGGCGTCGAAATAGGTCCTCCGCAAGGCATGTTGTTCGATCAATTTGCATCCATGATACAGGCGGCGATACATGGCCTTGGAGCGGCTTTGGTTCCCACATATCTCATTGAGAAAGAGTTAGAAGAGGGTGTGCTTGTCTCTTTATCAAGCGCAGCACCCATCAGTATCGGGAGCTACTTTTTTGTTTGGCCCGCCGAGCAGGCAATCCATCAACCACGGTTATTGTTCGAAAAATGGTTGTGTAAAATGTAGTTGGATTTCAAAATATCAAAACTGGTGAAACACGTGTTTAAGTACGTAGGTTTGAATATCGTGGCTGATTTTGGCGAGGCTTGGTTATGATGGCTTTTTTCTCTCGAGCGCCAACAAATTGAAACCACAAAACAAAGCACACTAACGATACCAACGAGCGAGCACGCCAACAATGCAAACCAAATGGAGTATCCGGTGGCCAAAACAGTACGTGGAAAAAAGCGGCGCCGGTCGTGGTGCTTAAGATACTCCTGCTCGAATTCAATGATGAGGATTCCGGCGCGATGCGATCAAACCAGCCATTGGCGCACCTGCAGTGAAAGTCCGCAATGACGGGCCGCACTGCAGCATGTCTGTGGAGCGGCAACGGCAGCTAAGGGCCGAGAGTTACCTGCGACACCAAGGATAACGGCTCAAGCAACGTCTCTGGCGAACTGGCTGCAGGACAAAGATATGAAGGCACAGTCGCGGTGCGCCACACCACCCGCAAACCCAGGGCAAAATCGAGCGCTGGCACCAACCCCTTAAGAACCGGATCCTGCTGGAACATTACTTCTTACCCGGCGACCTTGAAGTCCAGATTGAAGCC
>OJHH01000258.1_pt1 | contig 17500 bp, 5 predicted proteins | sample 1594911 | NCBI WGS metagenome assembly OJHH01 (sample SAMN05416787, study PRJEB24817) | seawater metagenome | isolation source: Sea water | place: Canada:Atlantic | collected 2013-11
AGAGAGGTCTCGTGGGCTCGGAGATGTGTATAAGAGACAGATATAGAAATATGTTCTAATAATTCTACATCTCAGATGAATGCTGATCCAGCTGTAGATCCAGGTGTTGGAATTTGGGCATTGATCTCCGGAGATGCTTCAGTGATAGTCGATGACATTAACGATCCTTTAACTGGAGTTTCAAACCTTCAAATTGGAACGTATGTGTTTGAATGGTCGTTGGATTATTCGACTTGTGGAACACAAGCCGATCAAATTATTATTACCGTATTCGACATAGATTTAGAAGATACTGATGCTGGAGAAGACATTGTTCTTTGTCTTCCTGATAATACATCTGTAATGAATGGTAATCTCGTTTCTAGTCCTGCAGTCGGAACTTGGAATGTACTTCAGGGTTCTGCTACATTCTCGAATGTTAACGATCCTAATGCTTCGGTTTCTAATTTAGCTGTAGGTGAAAATATTTTAGCTTGGAGTGTGTTTAATGGAATTTGTACACCACCAGAAGACCTTACTGATGAAGTAAGTGTCTTTCTTTATGAAGAGAATTTACCTTCAGCTTTTGCTGGAATTGATCAGGAGCTTTGTGCTGAAAATGGCGTTGCAATAGATGTACCTATGACTGCCATCGCAGCTTCTAATCCTGGCCAAGGAGTTTGGACCATTCTTCAAGGAGGAGGAGATTTTACCGATTCTACGGATCCTCATACAATAGTGACATCAGTTCCTGTAGGGGTTAATATTTATCAATGGTCGTTAGATTATAATGTTTGTGCGCCTCCTACTTCTGATACTGTAATTATTGATGTGTATGATTCTAGTTCGCCAGTCTCAAATGCTGGTCCAGACCAGTCGTTTTGTTCTCCGGTACCTTCTGTGATTTTAGATGCCAATTCTCCAGTTCTACCTGCTGTAGGAACCTGGAGTCAAATTGTTGGTACTGCTATTTTTGATGATGTCAATGATCCTAATTCTGAAATCACTAACCTAGGAGTAGGCGTAACTATTTTAAGATGGTCTATTGATAATGGTCCATGTGATCCATCATCAACAAATGATTTAGTAACCATTTTTGTGTACGATGAAGATGCCGCGGATGCTGGAACTGGAGAAGATCAAGAGCTTTGCTTACCAAATTCATCTTCTAGCCTTCAAGGAAATTTACCAGTTTTCCCGGGAGTAGGAACTTGGAGTCAGATCCAAGGAACATCTACTATTAATAATAACAACAACCCTAATAGTCCTGTTTCCAACTTGTCACCAGGAATAAATAGATTTGTATGGAGTGTATTTAATGGCCCATGTTTAAATTCAACGACTACAGATACACTTACTATATCAGTATTTGACCCAACAAGCCCGGATGCAGATGCAGGAGTGGATCAAAATTTATGTAGTACTGAAACCACCACTGTTCTTTCTTCTTCTGTTCCTATTACACCTAGTACAGGCGTTTGGACTCAAGTGTTGGGTATTCCAGCTACTATCAGTAATCCTAGTGATCCAAATACCCAAGTAACGGATTTAAGCATAGGAATTAATACTTTTCAATGGTCTATTTACAATGGTCCTTGTGAAAACAGTATTTCCAGTGATGTAGTTACCATTAACGTTTATGATGTTAGTCAGGCAGCAGCATCCGCTGGAGAAGATCAAGACTTATGTTTACCGGTCAATGAAACGAGTTTTATGGGTAATCCAGTAACATCTCCTGCTGTCGGACAGTGGAACTTGGTGACAGGGAGTGGACAAATAGCTGATATAAATAACCCTACAAGTTCTGTGTCAAATTTAGGGACAGGTGAGAATATATTCACCTGGACTATAGACAATGGACCGTGTGAAAATGCCTTTACTTCTGAAACTGTAATTATAAATGTATTTGACCCTTCTTCAGAACCAGCATTCACAATTCCAGATTTTCAAGAGTGCTCTCCTGTAGAAACGTTGCCAATTTCGGCAAACGAAGCTTTAGGAGCAGCTATTGGTTCATGGACACAGTTTCAGGGTAGTGCTTTAATAGATGATGACACCTCTAATAATACGGTCATTTCTAATCTAGATGTAGGGACTTATATTTTCGTTTGGGAAATAGATAATGGCTCCTGCGGAAGCTCGACCGACACTTTGACAATTGAAATATTTGATCCATTAGGATTAGATGCTTCAGCAGGGGACAACCAAAGTTACTGTACACCTATAAGTACTGCTGTTTTAGAAGGTTCAGAGTTAATCTCTCCTGCCACAGGTGTTTGGGAAATTGTTATAGGAAATGGAAATATAGTAGATCCTGAAAACCCGTTAGCTACCATTGAAAATTTAACTGTTGGAGAAACCATACTAAGTTGGACAGTAGACAATGGGCCATGTGGTGGAGTTTCTTCAGACTTCATGTCTATGTTTATTTTCGATGAAACCGCACCTGATGCTGATGCCGGAGAAGACCAAGAATTCTGCTTACCAGAATCATCGACTTTCTTAGATGCGTCTGATGCAATATTTCCTGCCATAGGTAACTGGACAGTTATAGAAGGCGGAGCTGACATTACCAATATCAATAGTGCTAACTCTGAGATAACTAATTTAACGTTAGGGTTAAATACCTTCGTTTGGTCAGTGGATAATTCTCCATGCAGTAATGGCCTTACAAGAGATACCATGCAGGTGTTAATTTATCCTGACGAGTTTAGCATAGCTGATGCTGGTTTGGATCAGGATTTTTGTTCACCAGTTAACTCAACCTTGGCTCAAGCTTTAGAACCAGATATTCCTTCAATAGGAACATGGAATTTAACTAGCGGTAGTGGAAGTATACTTGAAATAAATAACCCAACATCAGAAATAGAACAACTAGGAATAGGGACTAATATTTTTTCTTGGCAGGTATATCATGGCCCTTGTGATCCACAACTTACCGTGGACCTTATGACGATTTCTATTTACGATTTGAATCATCCTCCGGCCGATGCAGGCTCGGACCAAGAGTTGTGTATGCCAGATAACTCAGTAGTTATGACCGCTATTCCTACAGCAGATCCTGTAACAGGAGAATGGAGTGTTGTTTCTGGCGGTGGTCTTATTGCTACGCTAAATGATCCGAATTCAAGTGTAACAGAAATACCTGTAGGAGAGAACATATTTGTATGGACCATAGATAATGGCCCTTGTGAAAATCCGATAACTACAGATACAGTTGTAGTTAGAATCTTTAGTGATCAAGCCAGTTTGGCTGATGCAGGTTCAGACTTTGACTTATGCGGAGAGACTAATGTAGTATTAGACGCTGTAATGCCTGACTCACCTTCAACAGGATCATGGGCTGTAATCTCAGGTCCTTCTTCAGGATCATTTGATGACATCACGGATCCAAATGCTGAAATTTCTGGATTAGTAATAGGTCAGTATTCGCTTCAGTGGATTGTAGATAACGGACCATGCGTAGAGCCTATATCCTCAGATCAAATGATCATTAATGTTTTTGATATAAATCAAATTGATGCTTTTGCTGGAGACACATTAAGACAATGCATGCCTATGAATGAATTTCAATTGTCAGCTTCTCCAGTCAGTTTTCCTTCAGTAGGAACATGGACTAATTCAGGTGGAGGTGATATTTCTAATGTAAATGATCCTAATGCTGTGCTATCAAACACGGTAATAGGTGAGCAGATTTTAACTTGGAGCGTTGCAAATGGTCCATGTGGTGATTCTCAAGATGATTTAGTTATTCAGGTATTTGATCCTAATAATCCTTCAGCTGATGCGGGTCCTGACCAATCAATTTGTACAGATTTAACTGGTGGAAATGAAGCTTTAATGAGTGCAAATATTCCGGTATATCCTTCTGTTGGTACCTGGAGTGTGGTTTTTGGACCTTCCCCGACTATAAGTGACATTAACGACCCTTCGGCTACCATTACTAATATTGGTTTCGGAGAAACTCAACTTGAATGGTTGATTGATAACGGACCATGTGACGGAGGATCTACACAAGATATAATAACTATTTCTCACTTCGACTCTAATGAATCAGACGCTAATGCTGGAGTAGATCAATCGTTTTGTGATATTCCATTTACTGTAAATCTGGCCGCTAATCCAACCATAGGAAATACTGCCATTGGTACATGGACTGTTACTAGTTCTCCTATAGGTAGTCCGACTTTAGTTTTTGTCGATGTAAATGAAGAGTCTAGTCCAGTTTCAGGATTTGAAATTGGAATTTATGAACTCACTTGGACTGTTGATAATGGTGAATGTGGAGTTACTTCAGATATAATGGTAATATCTGTGTTTGATCCAGACTTACCTAATGCTAATGCAGGTATGGACATGGAAGTGTGTGAAGATGAATTCCTCGATATTCCAAGTATAAATCTTGAAGGAAATCAATTTGATTTACCCGCTACTGTTAACTGGTCTATTCTTGAGGGAAACCCTGTAATAAATGAAGCTGACGTAAATGTTTACAATCCAGAAATCACATATTTAGGAGAAATTGATGAGCCACTAGGAAATGTAGTAAATACATTCTTATACACGGTGAATAATGGACCGTGTGGAGTTAGTACTGACACCGTTACATATACGCTTGTTGATTGTTTAACCATAGATGTACCTGATGCTTTTTCTCCAAACAGAGATGATATCAATGACACCTGGTTTATCCCTAATCTGTATAAATACCCGAATAATGAGATAATGGTATTCAATAGGTGGGGAACAAAGGTGTTTGAAGCTAAAGACTATCAGGGAGATTGGACAGGAACTTCAGAACATCCAGCTACCATTGGAGAAGAATTACCAGTAGGAACATATTACTACGTGCTGGATCTTGGTGATGGTTCTGCAGCTTATAAAGGGTTCGTTTATTTAAAGAGATAACTATGAAAAAATTAATATATACCGTTTTAGTAGCTTTCTTGGTTTTAGGAATTAGCGATAGGTGTAGTGCACAGCAGGATCCTATGTTTACTCAATATATGTTTAATACACTTTCTATAAATCCCGCATATGCTGGACATGCGAATTTGTTAGAGGCTAATTTGATACACAGAAGTCAATGGGTAAACTTTGATGGAGCTCCTAGGACACAGTCCTTTACGATTCATGCTCCTCTACGAAAAGAGAACCTTGGTTTAGGGGGAACAGTACTAAGTGATAAAAGTGGACCGAGTAGCCAAGTGGGAATATTTTTAGATGCGTCCTATAAATTGATTCTTGATAAATCAAGTCTCGCTTTTGGTTTAAAAGGTGGACTAAATCTATATAAAGCGGAATTAACTGCTCTCAACCCAGTAGACGGAAGTGATCCTGTTTTTCAAGCAGATATAGTAAATGAACCGTTGGCTAATTTTGGGTTTGGAATATTCTGGAGTGCCGAAAGATGGTATTTAAGTGCTTCATTGCCTAAGCTATTAAACAATGAATTGATCAATGAAGACCTACCTAATTTTGAAATGAATGAAGAAAGAAGACACTTCTTCTTAGGAGCTGGTGTGGTTTTTGACTTGAATAATTATGTGAAATTCAAACCTACTTTTTTAGCTAAAGTTGTAGATGGAGCACCACCAAGTGGAGATATTACAGCTAACTTTTTGTTTTATGACAAGTTCTGGGCTGGCGCCATGTATAGAACTGGAGATGCTGTAGGAATGATTTTTCAATATGAAATAAATAAAAAATTAAGGTTGGGGTATTCTTATGATTATGTGATTTCAGACTTAAATAGCTTTTCGGGTGCTTCTCATGAAGTGATGCTTGGAATTGATTTAGGTAAACCACCGAAAGGTGAAAAATCTCCTAGATACTTTTAACTTGTTGTGAATCACCCTACTGAAATGACTAGAATGAAACTGAAATATATTAAAATCGTTTTAAGCCTGTTGGCATTTGTTGTTTGTAACTCAGCATTTTCACAGAGCCTTAAGCTGGAAATGGCTGAAAATTACACCGACCTTTTTGAGTTCAAAAAGGCTGCAGAAGTGTACTTGGATGTGATAAAAAAGCACCCGAAGAATTATGATGCGTTGAAAGGTGCAGCTATCTGTTATAGAAAACTTCAAGAGTCTAAATCTGCGGAAGCGATGCTGGTAACCCTGGATTCTTTAAAAATAGCTACAGGTGAAGACCTTTTATTGTTAGCCGAGGCTCAAAAGAGTAATAAGAAGTATGACAAAGCCCTTGAAACATATGTAAAGTATAGTAAGTTGTTTCCAGGAAACGAGTTGGTTAGGAAGTATATCAATGATTCGGATTGGGCCAATCGAATTAACAGAGATTCTAGTTTATTTCAATTGAAAAATGCAAGTATTAACTCTAAACACTCAGATTTTGCACCATGTTTTTATGATAATTCATTGATATATAGTAGTTCTAAGTTGGAGCCTAAGGAGAAGTCAAGATCTTATAGTTGGAATAATCAAGCCTATTTGAATTTGTATAAAGCTGAACTTACTCAAGACAGTAATTTGGTTCGTCCAGTTCGGTTAGATAATGAAATTAACACCAGGTTTCACGAAGGGACTGCTGCCTATGATAAAAAGAATAAAGTCCTTTTCGTTACTAGAAATAATTATAACAAAGGAGTTAAGAAAAAAGATGAAGAAGGATACCTGAATTTAGCCATTTACTCTACTCGAGAGTTGAATGGGGAATTTGAAGATCTGGTTCCATTCGAATATAATAGCGAAGATTATTCGCTAGGTCATCCTAGTATTTCTGACGATGGGTTAAAGCTTTATTTTAGTTCTGACATGCCTGGAGGTATGGGAGGAACAGATATTTATATGTCAGAGTGGATAGATGGAGAATGGGCAAAACCAACCAATCTAGGGGCATCTGTGAATACGGCAGGAAACGAAATGTTTCCATATATTCATACCTCTGGTATTCTGTATTTTTCTTCAAATGGGCATATTGGATTAGGAGGGCTGGATCTTCAAAGTATTGATTTGAATAATGACAATTCTGTAGTTCAAAATGCAGGATATCCCTTGAACTCATCCTATGATGACTTTTGTATCATCTTTGGAAAATCAGGTAAAAACGGATTCTTTTCAAGCAATAGACCAGGCGGAATAGGAGATGATGATATTTATAAATTTTTCATTAGCACTCCTAAATTCATCACCATTTCAGGTAAAGTAATTGATGAAGAAACTGGAAAACCTGTTCAAGATGCCTCAGTGTATCTGAAGGATGCTAATAACCCAACTAAAGTTGAAGTAGTAGGGACGTCTGATGAAAATGGAGATTATTCGTTCACAGCTCCTTATCAAGCAACTTACGATCTAAAAGCAGCTAAGAATGGATTTTTTGAATCCGTAAAAAAGGTAGCCTCCAGTCCTACTACGAGTTTTATTGATGACGTGAATTTCGGCTTAAGCAAGTACGATTTTTTAGCCAAAGGTTATGTGCGTGAAGCTGAAGGACTAACCCCTATAGAAGGTGCTAAAGTCACATTGCTGACTCATGATGGGACAATAATTTCTGAAAAAATCACTACAGGAGATGGATACTATTCATTCGGATTATACTTGAATAAACAGTATAAAATCACATGTGAGTTAGAAGATTATGCGTTGCAATCAGTCTCTTACGATACTCGAAACTCGAAATCAAAAGTGTTCGAACACGATTTCAAGATGTTTAAGTTAGAAGTAGGAGTAGTAGTCCAATTAGATAATATTTATTATGACTATGGAAAAGCAGATATTAGGCCAGATGCAGCTCTTGAGCTTGACAAACTAATCTCTATACTAGAAGAAAACCCAAGTATGAAAATAGAATTGAGTTCGCATACAGACTCAAGAGGATCTGCACCTTATAATCTTAAGCTTAGTAAAAGAAGAGCTAAATCTGCGATGGATTACATTTTAGAAAACGGAATTTCTACTGGCAGAATTCAAAGCAAAGGTTATGGCGAATCCAAACCTCTAAATGGGTGTTCAGATGGCGTAAAATGTTCGGAAGAAGAATATCAAATTAATAGAAGAACAGAATTCACCATACTTGATATATAAGTCAATAGACTTTCATTTACCATTATCGTTAACAGAATAGAGTTAGCTAAAAAAGCTTGTTGAGAATTTTTATTCCCAATTTGAAACTTTCTTTGTTACATACCTGTAAGACAACCTTTACCTATTAAGTAGCCTAAGCCCTACACTTATTAATTAGCCTCTGATTGACATTTGTCCTCGGTTAAATGACTGGGCAGACATTCTCTCCATGAATTTTATTGTGAATCTTAGATTCAAACAAAAAGAACTTTACTCACAGTTATGTGCTGTGAGTTAACTATTTATAAATGAAACGTTTTATTATGATAACCAATTCATTAGTTCCGACTTTATCAAAGCCTTCAATTACTGGAGGATTCAATAGATATTGCCTGTTGGTTTTTATTCTCTTCCTGAGCTTGCCTTCTATGTTAGATGCTCAATGTGTAGGACCAGCAGGAGACTGTGATAATGATGGCATTCTTGATTCCGAAGAATGCTGTTATTGTACGATTGATAATAAGATACCAACGGATACTATAGATCTACAGAATTTTGGAACAGGGCCTGTAGTTGATAATACTAATGTACTAGGTCATACTTTTGATTCGACTAATCCTGGTGATGGATTTTATTGTGTAACCACTTCTAATGACCAAACCTCACATTATGTAAGGACGAACGAAAATGGAAATGTAGATGCCGATGGAAACACAACCGGCAGATACTTAGCCATTAATATTGATTCACCAGGACATGTAGACGCTCCAATTTATACTAAATCCAATATTCCAGTAACTATTGGTCAAGATTATCTTTTTAGCATTGAAGTAGCTGGTCTGTGTGTAGGTTGTGCAGATATACCTGATTTTAGGTTAAGTATAGAAGATAACACCAATAATGAGCTGGCCTCACAGACTTCTACCGGAGCTGGTATCCTTAATGATGATTTGTGGAGAACAATCGAATTAAGGTTTACAGCTACGACCTCTGAAGTGGAGATAATAATTAACAACTTTCAACCAAACGGTAGTGCCGGAAATGATGTTGGTATAGACAATATTAAGCTCTCTTATTTGGCTTGTGATTTTGATGGAGATGGAATCGCTGATTATGAAGATTCGGATTCAGATAATGATGGAATTCCTGATGTATCAGATATTGCTCCGCTAAATCCATTTGCATGCGCAGACTCAGATAATGATGGTTGTGATGATTGCTCTATCACTGGAGCAGATGGTTCAGGAGGAGATCCTAACAATGATGGAGAAGATGTTGACGGAGATGGAATTTGTAACACAGGAGATTTAGACAATGACAATGATGGGATTCCCGATACTGAGGAAAACCTCCCATGTACAGTTATTAATACTCAGGTGTTTAACTACGAAGATTTTTGGCCCGACAATTCCGACCCTGTAGTGGATCTTCCTACATTGCCTTTAGAATTCGATGGAGTAACATTAAGTCTTGATAGAGAAGATCTAGAAGGAATTATCATTGAAGGATCTATTGAAACTCAGAATGGAATACCTCATGTATATAAGGTTTCTCAAACTGCTCAAGAAGGAAAAGAATCCATTAGCAAGTTTATATGGGATCAACCAATTAACAATCTTGAATTTACTGTTTTAGATGTAGATAAAGGAAGCAATTGGCATGACAGCATTAAGTTTGATGGGTATTCAAATGGAGTTCCATATGAAATTACAATTGCCGATTTTACGAAAGGTACTTGTGCTGAATTTGATGGAAACAATAGTTTTATTGGTGGGATTTGTAACGCAGGTATTTTTCCAGAAGGAGAAGTGACAGTGAACTTTCCTGTGGCTATAGATAGTATTATAGTAACATTTAGTAATGTAACAGGAGGACCACAGTTTGGGTCTCAAAAAATTGCATTCGTTTGGGGAATGAATTGGTGTAATGCCACAGACTCAGATGGAGATGAAATTCCTAACTATTTAGATTTAGATTCAGATAATGATGGAATATATGATGTCGTAGAATCTGGTTCAGGAGCGGACCAAACCGATGGTGTTCTGGATGGCCCGTTTAATTCTAACGGATTAGCCACTAGTATAGATGCTGATGTAAACGGAGTTATTGATTTTATTTTAGCCAACTCTGATGCACCAGATGATACCATCCCTAATGCTTATGAAATTGATTCAGACGGAGATGGATGTAACGATGTTTTAGAAGCTGGATTTGCTGATGAAAATGAAGATGGAGTTTTAGGAGATGTCCTAGTGGCAGAAGATGGAAATGGAGTAGTGACTTCAGGAGTAGGTTATACTGACCCTGGAACTTCATATACCAGTTCTGCCGAACAATCAGCATGTAACGAACCTCCAGTGGCAGATGATGATTCAGCAGAACTACCAGAGGATGACACTGATGGAATAGACATTAACGTTTTAGATGGTGACACTGATGTGGACGGAAATTTAGATTCTTCAACGCTAACAATAGAGACCCAACCTACTGAAGGAACGGTTAGTCTTAATGGTGATGGAACCATAAACTACATTCCAACTGCTAACTTTAATGGAACAGATTCATTAGAATATGAAATTTGTGATGCTTTAGGCGCATGTGATATAGGTGAGGTATTTATAACCGTTACACCTCTTAACGATTCACCAGAGGCTAATGATGACTCCTCTTCGGTTGACGAAGATGATTCTGTTATCATTAATGTAATAGGTAACGATAATGATGATTTAGATCCGTTGGGTAATATTGATGGTACTACCATTACTATTTCTATTCAGCCTACAGATGGAGACGTCACTGTAAATGGAAATGGAACCATTACATACTCTCCAGATGAAAATTTTAATGGTGAAGACACCTTCACATACCAAGTATGTGATGATGGAAACCCACTTCCTAGGCTTTGTGATAATGCAGAAGTGACTGTAACAGTGAATCCTGTCAACGATACTCCAATTGTTAATGCAGATGATGACCTTACTGCAGAAAACCAAGCAGTAACTACAGATGTTTTAGCCAATGATAATGATATTATAGATACTGGCGGCAGTATCGACCCTACCACTGTTACTATAATCACTGAACCTAACGATGGATCAGTGATGGTAAATGGAGATGGAACCGTAACATATACTCCTGATAATGGATTTGTAGGTGTTGATACCTATACATACCAAGTATGTGATGATGGAAATCCAGGTTCAGAATGTGCCCAAGCAGAAGTAACCATAACTGTTTCTGATGAAGCACCTACAGCTGAAAATGATGCTGATGATGTAAATGAAGATGGCTCAGTAACTACAGATGTTTTAGATAATGATACTGATCCTAATGATAATATAGACCCTAGCACATTAACTATTGCTACGCAAGCGGGGAATGGAACTGCCACAGTTAATAATGATGGAACTATTACTTACGAGCCATTTGATAATTTCAACGGTGTGGATACTTATGAGTATCAAATCTGTGATGAAGATGGATACTGTGATACAGCTATAGTAACTGTTACCGTTAATCCAACTTCAGATGCTCCAGTAGCTGCAGATGACTCTGCTACTACGAATGAAGACGTAGCTATAGACATTGATATTACAGTTAACGACACCGATCCAAATGATCCAAACGGAGAAATTGATGACTCTACAGTTGTTATTACTCAGCCTGAAAACGGAACTGTAACTGATAATGGAGATGGTACTGTAACATACACCCCAGAATTGAATTTTAATGGAATCGACACATTTACGTATGAAGTTTGTGATGACGGAAATCCTGATGTTCAATGCGATATGGCTACTGTAACAGTAACAGTAGATCCTGTTTCTGATGAGCCATTAATTGTGGATGATTCTTCATCTACTCAGCAGAATACTTCTGTTACTACCAATGTGACTTTCAATGACAGTGATCCAAATGATCCAAACGGGAACATAGATGCTGCTACAGTTACTATCACTGGACAAGGAACTTTCGGAACAGCTACTGAAAACGGAGATGGAACAGTCACTTATGTTCCAAACAATAATTATACGGGTCCTGATTCTTATACCTATGAAGTATGTGATGATGGGAATCCTGATGTTCAATGTGACGAAGCTACAGTTACTATTACAGTAACAGATGAAACACCTAATGCAGTAGATGACTTTGATGAGGTTGAAGAAGATGGTTCGGTAACTACAATCGTATTAGATGATGACACTGATCCTAATAATAATATTGACAGTTCCACATTAAACATCAACACTCCTCCTGCTAATGGAGAGGCCACAGTTAATAGTGATGGAACTATAACGTATGAGCCATTTGAGAATTTCAATGGTACAGATACATACATCTATGAAATTTGTGATGAAGATGGATATTGTGATACTGCCTCAGTAACGATAACAGTTACTCCGACTTCAGATGCTCCAGTGGCCGCAGATGATTCTGCTTCTACTAATGAGGATACTTCTGTAAATATTGATATTACTGGAAATGATGAAGATCCTAATGATCCGAATGGAAATATTGACGATTCTACGGTTAACATTACCCAGCCTGTAAACGGAACAGTGACAGATAATGGAGATGGAACAGTTACGTACACACCTAATGAAAATTTCGAAGGAACTGATACTTTCACTTACGAAGTGTGTGATGATGGTAACCCTGATGTTCAGTGTGATGAGGCTACAGTAACCGTTGAAGTAATGGCTGAGAATGATCCACCACTTGCTATAGATGATGCTGATACCACTAATCAAAATACGTCAGTGACAACCGATGTTTTAGATAATGATTCTGATCCGGATAACACCCTTCAAGGTAGCGGTGTAACAGTTACTATAGACCCAATTAATGGAACATATGTAATAAATCTGGATGGGACAATTACCTACACGCCTTTTCTAGATTTCTTTGGAATGGACACATATACATACCAAATATGTGATGGAGAAATTCCTGAAGAATGTGATGAAGCTATTGTAACTATTACCATCTCAGAATGTGATCTTAATGATCCTTTAGCTGATTGTGATGAAGATGGAGCTACTAATGGAGAAGAAGAAATTGCGGAAACTGATCCTACCGATCCAGATTCAGATGACGATGGAATAAATGATGGTGATGAGCTTGATAACTTGACTGATCCTTTAGATGCATGTGATCCTGATCCCTTGGCTTTAGGTTCTGCCGATTGTGATGAAGACGGATTAACTAATGATGAAGAAGAAATAGAAGGAACAGATCCGCTGATAGCAGATACTGATGGAGATGGAATAACTGATGGGGAAGAGGTTAATGATTTATTCAGTGATCCGTTAAATCCATGTGATCCTAATGTGCTTGCAGTTTTAACAGGAGATTGTGATAATGATGGTCTTTCAAATGGCTTTGAAGATGCAATTAACACTGACCCTTTAAATCCAGATTCAGATGAAGACGGAATAACTGATGGCGATGAAGTAACAGAATTAGGAAGCGATCCATTAGATGACTGTGATCCTAATCCATATGCTAATCCAACAGGAGATTGTGATCAAGATGGATTAACGAATGGTGAAGAAGATACCAACGGAAATGGAGCTCAAGATCCAGATGAAACAGACCCGTCTAATGATGATACAGATGGAGATGGAATAACTGATGGAGAAGAAGTAAATGATTTGTTCAGTGATCCGTTAAACCCATGTGACCCTAATGGCCTCGCAGATCCACTTGAAGATTGTGACAATGATGGTATAACTAATGGAGATGAGGATGCTAACGGAAATGATACCGTAGATGCAGATGAGACTGACCCTCTTAATCCAGACACCGATGGTGATGGATATTTAGATGGAGAAGAAACTCTAGGTCCTGATGGCGTAGCAATGTCTGGAGATGAATCTAACCCACTAAACCCATGTGATCCAGATCCAGCAGCAGTAGCTACTGAGGATTGTGATAATGATAATTTAACAACAGAAGAAGAAATAGCAGAAGGAACTGATCCGGCCAATCCAGATACCGATGGAGATGGAATAAATGATGGAGATGAGGTGAATGATGGTACAGACCCATTAGATGCCTGTGATCCATTAGGTGGTGATGCAGATCCCTTAGCGGATTGTGATAATGATGGAATCTCAAACGGAGATGAAGATGCCAATGATAACGGTACAGTAGATGCAGATGAAACAGACCCTTCTAATCCAGATACCGATGGTGATGGATACTTAGATGGAGAAGAAGTTCTAGGTCCTGACGGAATAGCTGATTCAGGAGATGAGTCTAATCCTTTAGATCCGTGTGATCCAGATCCAGCCGCAGTCTCTTCTGAAGATTGTGATGATGATGGTTTAACTACTGAAGATGAAGAATTCTTTGGAACCGATCCTTCTAATCCAGATACCGATGGTGATGGTATAAATGATGAAGACGAAGCAGTTGGATTAGATGGAATTTTATTCTCAGGAGATGAAACCGATCCTTTAGATCCATGTGATCCTAATATCTATGCTATAATAGAAGGTGACTGTGATAATGATGGTTTAACTAACGGAGAAGAAGATGCCAATTCAAATGAAACATTTGATCTAGGAACTGAAACTGATGCAGGAAACCCGGATACTGATGGTGACGGATACTTAGATGGAGAAGAAGTTCTAGGTCCTGACGGAATAGCTGATTCAGGAGATGAGACAGATCCATTGGATCCATGTGATCCAGACCCGGCAGCAGTAGCTACTGAGGATTGTGATAATGATAATTTAACTACAGAAGAAGAAATAGCAGAAGGAACTGATCCAGCCATTCCAGATACCGATGGAGATGGAATAAATGATGGAGATGAAGTAAATGATGGAACCGATCCATTAGATGCTTGTGATCCGTTAGGTGGATCTGCAGATCCTTCAGCAGATTGTGACAATGATGGAATTTCTAACGGAGATGAAGATGCCAATGGCAACGGAATCGTAGACAACGGAGAAACCGACCCTAATGATGCGGATACTGATGATGATGGAATAAATGACGGAGATGAGGTCTTTGGAGAGGATGGAGTAGCAGACTCTGGAGATGAATCTGATCCACTTGATCCGTGTGACCCTAATGTATTTGCTATTCTTAATATAGACTGTGATGAAGATGGCTTAACTAATGGCCAGGAAGATGCCAATGATAATGGAATCGTAGATGCAGATGAAACAGATCCTTCTAATCCAGATACTGATGGAGATGGAATCAATGATGGAGATGAGCTTATAGGAGTTTCTAACCCGTTAGACCCATGTGATCCTAGTGTTTATGCAGTTGGAGAAGGTGACTGTGATGAAGACGGTATAAGTAATGAAGCAGAAGATACCAATGGAAACGGAACTTATGATGAAGGAGATGAAACAGATCCATCTAATCCTGACACTGATGGTGATGGATTAACTGATGGTGAGGAAACTTTAGGTCCTGATGGCGTTGCAAATTCTGGAGATGAGTCCAATCCACTAGATCCATGTGATCCCAATCCTTATGCGATTTCTGAAGGAGATTGTGATGAAGATGGCCTTACAAATGAAGACGAGGACACTAACGGAAACGGAACATATGATGAAGAAGATGAAACAGATCCTTTAAATCCAGATACCGATGGAGACGGGTTAACCGATGGTGAGGAAACGTTAGGCCTTGACGGAATAGCAGATTCTGGAGATGAGTCTAATCCACTAGATCCATGTGATCCAGATATATATGCTAACTCTTTAGCAGATTGTGATAATGACGGTCTTACAAATGGAGAAGAAGACACCAATGGAAACGGAATGACTGATGTCGGTGAAACTGATGCTACCAACCCTGACTCTGACGGTGATGGAATCAATGATGGAGATGAGGTAGAAGGAGAATCTGACCCATTAAATCCGTGTGATCCTAATCCTTATGCGATAGCGGATGGAGATTGTGATAATGATGGAATTTCTAATGATGATGAAGATTTAAATGGAAATGGAGTCTATGACCAAGAAACAGAAACAGATGCTGGAAATCCAGACACTGATGGTGATGGAATAGAAGATGGAGATGAAGTTCTAGGAGCTGATGGCGTTGCCGATTCTGGTGATGAAACAGATGCACTAGATCCATGTGATCCTAATCCATACGCTTTAGATTCTGGAGACTGTGACGAAGACGGAATTTCAAATGCTGATGAAGATGCCAATGGAAACGGAATTACAGACGAAGGAGAAACAGATGCTACTAATCCTGACACAGACGGAGATGGAATAAATGATGGTGATGAGGTAGCTGATGAAACAGATCCTTTAGATGCTTGTGACCCTAATCCTTATGCTATTTCAGATGGAGACTGTGACAATGACGGATTAACAAACGGAGAAGAAGATCTTAACGGTGACGGAGAATACGATCCAGATACTGAAACAGATCCATTAAATTCGGATACCGATGGAGATGGGCTTTCCGATGGAGATGAGATTGAAGGTAATTCAGATGCTCTAGATCCATGTGATCCGATAGCTACTGCAGAACTTGGCTGCTTCGAAGGAGTATTAGTTCCAGAAGGATTCTCTCCTAATGGAGATGGCGCTGGAGACAAATGGGAAATTGAAGGCTTAAGTGTCTACCCTAACGCATCGGTGGTCGTGTTTAATAGATGGGGTAACGAAGTGTTTACTCAGAGTCCATTTGAGAATGACTGGAATGGAGTAGGAAATACGAATGGTGCAGATCTCCTTCCTACAGGAACCTACTTCTACATTTTAGATTTGGATGCCACATCAGATGATGATGAACAAATTCAAGGATTTGTATACATCACTAGAAATTAATTAGAATAACAACTTGATAATGAATATCATGAAAAATATAATTTTTATAATCATAGCAGCATTAACCCTAGTGGTTATGAGTTCTACAGAAGGATCAGCCCAACAAGACCCTATGTACACTCAGTATTTCTTTAATCCACTCACAGTGAATTCAGGATATGCTGGAACTAAAGATGCTCTAAATGCTACTCTATTAATTAGAGAGCAGTGGGTAGGAATAGAAGGAAGACCCCGAACTCAAACGTTAAGTGTTCATTCACCTCTAAGAAACGATGATATAGCAGTAGGAGGAACTATCGTTAGAGATGAAGTTGGTCCCACTAATTCTACATCTCTTTTTGGTGACTTTGCATACAGAGTTAAAGTTTCAGAGCAGAGTAGATTAGCGTTTGGCCTTAAAGCTGGAATGAATTTCCTACAAGCGGATTTGGCCAGTTTACAAAATACAGATGTCAATGATCTTTCGCTAGCGCAAAGTATCAAGACAAACTTTCTTCCAAACTTTGGAGCGAGTGCTTACTTATGGGCTGACAAGTATTTCTTAGGCTTATCTGCACCAAAATTGCTTGAAAACAATTTGGACGATTCCATAGAAAACCTTAGAGGCGAAGAAAGAACACACTTCTTTTTTATGGGAGGCTGTCTCTTATACACATCTGACGCTGCCGACGAATAGAGAGG
>OJHH01000264.1_pt1 | contig 17274 bp, 13 predicted proteins | sample 1594911 | NCBI WGS metagenome assembly OJHH01 (sample SAMN05416787, study PRJEB24817) | seawater metagenome | isolation source: Sea water | place: Canada:Atlantic | collected 2013-11
GAGGTCTCGTGGGCTCGGAGATGTGTATAAGAGACAGTGTCAGAATCGTATCGCTAAGCCGGCGCAACGCATTCTTGATCCCGCCTTTCTGGTTCAGATGCGTATCCCAACCAGAAACGGAAAAGCTGGCAATTCGCGTGTCGCCACGCAAGCGGGCTGCTGCAAATTCAGCAAGCTGTACATGTTCCTTATTGGTATTGATCGCTGCCATCATCGGATCAGTCATCATCATTTCAGCGCCCTCGGCATCGGACGCAGCAGTCATCGCAATGGATTGGGCAATTTCAATCGCTTGGGCCGAAGCATTCTTAAACATCGGATCCGCATCATGAACCAAGGCCAAAAGGCGCTCTGCTTGCGGTGATAACGTCAGCTCGGCTTCGGGGGACCAGCGCGCAGCAGGTGCATCACCTGTCATGATCAATTGTTGATCGCGACCAATTGCAAATGCGGTTTCACCTGTAATCCCTGGAATGGTCTGAAGCATACGGTTCAACCATCCGTCATTTGACGACCCCATTAGTCCAGGGCGACCCGCCTCAAGAATATCCTGGCCATCAAAATGGCTGCGCTTGTCGCGGTACGGCGTGGAGACGGCATGTGCGGCCCCCAATTCGCCTGCCTGCCAAAGCGGCATCAGTGGCGACAGCGCGGCATTCATACCGAAAAATCCGGTCAAATCCATCGTCCCTTGGCGCAACGTCGGGCGCAGTCGTGCATATTCGGGATCACCCACAGGGCGAAATACATCCAATCCGTCCATCGCCCCGCGCAAGATAATCACGACCAATCGCGTGTCCCAAGGTGCCTGCGCCAAGGCCACTGGCGTGACAAGCGGACTGGCCGCAGCAGAGCAACCCAAAGCGGCCACGCGGGCCAAAAACTTGCGCCTATCCATGGGCTTAACTCCTTTGAAACGCAGGAGAGGCCAGCACAACGCCAACCCCTTCGTCGCGGACTTCGGCTGCACTGGCCGCAAAAACCACGTCTTGGCCTGCAAGCGACCCAAGGGCGGTTTGCACAAAATCACGCGGGTCCGGCAACCGGGTTCGCACCAAGATACGCGGCGCGGTCATCGCCCAACTTATCCGGCCTGCCATGCCCTGAGGGCTGATCCAATCAGTACTGTCTTCGGGCCAACCATCAGGCCCGTTTGGCCGTTCCCAAGGTTGCCCCATCACCCGCAACGGCGTGACAAACAGCGCGCGGGTGTTGCGGCCGCTGGCCTGATCAACCCCATCACCTGTGACCCCAAGGGCACGCATAGCGGACGTGATAAACCGCTGTGGTGACTTAATTTTTTGCAAATCTACGTGCCACGACGCCGGATGATCCAGCATCGCCGCATAGACCGACGGGAGAAACCCGTCCGTTGTAACAAAGGCCGCTGTCATTGCATCAACCAATCCAACATCAGGTGTATCAGCGACAAATTCCGCCGCGATTTTTCCGGCGATATGCCGCGCGGTTTGCGGATGCACGGCCAGATCATCAATCGCGCGTAAAATGTTATCGAGCCCATCCGCAGCATCATAGGTTATCCCCAGAACCGTCTCGGCTCCGGGTTCCGCAAAGCGGTCATCGTAATAGAACCCGCGCCGCCCGTTGTATGTCAAACCTGTGAGCAATTCAGCCAGCTCGCGGACATCCGCCTGCGCATAGACACCGTCCACACCAAGCGTGTGCAATTCTAGCAATTCTCGAGCAAGATTTTCGTTAATCCCACGGTTCCGGCGTTTGCCAAAGGGGCTTGTTGGCCCAACTGATTGAAACTGTTGAAGGTAAATCAACATCATCGGATGCGTAATCACAGCCCGCAACATCGCACTAAAGTACCCGTTCAGATGGGGTGTCACGGCGTCTTCGACAAAAGGGGTCACCAAATGTCGCTGCGGTCCGCCACGCGATTTGACGGTGAAATGATCTGCAAAAAACGCACTTAAGCGTGGCTTAAAGCCGACATCCGCGCCCACATGCCGCGCCAAGCTCGACCGAAGCGCTTGATCATACACACGGTTAGCCGCTTGGCGTACTTCGCGAAATGCCTGTTCTGTCTGCTCTGCTTGATCCGTCCCGCGTGCCTTGGTGCGTGTCATGCTGGCTTGCTGATAATCACGGATCGACGGGTCAGCATCGCTATATCCAGGGATAGCAAACGCAAACGCGTCGTCGACCTCTGCCAAAATTGCGTCCGCGTTTGCGGGACGCCCGATGATCGGGGACAGCCCGCTGCCAAATCGCACGGCGGCTAATGTCGGATCAAATCGCATGGCGGTAACTCGGTTGGGTATTCATGCCCAATGATACGCAATCGCCAGCAAAATTACGCGGGGAAACGCATCCCCCGCGCCATTTTTTGCCTATTTGCTGTCTTGCGGCAGTACGCGCAGGTGTAATTCGCGCAGCTGTTCGTTCTGTGGCAGGTTTGGAGCACCCATCATCAGATCTTCGGCGCGTTGGTTCATCGGGAACATGATGACATCGCGCAGGTTGTCAGCATCCGCAAGCAGCATCACGATCCGGTCAACACCTGCCGCACAGCCACCGTGGGGTGGGGCGCCGTATTGGAACGCATTCACCATGCCGCCGAACCGCTTTTCGACCTCATCAGCGCCGTAACCTGCGATTTCAAACGCTTTGAACATGATTTCTGGACGGTGGTTTCGAATGGCACCAGACACCAGCTCATAGCCGTTACACGCTAGGTCATATTGATACCCAAGCACATCTTCGGGATTACCCTCCAACGCCGCCATGCCGCCTTGTGGCATCGAAAATGGGTTGTGTTCAAAGTCGATTTTGCCAGTCTCCGCGTCGCGTTCGTAGATCGGGAAATCCACGATCCATGCAAATGCAAACCGGTTCAAGTCCGTCAGACCAAGCTCTTTGCCGATAACGTCGCGGGCTTTGCCAGCCACGCCTTCAAACGCCTTTGGCTTGCCGCCCAAGAAAAATGCCGCGTCGCCGAGGCCAAGACCCAACTGCAAACGAATGGCTTCTGTACGCTCTGGGCCGATGTTTTTGGCGAGCGGTCCAGCAGCTTCCATGCCACCTTCAACTTCGCCAGACTTCATCTTGGCTTGGGCTTCTTTGACAGTGATGCCCATTTCCTGAGCAACCGCATCAGCGGTCTTTTCGCGCCAGAATATGTAGCCCATTCCAGGCAGACCTTCTTTTTGCGCAAACACGTTCATACGGTCACAGAATTTGCGGCCACCGCCTGTTGGCGCAGGAATCGCGCGAACTTCGGTGCCTTCCTGCTCAAGCAACTTGGCGAAAATCGCGAAACCGGAGCCTGCGAAATGCTCGGACACAACCTGCATTTTGATCGGGTTACGCAGATCGGGCTTATCTGACCCATACCATTTCGCCGCATCACGGTAGCTGATCTGCTCCCATGTTTGGTCAACTTTACGGCCTTTGCCGAATTCTTCAAAAATACCCGTGATAACTGGCTGGATCGTATCAAACACGTCTTGCTGCTCAACAAACGACATTTCCAAATCAAGCTGGTAAAAGTCAGTTGGTGACCGGTCTGCACGCGGATCTTCGTCGCGGAAACACGGCGCTATCTGGAAATACTTATCGTAACCCGACACCATGATCAGCTGTTTGAACTGCTGCGGAGCCTGCGGCAGCGCATAGAATTTTCCCGGGTGCAGGCGTGACGGAATAAGAAAGTCGCGCGCGCCCTCAGGCGAGGAAGATGTGATAATCGGCGTCTGGAATTCGCGGAAACCTTTGTCCCACATCCGCTTGCGCATGGATGATACAACATCAGACCGCAGCTTCATGTTGTCTTGCATCTTTTCGCGACGCAGATCGAGGTAACGGTACTTCAGCCGCGTTTCCTCTGGGTATTCTTGGTCGCCGAACACCTGCAATGGCAGTTCCGCAGCCGAGCCCAAAACTTCAATCTCGCGAATGAATACTTCGACTTCGCCTGTTGGCAGTTTGGCGTTCACCAGTTCGGGGTTACGTGCCTTCACTTCGCCGTCGATGCGGATGCACCATTCAGAGCGGACCTTTTCAACATCCGCAAACGCGGCGCTATCGGGGTCGCACAAAATCTGCGTGATACCGTAGTGATCGCGCAAATCGATGAACAGAATGCCACCGTGGTCACGGACGCGGTTGACCCAGCCAGAAAGGCGCACGGTGTCGCCTACGTTGGCAGCAGTCAGTTCGGCACAGGAATGGGAGCGGTATGCGTGCATTTTAAGGTCCTCAAAGGGTAAAACGGTCGCCCCGATACACCTTGTCACGCGCATGAAGTCAAGCAAACAGACGCTGTTCTTTCGCCCAAGCCGAAATATGCCCTGCCGACGTGTCGATTTTCGTGAAGAATTGACCTTGGCGGCTTGCACCTACACGTGCCATCCCTATAACGCAGACAATTTGCAAATAACCGGTTAGGGGGCACTGCCATGCCAAAACGCGATGATATCAAATCGATCATGATTATCGGTGCGGGCCCCATTATCATTGGGCAAGCCTGCGAGTTTGACTATTCCGGCGCACAAGCCTGCAAGGCCCTGCGCGAAGAAGGCTACCGGATTATCCTCGTTAACTCGAACCCTGCGACGATCATGACCGACCCCGGGCTGGCTGATGCGACTTATATTGAGCCGATCACCCCCGAAGTTGTCGCCAAGATCATCGAAAAAGAGCGCCCAGACGCGTTGCTGCCAACAATGGGTGGCCAGACTGGTTTGAACACATCATTGGCGCTTGCCGACATGGGTGTGCTCGATAAATTCAACGTCGAACTGATCGGTGCAAAACGTGAAGCCATCGAGATGGCCGAAGACCGCAAATTGTTCCGCGACGCCATGGACCGCCTTGGTATTGAGAACCCCAAAGCGACGATTGTCACCGCGCCCAAAATGGACAACGGCAAGTTCGATTATAATGCGGGCGTTAAGATCGCCATTGACGCGATCGAATATGTTGGCCTGCCCGCGATCATCCGCCCTGCGTTTACGCTTGGTGGCACTGGCGGCGGCGTGGCGTATAACCGCGACGAATACGAATTCTACTGCCGGACTGGCATGGAAGCATCCCCAATGGCGCAGATTCTGGTCGACGAATCGCTGCTCGGTTGGAAAGAATTCGAGATGGAAGTCGTGCGTGACACGGCGGACAACGCCATCATCGTTTGCGCCATTGAAAACGTCGACCCGATGGGCGTGCACACTGGCGACAGCATCACAGTGGCCCCTGCCCTGACGTTAACGGACAAAGAATACCAGATTATGCGCACCCAATCGATCAACGTGCTGCGCGAAATCGGCGTCGAAACTGGCGGATCAAACGTGCAATGGGCGATCAACCCAGAAGACGGCCGCATGGTTGTCATTGAGATGAACCCGCGCGTGTCGCGCTCATCTGCATTGGCATCCAAGGCCACGGGTTTCCCGATTGCAAAAATCGCGGCGAAACTCGCGGTTGGCTATACGCTTGATGAGCTCGACAACGACATCACGGGCGTCACGCCTGCGTCATTCGAGCCGACAATCGACTATGTCGTCACCAAAATTCCGCGCTTTGCGTTTGAAAAATTCGCAGGCTCCGAACCGCACCTGACCACAGCGATGAAATCTGTCGGCGAAGTGATGGCAATTGGCCGGACCTTCCACGAATCGATGCAAAAGGCGCTCGCGTCGACGGAAACCGGCCTGACTGGTTTTGACGAAATTGAAATTCCAGGTGCGCCCGCAATCCCTGCAATCACCAAAGAACTGGCCAAGCAGACACCTGACCGTATTCGCGTCATCGCCCAAGCCATGCGCCACGGTTTGTCGGACGAAGACATCTTTGCGGTCACCAAATTTGACCCTTGGTTTCTGGCCCGTATCCGCGAGATCATGGACGCAGAAGCCGTCGTTGCAAAAGACGGCCTGCCCGTCACCGAACATGGCCTGCGTCATCTAAAAATGATGGGCTTCACTGATGCCCGTCTGGCCAAACTGACGGGTCGCAATGAAGACGACGTGCGCCAAGCCCGTCAAGACCTCGGCGTCGTTGCGTCCTTCAAACGGATCGACACCTGCGCCGCCGAATTTGAAGCACAAACACCTTACATGTATTCCACCTATGAAGCCCCCGTCATGGGCGACGTAGAATGCGAAGCCCGCCCGTCTGACCGCAAAAAAGTGGTCATCTTGGGCGGCGGTCCAAACCGGATCGGCCAAGGGATCGAGTTTGATTACTGCTGTTGCCACGCCTGCTATGCGCTGACAGAACAGGGTTACGAGACGATCATGATCAACTGTAATCCTGAAACAGTGTCCACGGATTACGACACATCTGACCGCTTGTATTTTGAGCCGCTGACCTATGAACATGTCATGGAAATTCTGCGCGTTGAGCTGGAAAATGGCACGCTTCACGGTGTGATTGTGCAGTTCGGCGGACAAACCCCGCTCAAGCTCGCCAATGCGCTCGAACAGGCTGGCATCCCGATTTTGGGCACCACGCCTGACGCGATTGATCTGGCCGAAGACCGCGAACGGTTTGCCGACCTTGTAAACCGTCTTGGCCTGAAACAGCCCGTCAACGGCATCGCCTCAACTGACGAACAAGCCTTTAAAATCGCCGCCGACATCGGCTTCCCACTGGTCATTCGCCCGTCCTACGTCTTGGGTGGCCGTGCGATGGAAATCGTGCGCGATCAGGCCCAGCTTGAACGCTATATCGCAGAGGCGGTTGTGGTCTCGGGCGACAGCCCCGTCCTGCTCGACAGCTACCTTTCTGGCGCCGTCGAAGTCGACGTCGATTGCCTGTCCGACGGCACAAACACCCACGTCGCGGGCATCATGCAGCATATTGAAGAAGCCGGCGTGCATTCGGGCGATAGCGCGTGTTCCTTGCCGCCATATTCACTGTCCGCCGCGATGATCGCAGAAATCCGCAAGCAGACCAAAGAACTCGCCTTAGCGCTCAAAGTCGTCGGCCTGATGAACATCCAATTCGCGGTCAAAGACGAAGAAGTCTACCTGATCGAGGTGAACCCACGCGCATCCCGCACCGTGCCATTTGTGGCCAAAGCAACCGACAGTGCAATCGCGTCCATCGCCGCCCGCCTGATGGCTGGTGAACCCTTGTCGAACTTCCCGCTGCGCCCACCGTATGCCGCAGCAAAAGACCCGATGGACGTCATGCCGCTTGGCGATCCTTTCACATTGGCCGACCCAAACACCCCGTGGTTCAGCGTCAAAGAGGCGGTTCTGCCGTTCAATCGCTTCCCCGGCGTGGACACGATCCTTGGGCCAGAAATGCGCTCAACTGGTGAAGTCATGGGCTGGGCACGCTCGTTCCCACGCGCGTTCTACAAGGCGCAACTTGGCGCAGGCACCGTGCTGCCCACAGAGGGTCTCGTATTTCTGTCGATCCGCGACGCCGATAAAACACCTGCAATGCTAGAAGCCGCGCAGTCCTTGGTCGCTATGGGCTTCAGTCTTATCGCCACCAAAGGAACCGCCAAGTTCCTGACCGATGCAGGCATGACCGTGGAACACGTGAACAAAGGTTATGAAGGCGGGCTGACCATCGTTGACCGCCTCAAAGACGGGCACATCGCGCTGGTGTTCAACACCACCGAAGGCACTGCCGCAGTCGACGATTCCCGATCCATGCGAGCAGTGACCCTCAACGACAAAATCCCCTACTACACCACTGCCGCAGGTGCCCAAGCCGCTGTTATGGCCATGGTCGACCGCGTCGACACCGACATCAAGGTGCGTGCGCTGCAAGGCTAACGCCGCATTTTTCGATAGATCACGTCTTGGTCCTCGTTGCAGAATGGGGACCAAGTAACGCCCCGTCATGATGGACATTTACCGAACCTTGACCCTAGGATAGCGTAGCGAATTCAAGGGGGTCACCATGTTCACAGCAGCGATCACAGGCACCGGCGTTTTCACCCCTCAGGCGGTGATTACCAACGAAGACTTGGTTGTGGCATTCAACGCGCACGCTGATTTGTTCAACGCGGAAAATGCCGGCGCGATTGCGGCAGGCACATTGGACGCCAAGCCCCACTCTTCGGCTGATTTTATCTTTGCGGCCAGCGGCATAGAACAACGCTTTGTGCTTGACCGCGACGGCGTGCTCGACCCAGCGCGCATGCACCCCAGCCTGCCTGCGCGCCCCGATAATGCCCCTGGCTACATGGCCGAGATTGGGCTGGATGCTGCGCAAAAGGCCCTGGCCGAGGCAGGCCTGACAGGCGCTGACATCGATCTGGTGATCTGCGCGGCCTCCAATATGGAACGGGCTTATCCGGCGGTTGGCGTTGAAATTCAACAGCTTTTGGGCGCTGGTGGCTTTGCGTTTGATATGAACGTCGCGTGTTCTTCGGCGACGTTTGGCATCCAAACAGCGGTTGATATGATCCGCGCAGGGTCCATTCGGCGGGCCATCGTTATCAATCCGGAAATCTGTTCGGCTCATCTCGAATGGCGCGACCGCGACTGCCATTTCATCTTTGGAGACGTGGCCACTGCAACCATTCTTGAACGGGACGAAGATCTCGACAAGCCGCATTTCAAAGTCAAATCAACCCGCTGCGCGACCCAATTTTCGAACAATATTCGTAACAATAACGGATTTTTGCGCCGGACCCACGACCAGATGGAAGACCGGCGCGACATGCAGTTCATGCAAAACGGGCGCAAGGTTTTCAAGGAGGTCCTGCCATTAGTCAGCAAACATATCGCTGATCACATGGCGGACACGGGTGTGCAGGCGGATGACCTAAAACGGCTCTGGCTGCATCAAGCAAACAAGACGATGAACGACTATATCGGGAAAAAGGTGCTGGGCCGCGTGCCAATGGACGGCGAACAGCCCAACATTTTGCAGGACTATGCAAACACATCCAGCGCCGGCAGCATCATCGCGTTTTCTCAGAATTCAGATGATCTGGCCGTGGGTGACACGGGCCTTATTTGCTCGTTTGGCGCAGGTTATTCCGTAGGATCGGTGATCATTGAGCGTGCGTAGGATGCGTTTTAACGCATCATCCCTCAGGTTTAGTCATGCGGGCATGCACAGCCTCAAGGCTTTCAACACGTTCTGAATATCGGTCGGTCAACTGGGGCCGCCCGCGGGTCATGACCGTAAAGCGCGCCAGCTCTTCCATCACATCCACGATACGGTTGTAAAGCGGACCGGCGTTCATACGGCCTTTGTCAAACTCACCCCAAGCCCTTGGTACAGACGATTGGTTCGGGATCGTGACCATCCGCATCCAGCGCCCCAAAATACGCATCTGATTGACTGTGTTAAATGACTGCGACCCACCCGATACCTGCATTAACGCTAACGTCTTGCCTTGGGTCGGGCGCACACCTCCGATTGGCGACAGCGGAATCCAGTCAACTTGGGTCTTCATAATGCCCGTCATCGCGCCGTGAGTTTCTGGGCTGGACCACACCATGCCCTCGGACCACATCACCATATCTCGTAGCTCTGCCACCTTATCGTGGGTTTCGCCCGCGTCATCCGGCAGCGGCAAGCCAGACGGGTCAAACATCCGCGTCTCGCAACCCAAAGCGCGCAAAACGCGGGCGCCTTCCATCGCCGTAAGGCGGGAATAGCTGACATCGCGCAATGATCCATAAAGCAATAAAATGCGGGGCGGGTGGCCATCATCGTCGGGGCCACGCAAGCTGTCCCAATCAAGCGGCATCAGCGCACCAGACGACAAATTTGGCAGGTCAGACATATCCATTTCTCGACCTACTTGCCTTCTTCCAAATGCAGTTTCATATCCAACAACACCTTTTGTATTGCCGTCGTTTCGCGCAGCAAACGCTTGGCCTCATTCATCGAAATGACGCCGTCTTCGATAGACAAATTATACTCGCCCATCAACATCGCGAACCGCTGGCTTAATTTGATGACGTCCGAGTTTATGCCACCTTCAGTGTTTTCACGCTTATCATCATATGACAACGTAATGCCGCGCATTTCGGCCAGTGCAGACGTGACATGCGGGTACGACGATGCGGCCTCAAGGGCCGCCACGGCGTCGACAGGCATAAACCGGTCAGAATGCTCATCAGAATCAGAATAATATCGGCCAAGCGTCGCCTTGGACTTGCCGGTCAATTCACAGGCAGCCTCGATACCTACGTCTTTTACAAGCGCTTCTGTGTGCTTTTTCAAATAGCTACCGTATCCGGCCATACTGGTCCCCTCCCGTGCCCCGCCAAATTTACGGGGAAAACTAATCTACCCTTCCCATTAATGCGGTTCATCAATTTTGTCATGTCTGAAACAGCCCGTATTTTAAGGCTTCTACCAGTATGGTGCCAAGTTGCACCGCCAGTACCAGTTATGGTTGCAAGCCACTGATAACCGATACCCTCGTTTCGGCTCGGGGGTTTGTAACCATTTCCACTCTCTGCACAAAAATCACCACGTGATCGACTTGCAAATGATCCCTGCTCGGCGCTAACAAAGGCTCATGGCTAAGCTTTATTTCAATTACTCAACGATGAACGCCGGTAAATCGACCGTGCTGCTACAAGCCTCGCACAACTACATTGAGCGGGGCATGCAAACCTATCTGATTATTGCCCAATTTGATAAACGCGCTGGCGATGGGCGGATCGGTAGCCGGATCGGAATTGGCGCAGACGCCGACACCTTTGGCACAGACGAAGACTTGTTCGCAAAGATAAAAACGCGCCTTGATACCGCCCCCTGCGCGTGCATTTTCATCGACGAAGCTCAATTCCTATCGGAAGCTCAAGTCTGGCAATTGGCCCGCGCGGTCGACGACCTTGGCGTGCCAATCATGTGCTTTGGGCTACGGGTCGACTTTCAGGGTAAACTATTCCCCGGATCAGCTGCCCTTTTGGCGCTCTCAGACGAAATGCGCGAGGTCCGCACCATCTGCCACTGCGGGAAAAAGGCGACAATGGTTGTGCGCAAAGACGCTGACGGCACTGTCTTGACCGATGGGGATCAAGTCGCTGTTGGCGGCAACGAACGCTACGTCTCACTATGCCGCCGCCACTGGCGCGAAGCCGTCGGTGACAGCGCTTAACCGACCCGCGTTGGCATCGCTTTACCTGCGGCCCACGCGATGACGTTATCTAACGCCATCTGCCCCATCGCCTCGCGGACTTCCAAAGCGGCTGTGCCAAGGTGTGGCAGTAACACGACGTTTTCCATCTCGCGCAATTCTAGCGGAACTAGCGGTTCGCGGGCATAAACATCAAGTCCCGCTGCCGCGATCCGGCCCTCGGTCAATGCCGCGATCAACGCGGTCTCATCCACCACATCACCCCGTGCCACGTTGATGAACACCGCGTTCGGGTTCATCTCGGCCAAGGCGGCCGCATCGATCAATTGGAACGTCTCTGCGCCACCGGGCACCGTAACAACAATGATATCCGCTTGGCTCATCAATGCTGCCAGATCGTCAACTTGACGGGCAGGCACTTCGACCTCTTTTGGGGACCGGTTAAAATAGATGACCGGCATATCAAAACCGTAATGACAGCGCTTTGCTACCGCCTGACCAATCCGGCCCATACCAACAATACCAACACGCTTGCCTGTGACATGCGTGCCCAACATCTGCGTCGGCAACCAGCCAAGCCACTGCCCAGACCGCACCAGCCGCTCACCCTCGCCAGCACGCCTACACGCCGATAAAATCAACGTCATCGCGATATCAGCAGTCGCATCGGTCACAACATCGGGCGTGTTCGATACAGCGACCCCAGCCGCCGATGCCGCCGCCACATCGATATGGTTATACCCCACGCCAAAGTTGGCCAGCACACCGCAGCGGATATCCCCACCAAACGCATCTGCGGCGAACTGGTCACCCAAAGTGAGCAAGATCGCGTCATACTCAGCCAAGGCCGCCGCCGCCTCGTCGGGCATCATGCCTTCAGTGCTTCCCCGAACTGTGACGTCAAAACGGGAACGCGCATTCTCAATGATTGCATCGGGTATGACGCGGGTAATCAACAGTTTTTTCAATGCAGTCGCCCTCCTTGGGGCACAGATTTATCTGGGGTTGCCAAAACGATGGCCCCGTCTTCATCAGGAAAGCCCAAGACCAAAACCTCGGACATAAATTTACCAATTTGGCGGGGCGGGAAATTGACCACAGCCATGACCTGTCTGCCGACCAACGTCTCGGGCGTATAATGCACAGTCACCTGCGCAGAGGTCTTTTTCACCCCGATCTCATCACCAAAATCGACCCATATCTTGATCGCAGGCTTGCGGGCCTCGGGGTATGGCTCGGCTTGCACCACAGTACCGACGCGGACGTCAACAGCCATAAAATCATCCATTGATATATCAGCCACGACCCAACTCCTTCGAGCGATCAGTGGCGGCTGCTACCGCGCGGGCCAGCAACGGCGGAAAACCCGTCTTAGCATCCATCAACACTTCCAACGCCGCATGCGTCGTGCCATTCGGCGACGTCACATTGACACGCAACTGCGCAGGATCTTCATCAGCAGCCAGCGCCAATGCACCCGCACCTGCGACCGTGGCTTTGGCCAATTGCATCGCCATGTCTGCAGGTAACCCTTGGGCCACGCCCGCTGCCGCCAAGGTCTCGATCAAATGAAACACATATGCAGGGCCAGACCCAGACACGCCGGTCACAGCATCAATCTGACCCTCACTATCCAACCGAACGACCTGCCCCACAGCGGACAATAACGCGTCCGCCAGCGCGATATGCACAGCCGTTGCTTTATCATTACCAATGATTGCCGTAATCCCGCGTCCGATCGCAGCGGGGGTATTGGGCATGGACCGCACAATCGGCGTCTGTGCACCTAAATCCGCTTCAAATCGTGCAAGCGACGTGCCAGCAGCAATCGACACAAATAACGTCTGCCCATTGCCCAGCGCTTGCATCGCAGGCAAGGCATCGCCCATCATCTGCGGCTTTACCGCGATCAATGCGACAGCCGGATCGCAGGGCAAATCCACGTTGATATGCACACCCGTTGTGCGCAACCAGTCAGACGGATACGGGTCCAACACATAAACAGACGCAGCAGGCAATCCGCCATCCAACCAGCCTGCCAACATTGCAGACCCCATTTTTCCGCACCCCAGTAAAACCAGCCCACGCGCGGCAACATCATTCATCATCTCAAACGTCTCCTCATTCTTACCCGGCAAACTACGCAGGCCAATGACCAGACGCAACGCAGCTCTTTTTCCGAGCCAAAATATGTCGGGGGTCCGGGGGCTGCCCCCCGGCACAGCGCGCAAGGCCACGCCTTGAGCGCAAATCAGGCGCGCCCGTAAGCGCCACCAATCGCAACCTGCACAGCATCGGCAGGTGTGCGATCGGCCCAAGTGACCAACTGAATGGCCGGATAATACTGCTCACAACTGGCAACAGCCGCACTGATCATCGTGTCGACTTGCTCTGATCCAGCAACCTGCTCTCCTGCAAGCACAAGACCATAGCGGTACACCATCATTTTTTGCTCTTCCCACCACGTGAACGATCCAGCCCAGCAGCGATCATTGATCGTGTTCAACGTCTCGTACAATGCCCCCATCCGGTGCGCGGGCGGTTCCATCTCAAACGTGCAAATCAAACGCAGTGTTTCGTCATAAGCCGACCAAGCCAGCGTAATCGCATAGGTGCGCCATTGACCCTCAACCGCCATCGCAATTTGGTCGTCATGAATACGGTCAAATTCCCACGCATGGTTGGCGGCAATATGTTCCACCAAATCAATCGGGTGCAGATCATCGCTATCGAAATACTCTGTCGTCAGCGCCATGTGCTCGGCCTTCGTTTTTGGCCCATTGCACCGGTACAGATCGGGTCTTGGGCTAGGTGTTCACTCAAGAAACAGTAGTGTTCTTGTTTTAGTCCTACTGCATATGGTGCAACTACACCCACTGCGTGTAAAGCAGTTTCTTGGGGATAAGTCGATGTTACGGTAAAATTTATGTGGATAAGACAGGCGTTGCCAATCACGTGGGACCCAATCAAGATACGCAAAACAGGAGTGACCCGATGAACACCGCACTTTTACGCGCCCTTTGCGAAACCCCCGGCGTGCCGGGCAATGAACACCGTGTGCGTGATTTGATCATATCCGAGATTGACGGACTGTTCGACGAGGTCCGCGTGGATGCAATGGGCTCGTTACTTTGCAAACGCAACGCAGACCGCGAAGGCGCGCCTAAGGTCATGCTCCTGTGCCATATGGACGAAATCGGCTTTCTGGTCAGCCACATCAGCAAAGACGGCTACATCTATATGCAAGCCGTGGGCGGCTTTGATCCACGCAACTTGTTCTCACGGCGCGTGCGGGTCTGCACCGATGACGGCGATTTCTTTGGCGTCATGAACCCAAGCGGCAAACCTCTGCACATCTCATCGCCAGAAGATCGCAAGAAAATCCCCGCCGTGGGTGATTTCTTTGTTGATCTCGGCATGGGCAAAAAATCCCACGATCACATTAAGGTCGGTGACTTTGTCGTCATGGAAGAACCGTTCTTGGAAATGGGCGACAAATTTGTATCCAAGGCGCTCGATAACCGCGTGGCCTGCTGGCTCGGCATTGAGGCAATCCGCGATCTGGTCGACAAGGGACGCGGCGCCGAAATCCATGTTGTGTTCACCACCCAAGAAGAGGTCGGACTACGCGGCGCACGCACGTCTGCCTTTGCGATCCAGCCAGATGTCGGCATCGGTATCGACACAACCCTGTCCTGCGACACTCCCGGCATCCCTGAAAAGGACGCGACGACTGTGCAAGGCAATGGCTTCGGCCTACACGTGCGCGATTCGTCGTTCATCGCTGATCGGGACTTGGTCAAACAAATTGAAGCCATCGCAATCGCCAACGACATCCCATACCAGCGGACCATGTTAGCTGCAGGCGGCCAAGACGGCGCAGCAGCACAACAAGCCGCCGCAGGTGCACGCGCTGTCGGAATCGTGGTCGGCACACGCTACATTCACACCGTGACTGAAATGGTCGAAAAATCCGATCTAGCAGCCGCGCGCGATATATTGGTGGCCTATTTGTCGACTTTTGAATGATGCCAAATGAACGCAGAGCACCCCCACTATCGAAGTACGGTGACTATCGCTAATGGCCCGCCATCGACAACGTTTCCACAACGCCCGCCAGCATCTTCTCGCAGGCTTTAATCTGGCTTAGCTCCAGATATTCATCGGGTTTATGGCCCTGTCCTTCCATTGAACCGGGACCACAAACAATCGTCGGGATGCCAAGCCCGTCAAAAAACCCAGCTTCGGTCCCAAAGGCAACTTTGGTCGTTTGCTTCGTTTTCAAAAGACGTTGCGCCAATTGCTCAGCATCAGGGTTTTGCGCGCCATCAAGCCCAGGGTAGGTATTATAGCGGTCGATCTCGATGCGTGCCAGCGACCAAATCTCGCGATATCGGGCTTCGATATCATAGATTACTTGTGTGATGCGGGACATGATTTCACTTGGGGCATCGGCAGCAAGATGACGGTATTCAAAGTCGATCACGGCGCGGTCCGGCACAATGTTCAGCGCCATACCACCTGACATTTTGCCGATGTGAAGCGTGGTATAGGGGATATCATAGGCTGGGTCATGGGCGCCATTTTTCTGGTACCAGTCTTGCACATTGCGCAAGCCAGTGACGGTTTCAACGGCCAGATGTAATGCGTTAACAAACTTTGGTGCCAGCGCTGAATGTCCACTCTGACCGTGACAAACCGCGCGCAGGGCCGCCTTACCCTTATGTCCAACCGCAATTTTCATCTCGGTTGGTTCTCCAACGATGCAGGCGCGGGGGCTGCCAAGATACGGGATCAGTTTTGGCAACATTTCTCGAATGCCCACACAGCCGATTTCCTCGTCATAGGAAAACACCAGTTTAAGCGGTTCTGTAAGACGCATGCGCGCAGCCATGTCGGCAGCGGCAAGCATACAAGCAATGTAGCCTTTCATATCGGTCGTGCCGCGCCCGAACAGCCGATCACCTTCGCGGCTAAGTATAAAAGGCGCGCGGGTCCAAATTTGCCCCTCAACCGGCACCACGTCAGTATGTGCAGACAAAAGCACGCCACCCGCGATCTGCGGACCAATTTCAGCAAAAAGCCCACATTTGCCCGCTGCGGTACCCGCTATGCGCGATGTTCGCGCACCCCTGCCACGCAAGAATCCTTCGATAAAGTCGATGATCTTGAGGTTCGATTTAGCACTCACTGTGTCAAAGCTAATAAGCTGTTCTAATGTCTCTAATGTGAGTGACATGCGATATATCCTTCAACGATCAGTTGCGGTGAAACGGCGTTTATCATCCCCCGCGTCAAGCGCTCAAGGCGAAAAAGTCATGGCATAACCAATGAAATTCTTCAGCAGGCTTCGACAGTTTCCGCCCCTTTTTCATTGCCAGAACAACGCGGCTAGGGGCGATGTTTGTCACCAATCGGCGCATAACAAGTGCTTTGCCATCGTAGGTCATAGATGACGCCGGTTTGGTTGAAAGCAATGAAAACCCCAAGCCATGCCCGACCATTCCGCGCACCGTTTCAAAAGAAGACGACTGAAACGCAATGTTCGGCGTGATGCCAGCATCTGTTAGAATATTCAAAAAATAATCACGACTTGGTGGCGCGTTCAACAAGATCATCGGCTGATCAGCAAGATCGCTGGGCTGAATTTCGTCCAGAGCAGCCAATGGGTGATTTTCCGCCAATAAGACATGCGGCTGTATGTTGGTCAGAACCATCGTCTCAAGTTCGTCGCTAAGGTCAATGTCGTAAAGCAATCCAATTTCGGTTTCGCCTGCCAACAGGCTTTCTTGTATTCGGCGCTGATCACCTTCGACCAATTGGATCAATGCATCTGGGTCGCGCTCTGCCATTCGGCTGACCATTTGCGGCAAAATATATGGCCCAAAGGTGTGGAAACATCCCACCGACAGCTTACGCGCACTTGCATCTTGGCCAGCCAAAATTGACCCGGCTGTTTCAATGGGTGTGGCGGACCCATACGCGCGGTTGGCGTAAATCAAAGGTGAGCCGCGATCCCCTAGAAAAAGATCGTCTACTTCGCCAAAAAACACGTAGTGCGTTCCGACTTTTTCTGACGAGACCACTTTGCAATCAAATCCGGCTAATGGATCAACGACCCTTGGCGCACCTGTGGACATATCCACCCAGTCGCAGCAGCCGAACTTATCGTCAATCTGGTCCTTAAATCTGTCTCTTATACACATCTGACGCTGCCGACGAATAGAGAGGTGTAG
>OJHH01000267.1_pt1 | contig 17238 bp, 15 predicted proteins | sample 1594911 | NCBI WGS metagenome assembly OJHH01 (sample SAMN05416787, study PRJEB24817) | seawater metagenome | isolation source: Sea water | place: Canada:Atlantic | collected 2013-11
TACACCTCTCTATTCGTCGGCAGCGTCAGATGTGTATAAGAGACAGATCTTTAACTGCGGGTGCGTTTGACCTTGCGGGCGGTCTTGGCGGCCTTCTTCTTTGACGACCCAGCCTTGCGATGCGGCGGCTTGCCACGACCACGAGGCGCGCCACGAGATGGGCCGCTTGGCATTGCAGTTCCGTCAAGCGTGATCAGCTCGGCAGTCAGACCACCGGTGATCGGGCCAGCCTCTGCCAATTTGACAACAACCCGCTGACCCAGCCCGATCATGATCCCCGACTTTGACCCCATCAACGTCTGGCTGTCTTGGTCATGATCGAAATATTCGGTCCCCAACGTGCGGATCGGGACCAGCGCGTCAGCACCCGTTTCATCAAGCTTCACAAAGATGCCAAACTTGGCGATGCCACTGATGCGCCCCGACAATTCAACGCCCATGCGCTCGGATAGGAACGCGGCAAGATAGCGATCAGTCGTATCACGTTCAGCGACCATCGAGCGACGTTCTGTATCTGAAATTTGCTTGGCGGTTTCGGCCAGATGATCAACATCCCAAGGCGACAACCCATCAGCCCCCCAACGGTGCGATGCGACCAAAGCACGGTGCACGATCAAATCAGCATAGCGCCGGATCGGCGATGTGAAATGCGCATAGGCTTTTAACGCCAAACCGAAGTGGCCAAAGTTTTCGGGGAAATAGTATGCCTGCGTCATCGACCGCAGGGTCGAAATATTGATCAGTTCTGCGTGGTCGGTACCACTGGCTTGCTTCAACAACCGGTTCAAATGTGCGGTCTGTAAAACCTGACCCTTGGCCAGTTGAAGACCGGACGCATTCGCGACCTCGCGCAGCAATTCCAACTTCTCTTGGCTTGGCTCTTCGTGCACGCGAAACAGCAGCGGGGTCTGTTTGTCGATCAATGTCTCGGCGGCAGCAACGTTCGCCAACACCATGAATTCCTCGATCAGTTTATGCGCGTCAAGACGATCCTTAAAGTTCACAGACGTGACCTTGCCATCATCGTCCAAAACGATCTGGCGCTCTGGCAGATCAAGCTCTAGCGGTTGGCGCACAGCACGGGCCTTTTTCAGCGCGGCGTAGGCGGCATAAAGCGGGCGGATAACATCAGTAACCAACGGGGCAACCTGATCGTCTGGCGCTCCGTCCATCGCGGCCTGCACCTGTTCGTAATTCAACGAGGCGGCGGATTTCATTAAGGCGCGGTGGAACTCATGGCTGACCTTGTTACCTTCGGTATCAATGCGCATGGCAACCGCCAAACAGGCGCGCTCAACGCCTTCGTGCAGGGAACATAGATCACCCGACAGGCTGTCGGGCAGCATTGGAACAACACGATCTGGGAAATACGACGAGTTGCCGCGCTTACGCGCCTCTCGGTCCAGCTCAGAATTCGGGGTCACATAATGGGCGACATCGGCAATTGCGACCCAAATGGTCATCTCGCCGTTATCATGGGTTTCAACATAACAGGCATCGTCGTGATCGCGGGCATCCCATGGGTCAATCGTGACCAACGGCATGTCGCGCAAATCTTTGCGGTTGCCCAATGGGGCACCGACGGCAGCGGCGGCCTCTGCGATGACTTCATCAGGGAAATGATCGGGAATCCCGTGTTGGTGAATTGCGATCAATGACACAGCACGCGGCTGCGACGGATCACCCAAGCGGGCAACGATGCGGGCTTTGGGCAGACCCATCCGACCGCGTGGACCAGATTGTTCAGCCTCGACCAGCTCGCCGTCCTTGGCGCCACCCGTGGCACCCTCGGGAATGGCCCATTCTTTGTCGGACCCCTTTTCAATCGGCAGCACACGGCCACCTTCTGATCCAGCACGGTACACACCTAAAATACGCTCGGCGTTATTATCAAGACGGCGGATCATGCGACCCGTATGGCTGTAACTTTCGGTCGGCGCGACAGTCACGCGACCCAAAATACGGTCACCTTTGCCCAACGCAGGATCACCATCGCGCAGCGTCATTAAGATGATCGGCTCGGCACCAGTGCCAGCCCACTCCAGCGGACGGGCAAACAGATCACCATCGGTATCAACGCCAGTGATTTCCAACACGGACACCGGCGGCAGGTCTTCGGCATCGCGATAGCTCGACTTACGCTTGGTCAAATGACCCTCGTCCTCCAACTCGCGCAACATACGTTTCAGATCAATGCGCTGAGCGCCCTTGATATCAAACGCCTTGGCGATGTCGCGCTTAGCGGCTTTGGTGGGATGGTCGGAAATCCACTGTAGGATTTCGGCTTTGGAAGGGATCTGTTTCATGTCCCACGCCTTAGCACGCAGGCCACGAGGGGTTAAGCGAAATAGTTGGTCAGGATACGCAGGTAGATCGCCTTAAGTTGACCAATCTGATCAACTGCAACACGTTCATCAACCTGATGCATCGTGCGACCCACCAATCCAAACTCAACTACAGGACAGTGGTTTTTGACAAAACGCGCGTCCGAAGTACCACCAGAGGTCGACAACTCAGGGCTACGTCCAGTTTCGGCTTTCACAGCGCCGGCAATCAGATCAGACAAATCGCCAGGTGGGGTGATGAAACTCTCGCCGGAAATCTTGATCTCCATCGACACGGTTACACCCGTCTCGACCATGATCTTATCGGCTTCAGCTTGCAGCCACGCGGACACGGATGCGCCGCTATGTTGATCATTAAACCGAATATTCACCGCAGCGGTCATCCGCGCAGGAATAACATTTGTCGCAGGATTTCCAGTATCAATCGTGACCACCGCCAAAGACGACGGGTCAAAATGATCGGTGCCCTGATCCATCTCAAACGCGGCCAAGCGATCCAACAGGCGGACCCCCGCATGCAGCGGATTTTTGGCGCGGTGCGGATAGGCGGAATGACCTTGAACACCCGTCACTGTGATCCAAGCGGTCAACGACCCACGGCGGCCAATTTTCATTGCCTCGCCCATGACATCGGGGCAAGTCGGCTCGCCCACCAGACAGACTGACATCGCCTCGTTATTGGCAACCATCCAATCAAGCAGCGCAACGGTGCCATCCAGCGCCACACCTTCCTCGTCGCCGGTGATCGCCAGCACAACCGCGCCGTCTGGCGGGGTGTTCTGGACAAAGTCGATGGCAGCGGCGGCAAAGGCGGCAACGCCGGATTTCATATCCGTAGACCCACGACCGTATAGGAACCCATCCTTAATCTCGGCGCCAAACGGGGGCATCGTCCATGCGGCTTCATCGCCCAAAGGAACAACATCGGTGTGACCGTTAAATCCGAACGTGCGGTTGGCACCTTTGCGGCCCCAGCGGGCATATAAATTGCAAACGCCGCCACGATCAACGCGGGTGCAGTCAAACCCTGCATCAGACAACAGCTTGTCCAGCAATACCAACGCACCGCCTTCAATCGGGGTGACAGACGGGCAGCGCACAAGGGCTGCAGTGAGGGCGACAGGGTCGGTGTTCGTTGGCATGTTGGTGTCCTTGCTAGTCACCATCTGGCTAGCCCGCCGTTGGTAATTGCGCAAGTACGGGTTGTGACATCCGAGTCACACCAATTTCGGATTACGTGAAGGTAGGTCTATAAACCACTCTTTCAAAACAGAAATATCGCGTATCGTGAACGTAATAAGTGACCCGAGGCAGGGCAAGCCCTAAATGGGTGTAGGCACGAGCAGTGTGCCACAACATATAGACGAGAGGGCAAAACTCTCGGAGGGCGTATGCCTTGTCATCAGGTCCGTTTGGGCATGAGGCAAGAATAATGGTTACAGCAAAAATGCTGAACTCGACCACCACGACTGCGATTTTCGCAGCAAAATCGGCTGTGGTGGCACACGCATGAGCTGGATCGGTCTACGCGACAATGTCGGTGGTGTGTTCAGTCCAATCGGGCTTGGCCGTGCTAGTCGTGCAACGTTTGACCTAGACGCGGTCATGCCGCGCGGGACGTTGATGATGGAATTTGCGTCTGATCCGCGTGGCGGTGTGCAGACATTGTTGAAATATGGGTCGTCACATCCGTGGGCCGCTGGGCTGACACTTACGCTTGCTGGGAACGGGATGTTGACGCTGACGCAGTGGCAGGGCGATCAACGGCGCGTTCACCGACTTGCAACCGACGTTTTGACCGTGAAACCCAGCGTGACCGTGACCTATACTTGGGATGCACCCTTGCGGCGCGGCGTCCTTGCGCTTGAAGTCGGGGACAGCGTTCCAGTATTTGCAGAATTGATTGCGCCGCTGCCTCTGTCGATGCGTGACGGTGTGCGCATGATGGCCGACGCGCGGCATTGCGCAGTGAATTCCGGGGCAACCTTTGTGGCGATCGCGGATGAGCTGATGCCAATTGGGGTCCTGCTGACGCTTGGCGGGGATACAATGATCCAAACGCCCAAAGGGTCCGTTGCAGTGTCTAATCTGCGGGCAGGGCAAATGGTCACAACGGCACGCGGCGATACAGCACAAATACGCTGGTGTGGGTCAGCGTTATTGCCTGCGCGCGGGCGGTTTGCACCGCTGACGTTGCGGGCACCTTACCACGGGCTGCACCAAGACATGACAGTCGCACCAAATCAACGGCTTCAGGCGGTGGGATCCGAGGTGGAATACCTTTTTGGGACAGATACCGTGGCCATGCGGGCGGGTCATATGGCTGATGGGCTGTCGGTACGTCCGGCGGCTTGCGGGCTGACCTATCGGTACTGGCAGGTTCTGTTGGACAGGGCGGCGCCGATGCAAGTCGCGGGTCTTGTTTTCGAAGGGCTGGACGTCACAGGCGTGCGGCTTGATGCATCTTTGCGGCAACACAGCGTCTTGGCGACGTTGCCTGCAGAACTGATCCCGATGCAAAAAGGCGTCGAGGTGCCGCTTTTGCAGTCCTACGAAACACTGACTTTGCGTACGCTATTGGTCGCCTGATCCGGGTTCGTCAAAAAACGGGGTCATCTGGGCGACAATAACGCTGTTTTCATCGAGCGCGCGCTGCATCAGCTCTTTTTCATCATCAGATATCTCGTGGCCCTCGGCCAGCCGCTCTTCAAGCGTGCCATATCCGCTGACATCCAGCGGGGACAGGTCGGCTTGCTTTAAGATCGCGACGGTTTCGCGGACGGCCTCTGCTTCGTCGATACCAGATGCGTAACACATCAACGCAGCACCGGTTGCGCCCTTGGGCATACCATCATCGTCACTGCGGCCCACTTCGACAAGCAAAGTGAACACTTTTTGGCGGCTCGGTTTCTTGGTCATGGTCACGGCTTTCAAATTACAATAGGGCATCTTGGCGGCGTTGTCCGCTTGTCATAATAAGGCATTTCGCACAATGTTGGCGAGGGGACAAGAATGGGTGACGCGATGAACGGCATTATTCGGGGGCTGATGGCGCTCTCATTGTGGGTTGGGGCTGGGTCTGCGCAGGCACAATCAGCACAAGAGCTGACGATCTCAACGGTGACACGGGCGCCATTCTCGATGCTTGTGGACGGTGTCGATGTCGGCTTCAGCGTCGATTTGCTGGCCGCCGTTGCGCAAGAACTTAACCTGTCCATCACTTACGTTCGCAAAGACGGGTTCAGCGAAATGCTGGACGCCGTGCAAGACGGCAGCGTTAATGCGGCGCTTGTGAATATCTCGATCACAGCAGAGCGCGAACGGCTGATGGATTTTTCCCAACCGATTTTTGAAAGCGGTGTGCAGGTCATGATGGCATCTCAGGCCAGCAGCAGCACGACCTTGCTTAAGGCACTGTTCACCCGTCAGATTGGGCTGGCAGTGTTGGCCGCACTTATTTTGCTGTTCGGCGGCGGCATGTTGATGTGGGTGTTCGAGCGGCACAAGCAACCCTATTTTGACCGCAGCGCGCGCGACGCAGCATTCCCCGCATTCTGGTGGGCACTTAATCTGGTCGTGAACGGCGGGTTCGAAGAACGCGTCCCGCAAAGCCGTGGCGGCCGCTTCTTTGCGGTGTTTCTCGTGATCTCAAGCCTGTTCATCGTGTCTATATTTGTGGCGCAAATCACGGCGGCCCTGACCATCAGCGCGATCCAAAACAATATCGATAGCATCAATGATCTCGATGGGCGGCCCGTGGGCACGATCAACGGATCAACGTCGGCGACCTATCTTGATCAGCGCGGCATCGGCTTTCGGGGATACAATGACCTGCAAACAATGCTTGCCGATTTTGAGGCGGATGAGCTGGATGCGGTGGTCTTTGATGGGCCGATTTTGGCCTATTACGTGCGTACAAAATCGGATGGAAACGCGCAGCTACTGGAACGGGTCTACAAACCCGAAAACTACGGTATGGCCTTCCCGACCGGCAGCAATTTGCGTGAAGATGTTGACCAAGCCATGCTGCGCATGCGTGAGGACGGCACCTATAATGAATTGCTGATCAAATGGTTTGGGGCGGCCTACGCGCGTCGTTAAGCGGCGTCATCAACCCAACGAGATTTGGCGGCCCAAAGCGCCGAAATGATCAGCACGCCCTGCATGGGAATAAAATAGATCGCGAACAACGCGACATAAACCCACGCGCCGCGACTCTCGACCAGCCCACCCACGATAAACGGGGCGGACAGGCCAGCAATTGTGAAAAACAAAACTGCATCCACCGCAACCAACCCCCAAGCAGCGAACCAGCTTGGGGTGTCACCTGCCGCAATACGGCGGCGGGCAAATGTGCGGCTTAGGATCATCAGTCGCGCAACAGCTCGTTGATGCCTGTCTTGGAACGGGTCTTGGCATCCACGCGCTTTACGATCACGGCGCAATACAGGTTGATGCCGTTCTTGGATGGCATCGAACCCGCAACGACAACCGAATATGGTGGCACTTCGCCGTAAAACACTTCGCCAGTTTCGCGGTCCACGATCTTGGTTGATTGGCCGATAAACACGCCCATGCCGAGCACGGACCCTTCGCGAATGATGCAACCTTCAACGACCTCAGAACGGGCACCGATAAAGCAGTTGTCTTCAATAATTGTCGGACCAGCTTGCATTGGCTCCAACACACCGCCGATACCAACGCCACCAGACAGGTGCACGTTTTTGCCGATTTGTGCGCAAGATCCAACAGTGGCCCAACCGTCAACCATAGAACCCTCGTCAACATATGCGCCAAGGTTCACAAACGATGGCATCAGCACAACGCCTTTGCCAATGAATGCAGAGCGACGCACGATGGACCCGGGTACAGCGCGGAAACCCGCGTCGCGCCACTGGTTTTCACCCCAACCGTCAAACTTGGAAGGCACCTTATCCCACCAAGTCGTGCCGCCATTACCACCGGAAATAGGTTCCATGTCATTCAGACGGAACGACAACAGCACGGCCTTCTTGGCCCACTGGTTCACATGCCAATCGCCATTCTCCTGACGCTCAGCCACACGCAGTTTGCCGCTATCAAGGGCATTCATTGTGTCGGTGATGGCCTCGCGGACCTCGCCTTGGGTGTTGATCGTGATCGTGTCGCGCGCATCCCATGCGGCTTCGATTGCGGTCTCTAGTGCGGCGTTAGACATGGGGCTGGCTCCTTTAAGGTCATCTGTTAGGGCCGCTATACTGTGATGGCGGCAGTCGTGCAATCTGTCAGAGGTAACGCAACGGGCATTTGCATCCCGTCTCGTTTGCGGCAAGTGTATGCCCAAATACGCATTAGCCAAATACGCATTAGAAAGTAACCAGTATGAACAAAGACGTCCGCCATCACCCGCTTCGTGACAGTCACCAAGATCGCACGGAAGCCAAGCAGGTCCCCGACACGCCGCAAACGCGGGCGCCTGAATATCGACTGGCCTTTGCAGATGACGATTTCTTGTGTCGTGATGAATTGCGCCCCGTGCGCCTACAGCTTGAATTGCTCAAGCCAGATTTGCTGATGAGCGAAGCAGGGATCGAAAGCACAATCGTGCTATTCGGTGGTGCCCGCATTCCAGAGCCAGCAAAGAAAGACACCGCACGGACAAAATCATTGGCGGATCTGTCAAAATACTATGACGAGGCGCGCAAGTTCGCAGAATTGATGACTGCGCGGTCGATGAAAACCGGCGGGCGCGAAAACGTCATTGTCACGGGCGGTGGTCCGGGCGTGATGGAAGCAGGCAACCGCGGTGCAGTTGACGCAGGCGGACGGTCCATCGGGCTGAACATCGTGTTGCCGCATGAACAAGCGCCGAACGAATATGTGACACCAGAACTGTGCTTCAACTTTCACTACTTTGCGATCCGCAAGATGCATTTCCTGATGCGCGCGGCAGCGATCACCGTTTTCCCCGGTGGGTTCGGCACGCTGGACGAAACATTCGAAGCCCTGACGTTGATCCAAACAGGCCGCATGGAACGGGTGCCGTTCCTGCTATTTGGAGAAGAATTCTGGCGCGGGATCATCAATTGGGAAACGTTGGCCGACGCCGGCACGATTTCCGCCGACGATCTCGAATTGTTCAAATTCGTTGAAACCGCTGAAGAGGCGATCGCAGCCATCGATAACTGGAGCGACCGGAAAAAACGCACCGCACTGCCGGACCGTTAAGGCGCCTCAGGCACTTCTAAAAACTGCATTGGCGGCAGATCAGGTTCACGAATGGCCTGAATTGCCGCCTTTGCCAAAAAGTCACCTGCTTCGCCGACAGATTCTGACATCGACAGAATATTGGCGCGGAACAATTGCAAAAATGGCGTCGCCTCTTTGGATAAAACGTCAATTTCTTGGCCCACTGTCATGCCCAAACTTTCAAGCGCGCCCACGGATGCCATGGCCGACGTGGTTGATGCAGCGACAATTGCGTCAGTTTCTGGATGGGCCCTCAAATAAGCCGTCACTTGTTCGATCACGGGGCCGGGCGGATCATCACTTGATACGTTGTCCAACACATTCAGCGTCTGATTGTTGGCATCGGCTGCGCCCTGCAATCCATTGACCAGATGCACCCCATAACTTTGGCGCTGAGGAGGGGCGACAGCCAAAATAGATTTGCGACCGCGACTTGCCAATAGGTCAATCGCGAACTGGCCAAACGCACCATTGTCAAAATCATAATACGGGTGGCTGTCGGCCCAATTGCTGCGGCCGTGGGTGGCAAACGGGAATTTACGCTCCATCAGATACGCGATGCGGACATCTTCGGGTTCAATCTGGTTCAGAATAATCGCATCGGCCGACCCGGTTTCAACGATATAACGAATGGGTTTCAGTAAGTCATCTTGAGGGGAATAGGGCGTAACGTTCAAATGAAATCGGGTGCCCACAAGCCCGCTGGCGACCGACGAAATCAGATGTGCGGTGTGGTTGTCGTGCTGTGTCGACATCACAAGGCTGATCACATTGGTGCGACCCGTGCGCAAACGAACGCCTGCGCGGTTCGGCACATAACCGATTTCATCTGCGATTTTGCGGACCAATTCCTTGGTCTTCTTGCCAATATCAGGGGCGTCATTTAAGGCACGCGATACCGTCGGCACCGCAAGCCCGCTCATCAGCGCGATCGTCTTTAGGGTTGGCTTCCCGTCTGCTGGCATTGCTGCCTGCGCCGAGATAATTGTCTTTGTTCGCGCCATTGGTTCACCTTGATTGTGCGTCACACGGTCATTTCGACCACATGAAAGCGACGTCCTTAGATAACGAATCTGCTACAACTTCAAACATTTGGTAAAAATGTTGCGTCTTTTAAGGTTACAGTGAATTTTTATGTCTTGCTAGGACAATCTAAATCGTTATAGGTTTTTCTACAACGATTTAGAACCAGGGAGGAAAGAATCGTGAAACTTTCAACAAAACTGCTCGCAGCGACTGCAATGGTCTCCGCATCAGCGGCATCCGCTGTCGAACTTGAAGTAACGCATTGGTGGACATCAGGTGGCGAAGCCGCTGCTGTTTCCAAATTTGCTGACGCATGGAATGCCACAGGCAACACATGGGTTGACGGTGCGATTGCTGGATCCGGCGGCACTGCGCGCCCGATCATTATCTCGCGTATCATTGGCGGCGATCCAATGGGTGCCACACAGATGAACCACGGCCGTCAGGCTGAAGAACTCATCGAAGCAGGCCTTTTGCTTGATCTATCAGATGTTGCCGAAGCGGGCGGCTGGGCTGATCTTGTTAATCCATCTTCTTTGCTAGAATCTTGCACATTGGACGGCAAAATTTATTGCGTTCCGGTAAATATCCACTCCGCACAGTGGATCTGGCTGTCACACTCAGCTTATGAAAATGCAGGGCTTTCTGTTCCAACCGATTGGTACGAATTCGCCGCGTCTGCTGGTGATTTGCAAGCAGCAGGCACGTTGCCATTGGCAATGGGTCAGCAGGGCTGGCAGCAAAACATCGCGTTTGGCGCGATTACACTTGCTGTTGCAGGTCTGGACGCTTGGAAAGGTGTCAACGTCGACAAAAACGCTGATGTTGCACGCGGTGCAGAATACACAGCTGCGTTCGAAGCGGTTGCAGCGGCACGTGCCTTTGCTGTCGGGTCCAACGTCCAAGATTGGAACCTTGCAACAAACATGGTCATCACCGGCTCTGCTGGTGCGCAAATCATGGGTGACTGGGCGCAGGGCGAATTCGCCGTGGCCGAACAAGTCGAAGGCGAGGACTACTCTTGCTTGCCAGGTCTGGGTCTGAACGATGTTTTGGACACCGGCGGTGACGCGTTCTACTTCCCAGTTAACGACGACCCAGAAATCACAGCGGCACAGAAAGAAATGGCTGCATTGTTGATCTCACCAGAAGCACAGGTTTCTTTCAACCTTGCAAAAGGGTCGCTTCCAGTGCGCGGCGACATCGATATGTCGACTGCAAACGGTTGCATGCAAAAGGGTCTGGAGATCTTGGCAAGCGGTGGCATTTTGCCATCGAGTGATATCTCGTTCTCTCAAGATACGACGCTTCAGATCGAAGACCTGATGGCGCAGTTCTGGTCCAGCGACATGTCTGCTGCAGATGCACAGGCGAGCTATGCCAACCTGATCGAAAACGCTGACTAAGCGACGACAATCTGGTCCGGCGGTACAGCTGCCGGACCAACCCATTTTCTGATATTCCCCATATTTGGAGCCGACACGATGACCGTGGCCTCGGACCCCCCTCTTCGCACCGCCAAACGACCTAACCGCCTGTTTAAAAACATGATGGCCAAGATTGCCTCGATCCCGATGATCCTGACGGCGCTTGTGGTTTTTGTTGGTGGCACGGCGTGGACAGTTGTTTATTCGTTCACCGGCTCTCGGATGTTGCCCAAAACCAAATGGGTTGGGTTGGATCAATACGAGCGGCTTTGGGATTCAGATCGCTGGATCATCTCGATCAAAAACCTTGGCATCTACGGTGGATGCTCAATGGTCCTGACGCTTGTTTTAGGCTTCTGCCTCGCGGCCTGCCTTGACCGAAAAATCCGGTTCGAGTCCGCGTTCCGCACGATCTTCCTCTACCCGTTTGCCCTTTCATTCGTCGTGACAGGCCTTGCATGGCAGTGGATTCTGAACCCCGACTTTGGACTGCAAAGCGTGGTGCGCGGTTGGGGCTGGGAAACCTTTACATTCAACCCGATCAACGACCCAGACACAGTCATCTTTGGGCTGCTCATCGCGGGCCTTTGGCAGGGGACAGGGCTGATCATGTGCATCATGCTCGCGGGTTTGCGGGGCATCGATGATGACATCTGGAACGCCGCCAAAGTGGACGGCATCGGCACGGTGAAAACCTACGTCGTTGTTATCATTCCAATGATGCGGCCCGTGTTCATCACAGCGCTGGTGCTCATCGCATCAGGGATCATCAAACTGTACGATCTTGTCGTCGCACAAACAGGCGGTGGGCCGGGGTTATCATCCGAAGTCCCCGCGAAATACGTGATCGAACTTATGTTCCGCGCACAAAACTTGGGCCAAGGCTTTGCGGCCTCATCCATGATGCTTCTCTCGGTTGTGATCATCCTGATCCCTTGGGCTTACCTCGAATTTGGAGGCCGTAAAAATGGCTGATATTACCATGACTGGCCCGCGCGGCCCGAAACCGAAAAAAGCATTCTCGCGTGCCAATATTTTCCTTTACGGCACGCTCATCATGGTCAGCATGTATTACCTGCTGCCGCTTTATGTGATGGTCGTCACATCGCTCAAGGGGATGCCCGAAATCCGCATGGGCAACGTGTTTGGCCCACCAATGGAAATCACCTTTGAACCTTGGGTCAAGGCATGGTCGCAGGCCTGCACAGGCATCAACTGTGACGGTCTTTCACGCGGCTTTGGCAACTCTGTACGCATCCTGATCCCGTCGCTACTTTTGTCAGTAACTATCGCATCCATCAACGGATACGCATTGTCGAACTGGAAATTCAAAGGCTCCGAAGTCTTCTTTACGATCCTGATCATCGGGGCGTTCATCCCGTACCAAACGATGCTCTACCCGATCGTGATCCTATTGCGCGAAATCGGTCTCATGGGATCAATCGGTGGCTTGGTCTTGGTGCATACGATCTTTGGGATGCCGATCCTGACGCTGCTGTTCCGCAACTACTTTGCCTCGATACCCGAGGAATTGTTTAAGGCGGCGCGCGTCGACGGTGCTGGGTTCTGGCAGATCTACTTTCAGATCATGTTGCCAATGGCGCTGCCGATCTTTGTGGTCGCGATCATCTTACAAGTCACAGGCATCTGGAACGATTTCTTGTTCGGCGTGATCTACACCAAACCGTCGACCTACCCGATGACAGTGCAGCTTAATAACATCGTAAACTCGGTCCAAGGGATCAAGGAATACAATGTGAATATGGCGGCTACTCTGCTGACCGGTCTGGTCCCTCTCATCATTTACTTTGCCTCAGGCAAACTCTTTGTCCGCGGCATCGCCGCTGGCGCAGTCAAAGGCTGAATATATCATGGCAAACTCCGTAGAAATCAAAAATCTGGACCTCAGCTTTGGCGCCGTCAAAGTATTGCGGAACCTGAACCTCGAAATTGCAGAAGGCGAATTCCTCGTGCTGCTCGGCTCGTCGGGCTGCGGGAAATCGACACTGCTGAACTGCATCGCGGGACTGCTAGAAGTCACCGACGGGCAGATTTTCATCAAAGGTGAAAACGTCACGTGGGCAGAGCCATCGGATCGGGGCATCGGTATGGTGTTCCAATCCTACGCGCTTTACCCGCAGATGACGGTTAGGGGAAACCTGTCGTTTGGCCTCAAAAACGCCAAAGTACCCAAGCCCGAGATCGAAAAACGGGTCGCCCGCGCGTCAGAAATCCTGCAAATCGAAGCCCTGCTTGACCGTAAACCAGGTGCGCTGTCTGGCGGACAACGGCAACGGGTTGCAATCGGGCGGGCATTGGTGCGCGACGTGGATGTGTTCCTGTTCGACGAACCACTGTCCAACCTTGATGCAAAACTGCGGGCCGACCTGCGGGTTGAACTGAAACGCCTGCACAACCAACTTCAAAACACGATGATCTACGTGACCCATGATCAGGTCGAGGCGATGACCCTCGCTGATCGGATCGCGGTGATGAAGGGCGGCTTGATCATGCAGCTCGGCACCCCAGACGAGATTTATAACCGACCGTTGAACCTTTATGTGGCGGATTTCATTGGCTCACCGTCAATGAACTTTATCACAGGTAAACTCGAAGGCGGCGTCTTTGCAGGCGGCGACCTGACCATGTCCGTGGATGGTTATGAATTCGTGGGTGACACCGCACCAAATGGGGCCGCGACAATCGGCATCCGACCCGAACACATCATCACAGGCGAGCTGGCTGGCGGTGCACCGCACAGGATGGATATGGTCGTGGAACTGGTTGAGCCGATGGGCTCTGACACGCTGGTCTACACCACCCTAAACGGCGAGACATTCCGCATTCGCATGGATGGACAAGCCAAGGTCACAAAGGGCGAAACCCTGACCGTGGGTATCGACCCAGCACGCGCATCCTTGTTCGATCCAAAATCCGAGGCGCGTCTGTAATGACTGTCGATTTGGCTGGCCTCTGGTCGCTGTCTGATGACAGCGGGGGCTATGCTTGCGACCTTTTTCTGCCCGGCGATGGGATCAGCGCGCTGCACACTGCTGGCCTAATTCCCGATCCGTACTGGGGGCGAAACGAATACGATCTGCGTTGGATTGGTGAACGCGATTGGACAGCGACGCAGGTGTTCGACCTGACGGACCCAGACGTTGATCTGGTGCTTTCGATGGTCGACACGGTTGTGACCGTGCGGGTCAACAATGTGGTGGTTCTTAACGCGCAGAACAGTTTCCGCGACTATCGTGTACCTCTTGCGGGTACGGCAAAGGTCGGTGAAAATACCATCAAAGTGACCTTTCATTCCCCCGTCAAAGCAGGGCAAGCGGCACAAGACGCGCATCCGTTTTTCCTGCCTTGGCAGACATCAAATTCACCAATTCCGAACGGGAATATGCTGCGCAAAATGCAGTGTGATTTTGGCTGGGATTGGAACATCGCGCTCGCGCCATTTGGCATCTATGGGGACATGCGGATCGAACCATCTGCAAGGCCGCGTATCAACAGCGTGTTGGTCAACCAAGACCACAGCGACGGGTGCATCCTGACTGTCACGTCCGCAGTGTCGCACCACACAGGCGACGTCACCATCAGCTTTGACGGGCACGACCACACGACCAGTTTGGTGAACGGAAAATGCACTCATGTGATTACGGTCGAGGACCCGAAACTTTGGTGGCCCGCAGGTCAAGGTGAGCAACCGCTTTACGACCTGACCGTGACCGCCAAGGGGGCGCACACGACCCTGCGGGTCGGGCTGCGCAACGTTGATTTGGTGACCACACCTGATGTGGCTGGATTAGGGTTCAAGTTCTCCGTAAATGGACGAGACGTATTCGCCAAAGGGGCGAACTGGATACCGGCGGACGCGCTTGCAGGACGGATCACACCCGCAGCAACCCGCGACCTGCTACAATCTGCGGTCGACGCAAACATGAACATGATCCGCGTTTGGGGCGGCGGGCGGTACGAGCCGACATGGTTCTACGACATCTGCGACGAGTTGGGGCTGATGGTCTGGCAGGACTTCATGTTTGCCTGCAACACCTACCCGTCGACACGCGATTTCTTGGCTGAGGTACGCGCCGAAGTCACCGATAACGTCAGTCGGATGCAGCACCACGCTTGCATTGCGTTGTGGTGCGGGGACAACGAATTGATTGGGGCGCTGACGTGGTTTGACGAAACACGCACCGACCGCGACAGGTATCTTGTGAACTATGACCGGCTGAACACATGTATCGAAAATGCGTTGTTAGACACTGATCCGCAGGCGAACTGGTGGCCATCGTCGCCTTCCCCGGGGCCGCTGAACTTCAAGGATGCGTGGCACGACGACGGATCAGGCGACATGCACTTCTGGTCGGTTTGGCATGAAGGACGAGACTTTGACCACTACCGGGATGTGTCGCCACGGTTCTGTAGCGAATTCGGGTTCCAGTCCTATCCGTCGATGAACGCAATCCGCAAATTTGCAGGACCAGACGACATGAATATCGCGGCACCCGTTTTGGAAAGCCACCAAAAGAACGCAGGTGGAAACGCTCGGATTGCGGAAACCATGTTCCGATACTTCCGCTGGCCCAAGCATTTCGACGACTTCGTGTACCTGTCCCAAGTACAACAAGGCGAGGCGATCAAGACGGCTGTAACGCATTGGCGGTCGCTCGCACCACACTGCATGGGCACGCTGATTTGGCAACTTAACGACACATGGCCAGTGTGCTCGTGGGCGTCGCTGGACCACGGCGGTGACTGGAAACTGATGCACCACATGGCGCGCAGGTTCTTTGCGCCAACGCTTGTAACGGCCGTGCCAAAGAACGGGAAAATTACGATCAAAGGGATCAACGATGCACCGGCCGGCAGCACAATTAACGTCAAGGCAAGCGCCGTAGACATGCAAGGCACACAGCGTGTTCTGGCCGATAAAATAACGCAGATCGACGCGAATTCTAGCGACCTGATGACGTTCTCAGCCGATCAAATCGGCGAGGGCGAAATGCTATTGGTCATTTGGGATGGCGATGATGGGGCCGCAGGACAGGACATTTTTGCACCGCGCACCTATAAAACCTACGACCTTCTGGCGCCAAATTTGATGCATTCCATCACCCGCGACGGTGCGGATTATATCATCGATATCAGCAGCGAAACACTCGCGCTTTTTGTGGCCGTCGAGGCGGACGTGGCGGGCCGTATCAGCGACAACGCGATCACCATTTTGCCAAAACATCCGGTGCAATTGCGGTTCACACCAACCGACCCACACAGCACACCAAAATTCACGCTTCGCGACTTGTGCAGCGCAACTTACGCCTAAGGGACAGACCATGAAACACATCGCATATCAGCTCTACTGCTCGCGCAACGCGTCATCGTTTGACGGCACCCTGAAAATGCTGGCCCACGCGGGATATAAGGCTGTCGAAGGCTACGGCGGCATCTTGGACGACGTTGATGCACTTAAGCGAAAGCTGGATACAAACGGGCTCATCATGCCGTCCTGCCACATGGGAGTGGCAGACATTGAACGCGATCCAGCGGCGGCAATCGCCACCGCCAAAACGCTAGGCTTGGAAACCGTGTTCGCGCCCTATTTGATGCCTGACGACAGACCTGTCGATGCAGCAGGTTGGGCCGCATTCGGCAAACGTTTGGCAGAGGCCGGTAAGCCGATCCAAGACGCAGGATTCAAATTTGGCTGGCACAACCATGACTTTGAATTTGCAGCACTGGACTCGGGCGAATTTCCAATCGACCTGATCGCACAGGCTGACGAAAATCTGCTGCTGGAACTTGATCTCGGCTGGGTCGGACGGGCGGGCCTGAACCCTGTCGATTGGATCAACAAATACAGCGGACGGATCGCTGCAGTCCACATCAAAGACATCGCACCAGCAGGGGATTGCGTCGACGAAGATGGCTGGGCAGACGTCGGCCAAGGCACAATGGACTGGGCAGCAATCCACGGCGCGTTGAAATCAACTGGCGTCGACCACTACGTCGTTGAGCACGACAATCCACGCGATGACGCACGCTTTGCACAGCGCAGCCTTGCGGCTGTCTTGAAATTCTAAAGGAAACTGGCATGACACCACTTGGCGTTGGCATCATTGGATGCGGGAATATCTCGACCACATATCTGGAATTTGCACCGATCTTTAAGGCGCTCAAATTGGTCGCGGTTGCGGACATAAATA
>OJHH01000268.1_pt1 | contig 17153 bp, 12 predicted proteins | sample 1594911 | NCBI WGS metagenome assembly OJHH01 (sample SAMN05416787, study PRJEB24817) | seawater metagenome | isolation source: Sea water | place: Canada:Atlantic | collected 2013-11
ATCTACACCTCTCTATTCGTCGGCAGCGTCAGATGTGTATAAGAGACAGCGCAGGACCAACCTGATCATCAAGCGTCACGGTTACATTGGGCAGATAATCAAACAGCGTTTCCAGATCGTCCTGAAAAAAGCCGAGCCAATGCTCAATGCCCGCATGTTTGCGGCCCGCACTGACGGCCTCATATAACGGATCATCGGTGCCAGCAGCGCCAAACGCGATCCGGTAATTTTGTCGAAACCGCGTGATGGCTTGCTCGTCAAGTATCACCTCGGACACTGGCGCAAGCTCGATCATCTTCAACTGTTCGGTTGTGCGCTGTGAAGCCGGATCAAACCGGCGTGCGCCGTCAAGCACATCGCCAAACAAATCCAGCCGCACAGGACCCGTTTGCCCCGGTGGAAATATATCAATGATCCCGCCGCGTACGGCATAATCACCCGGTTCCATCACCGTCGGGCTTTGGGTGAACCCCATGCGGACCAAAAATTCGCGCAAGGCTTTTTCGTTAATCCGGTCACCGACGCGGGCCTTGAACGCCGCATCGCGCAATAACGACCGCGCAGGCAATCGCTGTGTCGCGGCGGCCAATGATGTCAACAAAACAAACTTATCTGGCATCCCGTGTACCAGCCCAGCCAACGTCGCCATACGGGCGGCAGATACATCGGCATTTGGCGACACGCGGTCGTAGGGCAAACAGTCCCAAGCCGGAAAAATGATCACCGGCATATCTGGCGCGAAAAACGCCAATGCGGCCTGCATCGCAGCAAGCCGCTTATCGTCGCGCGCGACATGCATCACCGGACCAGACTTTGCGACCTCAGCGAGAATCAGTTTGGCATCAAACCCTTCGGGGGCGCCAGCGATGGTAATATGTTTTGGGCTTGTCATGAAACCTGACCTACTGTGCGCCGCCGCTGTGTCAATGGGTCAGAGCCAGCGGACAACGGCCAAATTATGGAACATGCCATAAAGCGCCGTGACAAAGATCGCAGCCATTCCGATTATTTGCGTCCAAAGCCGCTGTCGCAATAAAATACGGTACAAATCGTCGCCTTGCGGATCAGTTGCTGCAATCAGCCGCCCAGTCGACAAAGTCATTGACCCAATAAGCGACAAAGGAAACATCAACAGAAAAATCGCCTGAGCGAGTTCCACGCCGTATCCAAACCCAAGGGCCGCCATCGCCGTAAGCAGGAAACACATGATCCCCAACAACCAAAGGCCCGCCATCGCGGCGACATTCAACTGGCGATTAACGTTGATACGGACCAAGTCCGCGAGATCTTCGGCCGCTTGCCCGCCGTTATTACGCGCACGGTAAATCATATCGGACGGCACGCCCATCACCCAATTGCTGATCGTGGACCATAGAATCGCGACCAGCACCCAATACCAAAGGCTTGAGAAAGACCGCAAATCGATCACGTGTAGGATTGCGTTACTCCAGTCCAATGTGGGCAGCCTATTATTGTTGAACCGATTTTTTCGGACAATAGCGTTACCACCGCCGGTTGCCCAGACTTGTGAAGCGTCAAAATCCATGCGACCAAACGTGTGTGACCAGAAAGGCCCGCTCTGATGAAACCCACCGTTGCCCCATTCCCCGCCACACGTCTGCGCCGGATGCGCCAAAGCCCGGCTTTGCGCGCCCTATCGCGTCAAAACGTGCTGACCCCGTCCGATTTCATCTGGCCGATCTTTGTGATGGAAGGCACCGACGCCGAGGAACCAATCGCCTCGATGCCCGGCGTTACCCGCAAAACAGTTGACCGCGCCGTCATCGCAGCCCGCGAGGCGCACGCCCTTGGCATCCCTGCGATCTGCATCTTTCCCTATACAGGCATGGAACAACGGACCGAGGATTGTGCGCTGGCATGGTCCGCTGAAAACATCAGCAACCGCGCCATCCGCGCCATCAAAGATGCGGTGCCAGATATCGCAATCATGACAGACATCGCGCTTGATCCCTATAATATCAACGGCCACGACGGTTTTGTGGAAAACGGGCAAATCGTGAATGACCGCACGGTTGAGGCGCTGGTTAAAATGGCGATAGCACAGGCGCAAGCAGGTGCGGATATCCTCGGGCCGTCGGACATGATGGACGGACGCATCGGCGCGATCCGGTCTGCGCTCGAATCCGAAGGCTTTCAAAACGTCACTATCCTGTCCTACTCCGCAAAATACGCCAGCAGCTTTTACGGCCCGTTCCGCGACGCGGTTGGTGCGTCATCGGCGCTGACAGGCGACAAAAACACCTATCAAATGGACCCCGCCAACAGCGACGAGGCGCTGCGGCTGGTCGCGCGTGACCTGTCAGAAGGCGCGGATATGGTCATGGTAAAACCGGGCATGCCATATCTCGATATCTGCAGGCAGGTCAAAGACACGTTCGGCGTCCCCACTTACGCATACCAAGTGTCCGGCGAATACGCGATGATACAGGCGGCGGCACAAAACGGCTGGCTCAACGGCGATCAGGTGATGATGGAAAGCCTGATGTGCTTTAAACGCGCAGGCTGCGACGGTATTTTGACCTATTTCGCACCTGCAGCCGCGAAACTTCTGAACGGCTAATCACTGGCCGTTTTGGGGCAGCTCGTCGGCAATATCGTAGTAGTCGCCCTTGTCATCAGTAAAAATGTGCATCGCAAGCTTGGCACCCGTCGGGCCATCAAACGCGCCCATCGCAATAGCTGTCCAATCTTGAAACAGCGCATCAAAGAACAAAAAGCTGCCACAGGTTTTGCAAAACCCACGCCGGACCTTTTCACTGGCCTGATACCACGTGACGTTATCCGCACCATGAATGGTCAAAGCGGTCTTTGGCACATCAACCGACGCCCAATAATGGCCCGATTGCTTGCGGCACATGCTGCAATGACAGGCATTTGGATCCGTTAGCGCGGCATCAACATCAATCGATACCGCCCCACATAAACAGGATGCTTTGTGCATTATCGGCGCCTCTTGGGTCATTTCTTGCTCAAACTACTATCTAGCAGGTGACAGATTCGCGCAAATTGCTTAGTATGAGCCCGAATGAAGCGGCAACAGCTTCACACGATCAAGGCATAAAGGCAGTATAATGACACATATTTCACGACGGACCGCCCTTATCGGGGCCGCCGCTGGCATGACGCTGGCAGCCTGCGGTAACGGCATTGGCAGCAACGGTGCTGCGACAATTGATGCACGCACAGCCAGTACATTAAATTTCATGTACGATAAATTCCCCGGGACCCGAGAGCTAGCAGACAAATCGGCAGGTATGCTCGTCATGCCATTGGTGACCGAAGTGGGCCTTGGCCTTGGCGGGGCGTTTGGGCGCGGCGCGCTCCAAGTCGGTGGCAGCACGGTTGACTACTATTCCACCACATCAGGCTCCGCAGGTTTGCAGATCGGCGCGCAGCAATACAGCCACGTGTTGTTCTTTATGACGCAAGACGCATTGCAAAACTTCCGCAGCGGCCAAGGTTGGGCGGCTGGCGCTGATATCACCTACGCAATCAATGACACCGGTGAAATGCTGCAGGCCGAAACCACAACGTCGCTCGCTCCGGTGATTGCAGTTGTGTTTGCCCAAGCAGGCCTGCGCGTCGGCGCAACTCTTGAGGGCACTAAATACTCGCGTATCATCCCATAAAACATTGAAATCGCTGCGGGTTTACGCCCGCAGTTTTTCGCCTTTTGGATCAAATGGTGGCTCTGACAGCACAACACCACGGTGCGGTTTACCCAAGATCATCACATCAACTTCAGCACCCGCATCAACACCTTTTAGGTAACCAAGCGCGAGCGACATTTCCACGCTATACCCATATGTGCCGGACGTGACGCGCCCAACTGGTGTACCATCAGGCAAGAAAATCGGCTCGCCGCCGGTGGCATCGGCATCCTGCGCATCTTGAATATGGATCAGCGACAACACTTCACGTGGTGCATTATCTTTGACCTTTAAGTATCCGGATTTGTTCAAGAATTCCTTATCCAACTTTATCAAACGGTCAAGAGCAACCTCTTGCGGCCAATATTCTGGTGAATACTCGCGACTCCAAGATCCATAGCCCTTTTCAACGCGTAACGACATCAGCGCGCGGCTGCCAACAGGTCCAGCCCCAAGCGGTATTCCGGCCTCCAACAATGCCTCATAAAGGCGCAATTGATCGGCCTCGGCACAGTGCAATTCCCAGCCCAGATCACCGGTAAACGACACCCGCAGCGCGATCACAGGCACACCCGCAATTTCAATCTGTTGCGACCGCATGAATGGAAATGCTTCAGTCGACAAATCGGCATTGGTCAGCCGCGATAGTAATTCTCGCGACTTTGGCCCTGCCACGTTAAACCCACACATCGCATCTGTGCGGCTTTCAAATGTGGTGCCTTCAGGCAAAGGAACCATGTTCCAGAACCGCGAATGATAGCGCTCTGACATGCCACCACCGATGAACATAAATTCATCATCGGCCAGTTTAGTCACCGTGAAATCGCCCGCAATCCCACCGCGCACACCAATCAACGGCGTCAAACAAGACCGTCCGACGGCCTTTGGCATGTTATTGGCAAACACGGCATTCAGCCAATCTGCAGCACCAGCACCACGCACAAAATACTTGGCGAAATTCGAGATATCGATGATCCCAGCCGCATCGCGCAGCATCCGTGCCTCAACCCCAACTGGTTCAAACCAATTCTGACGGGTAAACCCGTTTGTGTCCTTGGTCCCGACCTCACCTGCAAACCAAAGCGGGTGTTCCCAGCCATAGTTCAGGCCCATCACGGCCCCCATCGATTTTTGCAAATCATGCGCAGGTCTGACACGTACAGGGCGGCCCGAACTGCGTTCTTCATTCGGGAAATGGATGGCAAACCGGTTGGCATATTGGTCGCCAACGCGGGCTTTGGTAAACCCTGCATCGGCCCATTTGCCAAATCGGGCAACATCCCACGCAAACATATCGTACAGGCTTTCGCCCTCGACCATCCACTGCGCCGCCATTAGGCCCATGCCACCCGACTGGCTGAAACCGGGGATAATACCGTTACAACAGAAGTAGTTACGCAAATCAGGGTGTGGCCCATATAAAACATTGCTGTCAGGCGACCAGATCATTGGGCCGTTTATCACCCGTTTGATTCCCGCCTCACCGACAACTGGCACACGGTCGATCGCACGCAGCATATTGTCCTCAATACGTTCCTGATCATCGGCAAACAGCTCGTGGCCAAACCCTTGCGGCGTGCCATCCTCGGCCCAGAACCGGACGTCCTTTTCATAGGCACCAACCAGTAATCCTTGCCCCTCTTGGCGCAAATAATACTCGCCATCACGATCTGCAACTGACGGCAGGCGGCGGTCCATCGCGGCGATCTGCGGAATGGTTTCGGTCACGAAATACTGATGTTCTGTCGGCAAAAGCGGCAGCTTAATACCCGCCAGCGCAGCAACTTCGCGGCCCCAAAGCCCAGCGGCATTGACGACCCATTGCGCATGAATGTCGCCCTTGGGCGTGCGCACTATCCAGCTTCCGTCGGGCTGCTGCTCAGTCCCCGTGACCGGACAAAACCGTTCAATCTCGGCGCCCATTTTGCGCGCACCAGTGGCATAGGCATTGGTCACACCGCTTGGGTCAACATTGCCGCCATCAGGTTCAAACATAATACAGCGGATGCCATCGTAGTCGACCAGCGGATGCAAACGCTCTGCTTCATCGCGGCTAACTTCGTGAAAATTCATCCCGTAGAACTTGGCCTTTGCAGCCTGCAATCGCAACTGATGTTCGCGGGCCTCGGTTTGCGCCAAATATAGCGACCCTGGTTGAAATACACCGCACGATTGACCGGTCTCGGCCTCCAGCTCATTATACAAATTCATCGTATAGTGCTGAATGCGGCTGATATTCGTGCTGTCATGCAGCCCGTGAATGTTGGCGGCCGCATGCCAAGTCGACCCAGACGTCAGCTCGTCACGCTCCAACAGAATGCTATCCGTCCAGCCCATTTTGGCGAGGTGATATAAGATAGAGCAGCCGATAACGCCGCCTCCGATGACAACGGCTTGGGCATGGGTGCGCATGGGGTCATTCCTTTGGCGACAACAATTGGGTCAAATCTGTCCGAGAATCTGAAAACAAGTTTGCCTCACTGCGACAAAACCGTGTCTCGTAGCAACATTCAACGTTTGCGACACATTTTGTCGGTGATGCCTTGGCCCGCTTGCATTGCTCTGCCAAGCTGACGACATCAAACCGCAGGAGCACCCCATGAAAACCACAACCCGCGTAGCAGTCATCGGAGGCGGCGTCGTCGGCGCATCCGTTCTTTATCACCTGACGAAACTTGGCTGGTCTGACGTCATGCTACTGGAAAGGTCTGAACTGACGTCGGGGTCAACGTGGCATGCGGCTGGCGGTTTTCATACGCTTAACGGCGACACGAACATGGCGGCGCTTCAAGGCTACACGATCAAACTCTACAAAGAGCTTGAAGAAATCACAGGCATGTCGTGCGGCTTGCACCATGTCGGCGGCATTACCTTGGCGGACAACCAAGATCGGTTTGATATGCTCGTCGCAGAGCGGGCAAAGCATCGGTATATGGGGCTAGAAACCGAGATCGTCGGACCCGAAGAAATCGCAAAAATTGCCCCGATCACCAACATCGACGGAATTATCGGCGCGCTTTATGACCCGCTTGATGGGCATCTAGATCCGTCCGGCACGACCCACGCCTACGCCAAGGCGGCCCGCATGGGCGGCGCAACCATCGAAACCCACTGTATGGTGTCCGAAACGAACCAGCGGCCCGACGGCACCTGGGATGTAGTCACCAACAAAGGCACGATCCACGCCGAACACATCGTTAATGCGGGTGGGCTATGGGCGCGTGAAGTTGCGCAAATGGCGGGCGTATACCTGCCCCTGCACCCGATGGAACACCAGTATCTCGTCACAGAAGACGTTCCCGAAATTTACGGACGTGACACCGAACATCCGCACGTCATGGACCCTGCAGGCGAAAGCTATTTGCGCCAAGAAGGCCGCGGCTTGTGCATCGGCTTTTACGAACAACCCTGCAAACCTTGGGCCGTGGACGGCACACCGTGGGACTTTGGCCATGAACTTTTGCCTGACAACCTTGATAAAGTCGAAGATTCTATCGCATTCGCGTTCAACCGCTTTCCTGTTCTGGAACGCGCTGGCATCAAATCGGTCATCCACGGACCATTCACATTTGCGCCCGATGGCAACCCGCTGGTTGGCCCTGTTCCCGGTTTGCGCAACTACTGGTCGGCTTGCGGTGTCATGGCTGGGTTCAGCCAAGGCGGCGGCGTTGGCCTCATGCTTGCGCAATGGATGATTGAAGGCGAATGCGAACGCGATGTCACCGCGATGGACGTGGCGCGCTTTGGCAAATGGATCACCCCCGGCTACACGCGGCCTAAAGTTGTTGAAAACTACCAACGGCGTTTTTCCGTCAGCTATCCAAACGAAGAACTGCCCGCAGCACGGCCGCACCGGACCTCCCCGATGTACGACATCTTTAGCGATCTGGGTGCGGTTTGGGGGCAGCAATTTGGACTAGAAGTCGTAAATTACTTCGCCCAAAATGACGAGCCAACGTTCGAGCAACCGACCTTCCGGCGGTCCAACGCATTTGACGCCACAGCACGAGAAGTCCACGCGGTGCGCAATTTTGTGGGCATCAACGAGGTCCAGAACTTCGGCAAATTTGCTGTCACTGGGCGCGGCGCGCGCGCATGGCTCGACTATATCATGGCAGGGCGGATTCCGCAGATCGGGCGTATGTCACTGACGCCGATGCTATCCCCAAAGGGCCGCCTGCTGGGTGATTTCACTGTGTCGTGCTTGACTGAGGACAACTTTCAACTGACCGCCAGCTACGGCGCCCAAGAGGTGCATTATCGCTGGTTCATGCAGCATCTGGGCGACAATGTGCGTGTGCGCAACGTCTCAGACCGCCGCACAGGGTTTCAAATTGCAGGGCCAAATGCACGTGATCTACTGGCCGCCTGCACCCGCGAAGATGTCGCCGCCATAAAATTCCTCGATGTGCGGCGCATGACGGTCGGCCAAGTTGACTGCACCGTGCAACGGGTCAGCTACACTGGCAATCTGGGCTATGAGATTTACTGCGACCCGATGGATCAACGACAACTTTGGTGGACATTATGGACCGCAGGGCAGCCGCTTGGGATCACGCCATTTGGGATGCGGGCAATGATGTCGCTGCGACTTGATCGGCACTTCGGGTCTTGGCTATCCGAATTCTCACCAGATTATACGGCGGCAGAAACCGGCATGGATCGGTTCATCAGCTTTAAGAAAAACGCAGATTTTATCGGGCGGACAGTCGCAGAGGCCGAACGGGCAACGCCGCCTGCCCGCACTCTCGTCGTGTTCGAGGTTGATGCAGAAGACGCCGATGTCGTGGCCTATGAACCCGTTTTCATTGACGGCACCGTGCAAGGGTTCTGTACCTCTGGTGGCTATTCGCACCACACTGGCAAATCCATCGCCATGGCCCTGATTCCGCGTGAACATGCGCAGATCGGCAAACAGGTCGAAATCGAAATCATGGGTAAACTGCGCGCCGCCGTTCAAATTGAGCCAACATTTGATCCTGATGGTCACAAAATGCGGTCATGATTCCGGTTCTGATTCTTGCGGCGGGGCAATCATCGCGGATGCGCGGCACCGATAAGCTGATGCGCGATGTGCATGGTGTCCCGCTTTTGCGGCGACAGATCGATACGGCCAAGGGGATCGGCCCGATTTATGTGGCGCTGCCATCCGACAACCATCCGCGTTTGGCGGCACTAAACGGCACCTCGGCGATCCCTTTGATTGTTCCCATGGCCTCCGAAGGCATCGGTGGCACCATGCGTGGCGCGGTCGCGCAGCTGCCGGAATGTGATGCGTTTATGATCATCTTGGGCGATCTTATATCACTTACTAACAGTGACTTAATGGGCGTTCTTAACGCCACAAAAACCTACAAAAATGACCTCATTTGGCGCGGTGCCACGCCCGACGGAAAACCAGGCCACCCGATTATCTTTGATGCATCCTTGCGACCAGCATTTGCAGATCTACGTGGTGACAGTGGCGGCGAAAGCATCGTCAAACCGCTTGCGGCCAGAACCCATTTACATAGGTTCAACGACAATCGGGCGCGCCATGATCTGGACACGCCCGAAGATTGGTCTGCGTGGCAATCTCAATGAGATCGCCAATCACCCTGAAACCGCCTTACTTAATCAAAAGCTTGGCTTCGTGCTTTTTCAGCGCCTTACGTGCGGACTGATATTCCTTAAGGCCAGTCTTTGTCGCAAGTTCAGGGAAAATTTCCATGATCTCGTTACGCTGACTGTTCCCGATACCTTTCAGCGAGTAATCGCCAGGCTGGAAGCTTTCAGTCCATGCACCGTTCGACAAAATCACCTCGTGGCGCTCAAACATAAAGTGCACGTAGGTGGTCTGCATGACGTCGATGGCGTGGATACCGTTGGCACCAACCATATGCTTGGCAGCCGCCAATACTTCGTTCTCTTCAAAGTACAGCTGTGTCAGATCAGATGCGACCAGCACGCGGTGGTTTGGCGATACCATCATGTCACGCTCTGGCAGACCGTTGCCCAAAGCCCCTGCTTTAATCAGGATTGGTTTCAGATGCGGGTTTTGCACCAACTGTTTACCAGTCATCTCTTTGTGGCCAACCCATGCAATCTCTTGGATGCCGTTATCACGGGTGATGATCCGGTCGCCAATAGTAAGCTCTTCTACCAGACGCTCGCCTTTTGCGGTCGCGATTGTGGTGCCCGGCGTAAAGCAAGGGATCACATTCTCGATTTCGCTAAAGGTCATGGTGGTTCCGTCAAGGAAGTTCACCGTGCCTGCTTCTGGGTCACCAGTAACGTAAGTGATATAGTCGACGTTGGAACCAGTTAGATCCAGAATATCGATGTCGCTGTCATCTGGGTCTTCGCCGCCAACAACAACGTCGCCGCCATTGCCGCCAAGGATCGTGTCAGATGCCAGACCGCCGTGGATTGTATCAACGCCTTCACCACCATAAATCGTGTCCGAGCCAGCACCGCCAAGGATGCTGTCGTCACCACGACCACCATAAACAACGTCGTCGTTATCGCCGGCATCAATAGTGTCATTGCCATCATAACCGGCAATCGTGTCGTCGCCCTCGTTGCCTTCGATCATATCGTCGCCGAAGCCACCGTTCAGACTGTCGTCACCATCACCACCAGTGATGCTGTCGGCGCCATAGCCACCTTGGATGAAGTCATCGCCGTCGTCACCATGCAGCGTGTCGTCGCCAGTGCCGCCGCGGATTTCGTCGTTGCCAGTGCCACCAAAGACAAGATCATCGGTCAGGGACCCTGTGATCGTATCATTGCCTTCGTCGCCATAGATGGTGTCATCGTCCAAGTTACCTTGGATTGTGTCATCACCCAAACCACCAAAGATCAGGTCGTGGCCTTCGCCACCGTTGATCACATCGTTACCTTGGCCGCCATAGATGGTGTCGTCACCATCGTCGCCGTTGATCAGGTCATCGTCGATGCCACCGTCCAGCACGTCGTTGCCAGTTCCGCCAAACAATGTATCGGCATCGTCACGACCAAAGATCGTGTCATTGCCTGCGCCACCATAAAGCGTATCACGGTTGTCATCAGGTGCCGGATCAATCGCATCAGGCAGATTCAGAACTTCTGTGTCCAGACCACCATAGATCAGGTCATCGCCCTCGTTGCCTTCGATGATGTCATCACCTTGGCCGCCGATGATCGTATCGTTGCCTGTACCACCTGTGACGCTGTCGTCGTCGATACCAGCATCGATGTAATCGTTGCCCGTGCCGCCGTCGATGCTGTCATCGTCGTCGCCCGTGGTGATGATATCATCACCCGCGCCGCCAAATACCGTGTCCAGATCATTGTCAGGGAACTGATCGTTCTCATATGGATCATTGCCAGGATAGTCATAATCAATGGCGGGATCGATATGGTTACCTGCGTCAATGACGTCGTTGCCGACACCACCTTCGATAACGTCACTGCCAGTGCCGCCAAAGACAACATCGTCGCCCTCGCCTGCATCAATGCTGTCATCACCGCCGAAGCCCATGATCAAGTCATCGTTGCCAACATCACCTGCCAAGATCGCATCATTGGCATCCACGATATCACCGTCAGCATCCACATATGGGATATCTGGGTTGATAATGTCGTTGCCACTGGTGCCCTGCACAGTGCCGTCGTTGATGCCTGAAACCACAAACGTTGCGGTTGCGGTGTCTTCCAGACCGCCCTCGTCAACGATGGTATAGGTCACCGATGTTTCGGCTGTGTTATTCAGACCCAAGCCGTCAAAATCGCCATTGGCGTCAAAGTCGACAGTCCCATCAGCGTTGATCGTAAACAGGCCACCGTTGTCGCCCGCCACCGCAGTGCCAACATTGCCTGCAACACCGTCAACAGCGCTGACAGTCAAATCGTCGTCTTCTGGATCGCTGTCTTGGCCTGCGCCCGTGTCGTCGGTGATGACGTTGCCATCAACATCGCCAGCCGCTTCGGTCGCAGTCACATTATAGATGTTATCAACCGCATCGGGGGCCAAGTTGGACTGGACGCCAATAATTTGTTCGATCTCGACAAAATCGATGATTTCGCCAGTTGGAACGCCAAACTCATCAACAAACACAACGCGGCCATCAATGCCGTTGCCGTTGCTGTCAGGGATCGGATCGCCTGTTCCGCCTGGACCAGTCAGGATAAATGGACCCTGCCCTGTCAGATCAAGAACGTCGTTGTCGTCACCGCCCGCGCCACCGTCAACGGTATCGCCTGCGCCGCCGATGATCAGGTCGGCATCAGAACCACCAAAGATTTGGTCTGCACCGGCATCGCCAGACAACGTGTCATCGCCGGACCCGCCATAGATGCTGTCGTTTCCGTCACCACCATTGGCTTCATCGTCGCCTGAGTCCGCATAGATACGGTCGTCGCCAGTGCCGCCAAACAGAACGTCGTTGTCGTTCATGCCCTCTAGGATGTCATTGCCAGCGCCGCCAAACAGCGTGTCGTCACCGTCTTGACCGCAAAGCGTATCATCGCCGTCGCCGCCTTCGATCTCGTCATTGCCGTCACCGCCAAGCAAGAAATCATTGCCAGTGCCGCCATCGATGCTGTCGTTACCAGTGCCGCCGTAAACAGTATCGTCGCCACCTTTGCCGTAAATAAGGTCATCGCCAGAGCCACCAGAAATCACGTCGTCACCGGCAACACCGTCTACGGCATCCGATGCAACAGTGAAGAAGTTGATGTCAGTCACGTCGATACGCTGATCGGTGCTTTCACCGTTGTCGTAATCAATCTCGATGCGAGCAACCGGGCCTGCGATGTTGTACAAAACTGAGCCAAGCTGGCTGTCAGGCGTCACGCCATCTGTGTGCTCAACGCCACCAGTTACCGTGTTGCCGTTGATAATCTGCAAATTGGATTCCGCAGTGATCGTAACAGGCACTTCATTGCCGTCCGCATCATAGGCACGCACAGTGACGATATCGATATGGTCGTCGGCATCTGTGCCGTTGTCGATGTCGTTGATGCGGAAAGACACATCTTGGACTTCGTCGGCATATGCCACGTCGTCAGACGTGAATGTCAGGGTTGTGGTAGAAGTGTTATCAACACCGCCCTCGCCGCCACGACCGTAAAGGTAAAGACCCGAATTAGGGTCAAAGTTCTCGCCAGCTTCGACATACATTGGCGTCGTTTCGATGCAGCCAATCGCGCCTTCATCTTGCTGTGTGAAACCAACAGTGACGTCCATGCCGCCAACACCGTATGTCTGGGACGCGCCCATCTCTGTGCCGCTTGGTGCAACTTCGTTCCACTGAAGCGTCAACTCGTCTACGCGACCGATTGGTGATCCTTCGTCATCGTCACCGCAGATAACATCGTTGCCGCTCCCGCCAGTAATGCTGTCATCACCCGCGCCGCCGTACAATTCGTCTTCGCCCGCATCGCCAGTCAGCAGGTCATTTCCTGCGCCGCCATACAACGTGTCGTTATCGTTCATGCCTTCAAGAATGTCGTTACCAACGCCGCCAAACAGCAGGTCATCGCCATCTTGACCGCAAAGCGTATCGTTGCCAGTGCCACCATAAACTTCGTCATCGCCGTCGCCAGCAAGAACAAGGTCATCGCCTGCATACGCATAAACAAGGTCGTCATTCACGCCTGCGCCAGCAAGAATCTGGTCATTGGCATCAATGCAATCGCCCTCAGGGTCGCCAGCGTAGGAACCGTCAATGACGTCATCGCCAGAGGTACCTTCAACTGTGCCATCTAAGTTTTCGTCAACAGGCGCAAATGTCGTATTGTCGACAGACTGATTAGAGTACCAGCCGCTAGAATTTGATACGGTAATTTCGGAGATCTCAACGTTCGCGATCTCAAGGTTATCAAGTGTGCCACCATTCAGCAGGTCAGAGATGAACAAATCACCATTTTCTTGCTGCATCATGACAACTTCAACAACAAGAGTTGAGCCATCGGACAGGGTCAATGTCACATTAGCAGTCATTGTTGCGTCGGTTTGATTACAGAAATACTGGCCGTCTATATAATATACGGTCTGGTCGTTTGCGCCAGATTCGTCATCATGGACGACCCCGTCACCACCATCATATGGCGTGGCTTGAATGAGCTCTAGTTCAGTGTGGTCCCGCGAGATCCCGACCAATGCGTTGGCGTTCTCAGCGTTCCAGTCGCCTTCATTCACATCGACCGATGCATAATTACCCAGATAAATTAGATTTGACATTTGTTCACTCCGTTGACCCTTCACGTCCAAAAATAGGACGCAAAAACTTAGCTCACGCAGCACCACTAATTCGCACGGGCATACGATCGCAATCGCCAGCCTCGCGGCCGACATTAAAAACACTCATCCGCAGTGAAAGGACTTCGCCTTACGTCGCAGACATCACAATATGCCTAAATCTAATACGATTCAGGCCCGACCTTTGCATAAAGATCGCTGTGCCCCCCAGTTGTGAGATACCCAATTGGGTCGCTTCGCTAAAGGGAAATATTTTCATAATTTGCTCACAATTGACGGAATATGACTAAATTCAGCCCGTGCACGCTGGCGACACAGCACGGCGAAAAATTGATTGTTGCCAATGCCCGAACAATCACCTGTCCTAAAGTACAGCCTTTTCGGGTTTTAGCCTAAATTTTAGACACTTTGTTCGATGATTGTGTAAAATTAACCGTAAAGTCCATTTACCCGGCTTTGGCCTTAACTTTGCGTCAAAAAAATGTTCGACGTCCGGTTTTACGGCCATTTACTGTTTCCGGATGCGCAACAAGCCAGAAAATTACACGTGATTGGTCACATCTTTGGCAGAGCATGGGTTCAATCGATGATTTTGTATGTCTCGCGGCGCTTAGACGCGGAATCGGGTTGGGGTGAACAATGACCGCGAAAAAATCACCTCAAATAGGGTCATTTATATCTTGTGTCTTTTTGCGCTCTTAGCTATCGAGGCTCTCGTTGGCCGTGTGGTGGAATGGTAGACACGAGGGATTCAAAATCCCTTGCTTTAACGGGCGTGCCGGTTCGAGTCCGGCCACGGCTACCAACATAAAAAGCGCGACCTGCCAATCGGTACGGTCGCGCTTTTTCGTTTCATCAATCGGTTGACGCCAATGGCGGCACGTGGCCTAACGCGGTAACCGAACGCAAACCAAGGGCAATCCAGTGTTACGCAGACTATACAACTGGACTCTCTCCTTGGCGCAGTCGCCTTACGCTCTGTGGGCGTTGGCAGCCGTGGCCTTTATGGAATCCTCGTTTTTCCCGATCCCACCAGACATCATCATGATCCCGATGATCATCGCCGCACCGCGCCGCGCATTCCTGATTGCAGGCGTGGCCACCGTGGCATCGGTTCTTGGCGGATTGTTTGGCTATTATATAGGCGCGGTTCTATTCGACGTTATCGGCCAGCCAATCTTTGATTTTTATGGCAAAGCCGACGCCGTCGCCGCATTCTCAGAACAGTTCAACGCACATGGCGCTCTTGTCGTTTTGATCGCGGGGGTCACATTCCTGCCCTTCAAGGTCATCACAATCATGGCCGGTGTGACGTCCATGTCCCTGCCCGTCTTTATCATCTCCGCCATCATCGCACGCGCGCTCCGGTTCTTTATCGTGGCAGCATTGCTGTGGAAATTCGGCGCACCAATCCGTGATTTCATTGAAAAGCGGCTTGGGCTAATGTTTATTCTTTTCTGCGTCCTGCTTGTAGGCGGCTTCGCACTTGTGGGGCTCACATGACCAAACAGCAACTGACATCACTGGCGGCCTTCGGGTCATTTGTACTGCTCGGCGGCGCGTATATTTTCCAAGCATTGGGCTATCCACCATGTCAGATGTGTTTCTGGCAACGCTGGCCGCATATGGCCGCCATCGGTATCAGTGTATTGGCGCTTCTTATTCCTGCACGCGTCTGGCCATGGCTCGGCGCAGTTGCGGCGGCCATCACATCTGGCATCGGCGTGTTCCATTCCGGCGTTGAACGCGGCTATTGGCCCGGTCCCAGCAGCTGCACAGGCGGCGGATTAGACGCATCCAGCGGCGCCGATCTCTTATCCCTGACTGGCGACAAACTGATCATGTGTGACCAAGTATCTTGGGAATTTCTCAGCCTGTCGATGGCCAGCTGGAACGCCGTGTTCTCGTTTGGGCTGATGCTGATCTGGCTAGCGGCGGCTCGAAAGAAGTAAACTGGTCTCCGATCGCATCACACCACTAATTTGTCGGATTGCGTTCAGGACGGCGTCAAAGCTTTCCAAGCTATCAGTGCCAATCTCGGCAATCACATCCCAATTGCCATTGGTCGAATGCACCGCCGTGACAGCCGCCATTGAGCGCAGCCGCGACACAATCCGCTCGGTCCCGGGTCCGGCGATCTCAAGCATCATCAAACCGCGCACCGGATGGGCTGCAACATCGGCGCGAGTCAGCACGGTAAATCCGGCAATATCCCCCGCCGCCTGCAACCGGTCCATGCGGGCACGCACAGTGGCGCGGGTGACTTTCAGGTCTGCTGCAAGCACCGACAATGACGCACGACCATCACGGCGTAGGGCCGCAATCAACTGACTATCCAAATTGTCCATTCACACCATCCAAATTGTATAACTGACTACCATATTGCACATAATGATAGGTGCGGTCACCACCATAATGGGCAACACTCTGGGCATGACACAAAAACACTTCATCCTAATTGGGGCCCCTGTTGATTGCGGTAAACGCCGTCGCGGCTGCCTTATGGGGCCTGACGCCTACCGCACCGCCGGTATTGCCGAAGCCATCACCGCCCTTGGGCACACCGTGACCGACATCGGCAATCTGGCGCCCGCACCTGTCGCGCCAATCGCTCATGCAAACAAGGCGCTCTATAAGCTCGAAGAAAACGTCGGCTGGTGTGAAACCTTGCAAGCGGCGGCGCAAGACAATGCGCCAAGCGGTGTGCCGATCTTTCTTGGCGGCGATCACGCGCTGGCAATGGGCACCGTGTCAGGCATGGCGGCACATGCGGCGTCGATCAATAAACCGTTCTTCGTGCTTTGGCTTGATGCGCATACCGATATCCACACGCTCGACAGCACCGACAGCGGCAATATCCACGGCACACCAACCGCCTATTACATTGGCCGCGAGGGGTTCGACATGTTCCCACCCGTGACGTCACCCGTGAAAACCGAAAACATCTGCATGATCGGGTTGCGGTCCGTTGACCCAGAAGAACACGCAGCCCTTGCGGACATGAACGTTGACCTTGCCGATATGCGGCGCATCGACGAAGGCGGCATTCGCGCGCCCCTCGCGATCTTCCTTGAAAAAGTCCAAGCAGCAGGTGGCATCCTGCACGTGTCGCTTGATGTTGATTTCCTCGACCCGTCGGTTGCACCAGCCGTTGGGACCACAGTGCCCGGTGGGGCGACTGACCGTGAAGCACATCTTGTGATGGAAATGTTGTCCGACAGCGGCGTTGTCTGTTCGCTTGATCTGGTCGAACTCAACCC
>OJHH01000274.1_pt1 | contig 16993 bp, 17 predicted proteins | sample 1594911 | NCBI WGS metagenome assembly OJHH01 (sample SAMN05416787, study PRJEB24817) | seawater metagenome | isolation source: Sea water | place: Canada:Atlantic | collected 2013-11
CACATCGCTACAGCGGAGGGGAACTTGATTTGTGGTGCATTGTGAAGTGATATATTCTTGCAATTAGCACCACTTGACTTTAACACTTTAACTAGTATTAGAATCATGCACTCTCCTCCTCAAGCGTAGGAGGAGAAAAAATCAGTAGACCGCAGGTCTATGCTGATTTTGAGGTGGTAGGCATGTGGGCTGGCTATTCGTGTCTTAGAATTGAAGATGCTATTGCATTGCAACCACCCCAATTGCTTCTTAATGTATTTCCTAAACTGAATATTTCGTCCTCAGCAATTCTCCCCTCCAGCGGAGGGGAACTTGACTTGGATAATTTAAAAGATCGTTTGTAAATTCTTCTTTCACTTTTTGGAGGTGAACTTAATTCTGCCTGCCCATAACTCTACTTTCAACTAATTTTAAACCTCGAATTTCGAATTTCGAATTTTTTAAATCCGTTTCGTTTCCGTTACCTCCATTGCAACGCAATACTTACATTTACTGAAGCAAAATTAGGCACGTGACGTTATCGGAATTCAGAGAATTTTATGCCTCCAGCGCTGAAGTGACAGAACTCATTCAGCACTTAAATAAAGCCGGACAAAAAGTCCAGCTACGGGGAATAGTGGGTTCTGTAAAATCTATTATAGGCGCTGCGGTAACCGAAGTTTTGGGGAATACCCAGCTCTTTATCCTTGACGACAAAGAGGAAGCGGCTTATTTCATGAACGACCTTCAAGAGATTTTTAAATCGGAAAAACACATTCTGTTTTTCCCGCGTTCTGCTAAAGTCCCTTATGATACCGAACGCGTAGATAATGCCAATGTGGCTATGCGTGCCGAGGTGCTAAACGAGATAAACACTTCTAAAACTCCTAAACTAATCGTCACCTACCCTGAAGCGCTTAGCGAAAAGGTAGTGACCAAACAGGAGCTTTCTGAACATACTTTTACAGTTCAGAAAGATGCCAAGTTAGACATCGAATTTATTGATGAAATGCTCATAGAGTATGAATTCGAGAAGGTGGATTATGTGTTTGAACCTGGTCAGTTTTCTGTGCGTGGAGGAATCGTAGATGTGTTTTCATATTCTTTCGACCAGCCTTATAGAATAGAATTCTTTGATGACGAGGTAGAGTCTATTCGAAAGTTCGATCCGGTTTCTCAGCTTTCTAGCGGCATGATGGAATTCGCTACTATTATTCCTAATGTGGGCGACAAAACCATTATGGAAACCCGCGAAAGTCTTCTGAAGTTTATTCCAGAAGATGCGTGTGTTTGGATGACTGATTTCAAACTGGCCGCAGCTAGATTGGATAAGTATTTAGCCAAGGCTCAAGATGTATTTAAGGAATTAGATGGTCCTATCAAACATTCTGCTCCCGAGGAAATTTATATGCAGGCCATAGACCTGAAAAGCCAACTAGAAAGTTTTAAAGTAATAGAATTCGGGAATAAGTTCCATTATGCAAATGGTGAGAGTCTGGAGTTCAATACTGAGCCTCAGCCTAGTTTCAATAAGAACTTTGAACTGTTAGCCAAGAACTTAAATGCCAATAAAAAACGTGGACTGAAGAACTACATTCTTTCGGACAATCCACAGCAGATAGAACGTATTTACAGCATTTTCGAAGATACAGAACGTGCTGTGGAGTTTACTCCAATGACTTTCAAACTGCATGAAGGATTTATAGACAACAACCTGAATGTGGCCTGTTACACAGACCACCAAATTTTTGACCGTTACCACAGATTTAAACTGAAAGACGGGTTTAAAAAGAACAAACAGGCGCTTACGCTAAAAGAACTAAGCTCGCTACAGCCAGGAGATTTTGTGGTGCATATAGACCACGGAGTAGGGAAGTTTAGCGGATTGGAGAAGATAGATGTGAATGGGAAGAAACAGGAAGCCATTCGTCTCATTTATAAGGATTCGGATATTCTGTATGTGAGCATCCACTCGCTACACCGCATAAGTAAATACACTGGAAAGGAAGGAACACAGCCTACGGTTCACAAACTAGGTGGACAGGCATGGGAAAAGGTGAAATCCAAAACCAAGTCTCGTGTAAAAGAACTGGCATTCAATCTTATTTCTGTCTACGCCAAACGGAAGGCGAGCAAGGGATTTGCATTTGCCCCAGATAATTACCTAATGCATGAGCTGGAAGCCAGCTTCATGTTTGAGGATACTCCTGACCAAATATTGGCTAACGAAGCCGTGAAAAAGGACATGGAGGCTGAGGCTCCTATGGACAGATTGATATGTGGAGATGTTGGATTTGGCAAAACGGAGATAGCCATTAGAGCTGCCTTTAAAGCAGTGTGTGATAACAAACAAGTAGCCATTCTGGTGCCTACCACGGTACTTTCTATTCAGCATTATAAGAACCTGAAAGAGCGACTGAAGGAATTTCCTGTCACTGTTGATTATGTGAATAGATTCAAGAGTGGGAAGAAGATGTCAGAGACATTGCAACGCTTAGAAGAAGGAAAAATAGACATCATAGTGGGAACGCATGCGCTGGTAGGAAAACGAATCCAATTCAAGGATTTAGGGCTGCTGGTGATAGATGAGGAACAGAAATTCGGGGTGGGGATAAAGGAGAAACTGAAGAGCATGAAGGCCAACTTGGACACCTTAACCATGACCGCCACTCCCATTCCTAGAACGCTGCAGTTCTCGCTGATGGGCGCTAGAGATTTAAGTCTGATTAACACGCCACCGCCTAACCGTCAGAGTGTAGAAACGGAGGTTACTGGCATGAATGAGGAGCTGATTAGAGATTCCATATCCTATGAATTGGCACGAAACGGGCAGGTGTTTTTCGTTCATAACCGAGTAAAGGATATTAAGGAAATCCAAGGCATGATTCAGCGTGTGGTTCCTGATGCTAAGGTGGTAGTAGGCCACGGGCAGATGGAAGGCGACAAGCTGGAACAGGTGATGGAAGATTTTGTAGATCACAAGTACGATGTGCTTCTGGCCACTACTATTATAGAATCTGGTATAGATATTTCTAATGCCAATACTATGATTATCAATAACGCGCAGAACTTCGGGCTGAGTGATTTACACCAGCTAAGAGGGCGTGTGGGGCGTAGCAATAAGAAAGCATTCTGTTACCTGCTAGCACCTCCTACGCAGCACCTTCCGGCAGATGCCAAAAGAAGATTACAGGCCATAGAGCAGTTCAGTGAGCTGGGTTCAGGTATGAATATTTCTATGCGTGATTTGGACATTCGTGGAGCGGGAAACATTTTTGGTGGAGAGCAGAGTGGATTTATGGCAGATGTAGGTTTTGAGATGTATAATAAAATACTTAACGAAGCCATAGAAGAGCTGAAAGAAACCGAGTTCAAACATTTGGTAGAAGAAGAGGACAAACAGAAGCAAACTTGGGTAAAAGAAACAGCGCTGGAAACAGATTTAGAACTCCTGATTCCGGATGCGTATGTGCAGAGCATTACCGAGCGACTAGCTTTATACAAGCAGCTAGAAGATGCCAAGGAGGAAGAAGATCTTCTGTTCTTTGAGAAGAGTCTGAAAGATAGATTTGGAGACCTTCCACAGCAAGTAGAAAATCTTATAGAAACGCTTAGACTGAAGTGGATAGCTCAGGAAATAGGATTTGAAAAAATGGTGCTTAAAAGCTCTAAAATGATATGCTACTTCGTAGCTAATCAGGAGAGCGGTTATTACCAAAGTCCTGCATTTACACGTGTGTTACAATACGTACAGAAAAACCCTAGAAGCGGAAAAATGTACGAGAAAAACGATGGGCTGAGATTCAGTTTTGTAGAAGTACAAAGCGTAACTCAGGCTAAAGAATTACTAGCACCCATCATAGCCAACTCTAAAGAAACTGTAGCATGAGAAACCTGGTAGACAAGTGGTTTAAAAGGCTCATCATCATCAACATCATACTGGTGTTTATAGTGGTGATAGCAGGTTCTGTGGTTAGAGTTACAGACTCCGGAATGGGCTGCCCTGACTGGCCTAAGTGCTTTGGCGCATACATTCCACCTACTAGCGAAGACCAAGTGACATGGCACGAGGGCGAAGATTTCTTCGAAGGCCAAATGATTATTCATGAGGAGAAGCTTTACAATGCCAAGAAGGACCTCACAGCTTCTACTTCTTTTAATTCTGCAGAATGGGAAGAGTTTACCAAGCATGGTTATGCTACTTATAACCCTGTGCATACTTGGATAGAATTCATTAACCGACTAGCCACAGTGGCACTGGGCTTTCCAGTAATGGCCATGTTCGCCCTTTCTTTATTTTACTGGAAAGACCGCAGGGCACGAACCTATTTGTCCTTTGCTGTGGTATTTTTAGTTGGCTTTCAGGCTTGGCTAGGAAAACTAGTGGTAGAATCTAATCTAAAAGGCCAGACCATTACGCTGCACATGATAGGCGTTTTTGCCATTTTTGGAGTGCTACTCATTTTGTTAGACAAAGCCCGCAGAACTCATGGAGAAACCACTTTTCCAGATAGTAAGTTCAAGCTTTGGTCTTCTATCTCTCTTTATGTAACTGTGCTTATGGTAGTCATAGGAACACAAGTACGAGAGCAAATAGATGCTATAGCCAAAACCACTGCAGACCGTTCTCTTTGGATAGACCAAGTAGACTGGATGTTTCTCACGCACCGCACACTGATTTACGTCATAGTGGCCATTAACGGCTACCTCCTTTACCAAGCATTTAAGAACAACTGGTATAAATCCCGTTGGATTATGATAGCAGTCATTATTATAGCAGAAGCTGTAGTAGGAATAATACTGGCACATTATGGTTTCCCTAAAGCCGCACAGCCACTTCACTTATTGCTTTCTACTATCCTTTTTGCGTTGCAATTTGATTTGTTGATTCAGCTTAGGGCTCCGAAAGCAATCGCCTACGGCTCTTAGTTTAGAGTTGATGGTTACCGTTTTTAGTGTCTAGTTTAATTATAGATCGTGGTTGTTTTCAAATTGCATTTTCCGCATTCCAACCGCCCTAAAGGCATAGATAATTAATAGAGCAAAGGAAACATATCTTTTAGTTCCATACCAATTGTTTTCTTTCTTGCCAGTATCTGTCACTCGAAATTCCGAAGGTATTTAATTGTTCTATTTCCGAATTGGTTAAACTAAACTGATTTGCTTTTAAGTTGGCTGTTAAATGAATATTATTATCTGCTCCACTTAAAACTGATGCTTCAGGAAAGATTTCCATACAATAGCGCAAGGCAATAGCGTCTGCACCTACGTCATACTTCTCGGCCAATCGTATCATAAAATAATAAAGGTCATGATACTCGGAATAATTAGTAGTTGGGATCAATCGTCCGTTTGCTAAAGCTTCTTTTATTATAATTGGTCCAGATAAGCGTTTCAACGCACTATAGTGTTTCAAAATACTCTGTTCCAACACATTAAATGTACACTGAAACGACTGAAACAACGCTTCATTTTCAACTTGTATAGACAGCGCTTTTTCTAATACTTCGGCTTGGTTCGCTCCTGTAGTTGTCAAACCTATTACAATGTTGTTTTCCTTTTTTAGTTCGTGCAAGCGTTTTAAAATGACCTCGTTTTCCAAAATTCCTGTATCTAATGTGGCAGAGTGAATTTGATAAACTTTGAGATAAGGCAATAACTTTTTTGAGTATTCCCATTGCTCATTGAGTTTAGAGATTGAATGCTCTTTTATTTCGTGTTGTTTTGCATTTGGATCGAAATCAGCCACGTAAGTGTAGCCCCACTTCGTTGAAACAAAAATGCTTGGATCGTTTTTCTTTTCCAACCATTTCACCAAAAGTTGTTCGGCAATCCCATAACCAGGCGATGTATCAAAGTGTCTTAACCCTTGATTATACGCCTCATCTAATACCTGCAATCCATTTTCCTTAAACTCTGGCAATGAAAATGATACTGAATCGGCCTCTTGCTTCACATTAATATACAATGGTCTACCAATAGCTGCGGTTCCTAATCCTATGCTGTTTTTTGCTTTCAATTATTCAAAATAAGGTGTTTCGCCTTGAGCTAATTTAAGACGTATCTAAACATTCATATTAATAACTATGGCCGAAATTTCTGCGATCTCTACTTCAGAAAAATAGTGTGTCATTTCTGTTTGATACTTTTGGAAATCTTTATCAAAGCCTTCAGTTAATACATCGCAATATGCTAAAGTTTTATTATATAAATTGATGCATGAATATCGATGCTTTTATAACTACGAAGATTATCCATTCAGAGTCTTCAAAAACCACCTAGCCTTATCGTTTTTTTTGCGTGCAACAGCGTAAAGCCTATGGACCTGTCTATCTTTTAATCTTACCTTTTTTAAGCTAATTGTGAAAACATCAACTTCACACTGCTATAATCTGTGAACTTGGCTTGATTTAATTTACGCACATTAATGTATATTAGCTTTAAACCCAAAAAGAGACATGCAAATACAATTCAACACAGATAAAAACATAGAAGGAGAAGAGAGACTAGAGACTTTCATGACTGAAAAAATAACCAAAAGCTTGAATAGGTTTTCAGAATGGGTTACTAGAATAGAAGTACATCTATCAGACCAAAACTCACATAAATCTGGTGCAGATGACATGCAGTGTACGTTAGAAGCCAGAGTTAAAGGCCAGCAACCTATAGCCGTAACTAGTAAAAGTGATATCAAGGAAAAAGCTATAAACGATGCCATCAGTAAGATGAAAGCAGCATTGGATACTAGAGTAGGTAAGATGAAAGAGAAGTAGGGTTTCAGCAACTGAATTGAGTTCAATTCATTTTACAAATAAAAAATAATGAAGCACTCTTTTTAGGGTGCTTTTTTAAAACCCAACTATTAAGAACACCTAATCAATGAAAAAAACAGCATTAATCACAGGAGCAAGCATGGGCATAGGAAAGGCTCTATCTGAAAAATTACTAAGTGAAAACTACACGGTGATAGGCACTTGTAGAAGTGGTTTAATCCCTGAAATTACGCATGCAAATTTTCATGCGTTTCCTCTGGATCTTTCTAATGAGGCCAGTATAGAAAGTGCTTACAAAGAGATTTCTAGCAAATTCCCTCAGATAGATCTGCTTATTAATAACGCTGGAATAGGCCCAGATCTTGGTTTAGATAACCCTGAGAAGAAGTCTTATAAATCTACTTTTGAAGTGAACGTTAGTGGAACTGTTTTCTTCACTGAATCATTGATAAAACTGATTCCTAAAAATGGGATTATTTTAATTATCTCTTCAAAAATGGGTTCTATAAATGAATGCGTCTCTAGTAGTTCTGTAGCTTACAGAATGAGTAAAACCGCACTCAACATGTACACTAAGATTCTAACCAATAAACTTGAAGGAAACATCTCTGTAGCGGCCATTCATCCTGGATGGGTGAAAACTACTATAATGGATAGCAATATGGAACTAGCCACACTTACCCCTGAACAATCAGCTGAGGGGATTTATAAATTTCTGATTTCAAATTTTGAAACTGGAACATTCTGGGACGTGGAATACGAGAAGAAGCTTGAATGGTAAATGAATAAACAAATCCGAGAGAAAATAATTGATGTTTGCAACGCTAAAATCCAGCAAAAAGGAGAAAACGTAGGCTTGTCTTTCTATGCTTTTTTTGCTAACAAAAATGAAAACCCTAAACTACTTATGGAAGTGGCCACGTGGTGGATAGAGAAACATGAATTAGATCATTTCGAAAAAGCGTTGAAGATTCGGGAGATGGTGAAGAAGCATCTTTAAACGCTATCAACGAAAAATCCTTAAATTGTCTTTTAATTATGTTATTTGACTCTATCAGACTAGATGAAAAAAGTAGAGAAATTCTCTCCTGAGCTTAATGAGGTATACTTTATAAAAAGTCATACCCTGATCCACATTTTATCTGGCAAAGGAAGCATTCAAGTTGACTTTAAAAACTATACGGATTGGCAAGAGAAAGCCATTTTTCTAGAGAAAGGTCAGTACATTAAATTCTTATCTGGAGACTTTGAAGTGAGAAGAATTGAATTTTCTGATGAAAAGAAATTCTACGACAGTGATATCAGGGTTTTATTTAAGCACCTTATTTCCTTAGGCTACATTGATCTCTTAGAGTGTGAAGATTGTAACACTTTTTTGTCTGAATCTGCCTTAGCCAAAAACTCTGCTGATATTATTGATGTCTCGTCTAAGCAATGGTTCTGGCAAAACCCGTTCAAAGCTAACAAGGAAGAATATCAAGTTATTTTTGACACCAAAGAAATCATTGATTCTGAGTTCTCAAACAACTTAACCAGTAATGATTTAGCCGATTTAATAAATGATAGAGGTTATAATTCTCAGGCTTTAGTTAAAGACAAAATAGGTTTATCGGTAAAGAAACTGATGAGTTCTAAAAGGTTGAAAGAAAGCCAAAAGGAAGTAGCGTTTACAGATAAAAACATTCAAGAAATCTCTTATGAACTTGGGTTTAAGGACGATGCTTACTTCAACAGAGTTTTTAAAAACTCAACAGGTCAAACACCAAAACAGTTTAGAGAAAATTTCGATTATAAAAATAGAGACTTATTTTCTCAAGACATTTTAGACCTTCTCCAAAAGTTTCATACTCAAGAAAGGTCTCTGGAGTTTTACGCGGATCAAATGAACCTTTCGATAAAGGCTCTATCTAATAAAGTGCAATTGAAGATGAACACTTCTCTAGGTCAATTAATAAGATTAGAACTTATAGATACTGCCAAGCTAATGCTCATTGAAGGAGAAACTATCTCTTCAATTTCTAGAAGATTAGGATTTGAAGAACCCAACCATTTTTCTAGATTCTTTAAACATTACTCTGGCCATACTCCTACTGAATTCAAAATCAAAAAGTACAACTCCTAGTCCTTTTCTTGTAGCATTAGAACTCTAATGCCTATTCATCTTTGCAGTGTATTAATCACTCAAAAATTAAAAAGATGAATATCAAAGAACAAGTTCAGAAAATGGATGCGGTAGTTTCCACAGGAGCAGTAGTAGATGCAGTAAAAGAATTTTTCGCAGATAGTGCTAGCACATCAGACCATGGTCAAGGAGGAAAAACAGCAGACAAAGCAGCTATGGTGGCTAAAATGGAAGGATTTGCTGGTTCTATAGCCAAAGTTAATGGCATTACCCTTCATCATTCTCTAGTAGACGGAAATGTTTCCGCTTCAGAATTCACATTCGATTTCGATATGCAAGATGGCAGTAAAATCTACTGGCATGAAATCATCAGAAGGATATGGAATGAAGAAGGAAAAGTAATTCAAGAAGAATATTTCAACGCAGAATAATTAAAAGTAAACCCAATAATAATTTAGAAAAATGAATACTATAAAAGCAACATTAATAATCGTCAGTATACTACTTGTAACTGGTTTATCTGCTCAAGATAAAATGGCAAACAACATTGACAACAGTAACATCGCTCTTTCAGGATATAGCCCTGTTTCTTATTTAGATTTAGGCTTAGCACAGAGAGGAACTAAGGAATTTAAATCAGAATATGAAAAAGTAGGTTACTACTTTACCTCTGCGGAGCAAAAAGCTTCTTTCGACAAGAACCCAGCTCAGTACTTACCACAGTACGGAGGTTTTTGTGCATTCGGAGCTTATGCTGGAGCCAAGTTCAGAGTAGACCCAAATAAGTTTATCGTTCATGGTGGAAAGTACTACCTGTTTTTGAACAATGTAGAATTAGACGCCCAACAGTTATGGATGGCAGAAAACGACCACAAAAAACTGAAAGGTGTGGCCGATACTAACTGGAAAAAACTAAGTAAGACGCACAACTAGAAGTTTCCTCTAGAAAAGTATTAAAGCGATTTAAGCTAAGGCTTAAGTCGCTTTTTTTACGGCAAAAAATGTCAATCACCACATAAAGACTTAAATTTAACAGCATGAATACCATCCTCATCATGCATGTATTCGCTAGTCTATTTATGACAGGTTTATGTTGGTTTGTTCAGGTGGTGCATTACCCTCTTTTTCATCAAATAAATCTTAACGAGTTTTCTCGTTATGAGAGCAAGAACTTCGTTACTGGATTTATAACTATACCAGTTATGACAGTAGAACTAATTACAGGGCTTTACCTACTGTTTTCTTTTCCCGACTATTTGAATTTTCTAAATGTCTTTCTAATGGGAATAATAGGCTTGAGTACTGCAGTATTTCAAGTCCCCATCCATCTAAAGCTCAGATCTAAGGCGAGCAGTAAGCTGATAGATAAGCTTATCCGCACCAATTGGATTCGCACTATAAGTTGGACAATTCGGATGATTATTTTGGCTGTGTTGCTTTCTAATTCTTTCTATCATTAATGGCTCAAACAGATCCAATTAAATAGGAGTTTCAACAGAAATACGATCTTTAAAGAAATTCCTATCGGAGCTGAAGTATAACAAACGGCTGCAAAAGGATGGCGGTCCTATTTTTTAACAAACCATAAAACGATGAGTAAACAAAGAAAAACAACTGGATGGGTAATCTCATTTCTCGCTTGTATAGCACCTGCTTGGGGAGTAATCGGAAAGTTTATAAGTCCTGAAATGCAGTCCAATATGGCCTCTATTGGATTCGAACCATACACTAAAATTTTAGCCATTGGAGAATTAATAGCTGTTGTCCTTTTTCTTATGCCTAAAACTGGGAGAATTGGTGCATTATTAATGACCGCACTAATGGGAGGAGCAGTGGCAGCACATTTAGGTTATGGACAAAGCATAGGTTTGCAAACTTCCGTATTGGTTTTAGTTTGGGTAGCTACATTGATTCGTTATCCTGAATTCTTAGCTTTCAAAGCTGATGCTAAGTCATAATTTGGAATTCTCTCATAGCTGAGTTTAGATCCCGTTTACCAAGTGAAACTAAATAGAACAAACCAAAGCTTGATACTCAATAGAATTCCTCCTATCGGAATTTTATGTTTTGGTCTTCTTTATGCATTTGCTTCCACTCTATATCCTGGAGGCTCACAAGCTGATGTAAACTCCGTTGGGTTTGATTGGGTAAACAACTACTGGTGTAACATGATGAATGAGTCTGCCGATAATGGAGAACCGAATCCTGCCCGTAGATTAGCTATTTTCTCTATGGTGCTTCTCTGTTCAAGTTTAGGCGTGTTTTTCTATCAATTTGCAGAATACTTAACGACCCATCATAGGTGGAAAATGATCATAAAAATAGCTGGAATTTTATCAATGGTTTCGGCCGCATTTATGTTTACCCAATTTCATGATGTACTCACTATTATTTCTAGCTTTTTCGGCCTTTTTGTACTCATAGGCATACTCCTAGAAATTTTCAGAAGAGGTTTGCTTAAAAACAAGCTAATTGGCCTCTTGTGCCTCATATTGCTGGGAATGAATAATTACATTTATTACACAGAATTTTATATAAAACACCTTCCCTTAATTCAAAAAATCACTTTTATAATTGTTCTGCTTTGGATAGTCGCTCTAAACTTCGAAGTACGAAGAGAAATTAAAAATCAACGCCCTATTTTATAATATGAAAACCCTTCTTAAAGAAATATCGAAATGCACTGTTTGTAGTGAGCATCTAGCACTAGGACCCCGACCTGTTTTAGCAGCCAGCAAGCGTAGCAAAATAGTAGTGATCGGTCAAGCACCAGGAACTGTTGTTCATGCTAGCGGTGTTCCTTGGGAAGATAAAAGTGGAGACAATCTCAGGAAGTGGATGGATATAGACAAAGAGACTTTTTATGATACAGAAAAAATAGCACTAATTCCTATGGGGTTTTGTTATCCCGGAAAAGGGAAAACAGGAGATTTAGCTCCGAGAAAAGAATGCGGCCCACTCTGGCATCCTTCACTTATGCAAAAAATGGAAGAGGTGAAAATGATACTACTTGTAGGTAAATATGCGCAAGATTATTACTTGCAGAAAACAGCTAAAAAGAACCTCACAGAAACAGTTAAGAATTATCGCTCCTATTTACCTAAGTATTTACCTCTGCCCCATCCTTCTCCAAGAAATAACATTTGGCAAGCAAAAAACGAATGGTTTAAGGCAGAAGTGCTTCCAGAACTGAAGCTTATAGTTCAGGATGTGTTGAGGTAATTAATAATCAGTCTTTTACACATCTGCATGAAAGTCCAGATCCTGAATCTCCATTAATATCCGACCATTTATTTACAAATGTCGGCTCTCCAAACATGAAACGCGCCATGGTCGTTTTATCTCCGTTTAGCAAATCCTCTTCTGTAGAAGACCAGAATGCAGCGCTATAGCCCAAGCCTTGAATTCCAATTTCACCACCTAAATCTCCCGAAAAATAGTAGCCCGCAGGAAGTACTCGAAAACCTAATTTGTTCGTTCCTGTTTCTCCTTCCTGCCAGTCAGTTTCAGCTTTCAAACTAACTGCGTGCTCTCCTCTCCAGCCTCCTTTTCCAATGAAGGATGCAGGCATTCCATGCGCTATCTCTACTTCATCCCATTCTTTGTCTGATGGTACATGCCAGCCAATAGGACAAGCATCTTTTAAGGAAAAAACAGTATAGATCCTACCATAATCAGAGGTTGGATTCTCGGAGTTTAACATAGATCCAGGAGAATCAAACCTTAGATTTTCCGCTAGCCAAGTCTGATTTCCAATACTCACTGTTTTATATTCTTCTCCATCCCTTTCATCTCTGAAAGTTCCGTCTACTGAGGTTTCAGCACAACCCATAGTCAAAGCAGCTAAAATGCCCAAAAGAACTAATGACTTCCACATGACTCTCTTCATTTGCATTTAATATTTACACCGTAATTTAACCTAATCCTTTCCTTTTTTTACTTCATTAACTTGGCTAAGTTAAAATGCCTCTGAAATATCCTTAATTTCATCGAATATATAATTCTACTCTCATGAAAAACTTTCTCTTCCTTAAAGCACTTGTGTTATCCTTAAGTATAAGTTTCATAGCTCTGTCAGGATTCAGCCAGACAAAAACCGAAAAGCTCGATGAGTTTATTGGACTCTACCATGAGTACGATTCTTTTAACGGTTCAGTGCTAGTAGCTCAAGGTGGTGAAGTGATTTACAAAAAAGGATTCGGTATGGCTAATATGGAATGGGATATTCCTAACCAATCGAATACTAAACACCGGTTGGGTTCTATAACTAAGCAGTTCACCGGAATGCTAATTCTAAAATTAGTAGATGATGGAAAAATAGATGTGAATGCTTCTGTTTCTACTTATCTACCCGATTATCCAAAGCCACAGGGAGATAATATTACTATTCACCACTTGCTTACTCACACTTCCGGGATTCCTAATTATACGAATTTCGAAGATTTCAGAAAAACTAGTATCAATTATTTCACTCCACAGGATTTCATCCATGAGTTTTCTTCTTTGGAGCTAGAATTCACTCCTGGAGAACAATTTAGTTATAGTAATTCAGGCTATTTTCTGCTAGGTGTGCTAATAGAAGAAGTAACAGGAAAAAGCTACGAAGACAATTTGGAAGAAAGAATTTTTGCACCGCTAAACATGGTCAACAGTGGCTATGATCACTTTACTGAAATCATTAAAAATAGAGCTACAGGATATGAAAAAAGAGGAAATGGGATTATAAACTCTGACTTTTTAGACATGTCTATTCCTTATGCGGCAGGCTCATTATACTCAACGGTAGAAGACCTTTATTTATGGGATCAAGCACTTTATGGAGCACAGCTTTTACCTAAAAAACTAATCGAGTTATACTTTACTCCACAAATAGAAGCATGGGGAAATGCCAAGTACGCCTACGGTTTCGGAATTGGTGAAGAACGAATAGGAAACACAGAAGAGACCATTCTAACTCACTCACACGGAGGTGGAATTAATGGGTTCAACACTAACATTTCACGTGCCACTAAAGACAAAACTCTAATCGTACTTTTAAATAATACCGGAGGCGCTCCTTTGGATGAAATGACAACTGGAATAAGAGGAATTATAAACGGAAAAACATATGATTTCCCAAAGAAATCGGTGGCTAAGGAGCTTCTTTCAGTAATCGAAAAAGAGGGGCTTTCTTCTGCCCAAAAGTTATTTACTACTATTTCAGTGAGTGAAGATTATGATCTCTCGGAAAACGAAATGAACAATGCAGGCTATCAGCTTATAAATGGAGAAATGCTCACCGAGGCTACAGCTATTTTTAAAATGACAATTAATTCTTTTCCAGAATCTTCAAACGCATATGACAGTTACGCTGAAGCCAATATGATGATGGGAAATAATGCATTGGCCATTGAGAATTATAAAAAGTCAATTGAGCTCAACCCTATGAATCAAAACGGCATAGACATGCTAAAAAAATTAGGTGAAGATGTGAGTGAATTTGAAAAAGAAGTAGTGGTTTCAGAAAAGACTCTAGCTTCTTATGTAGGTAATTATGAGCTAATGCCTGAGTTCATTCTTAGCATATCTACTAAAGATGGTAAGCTAATAGCACAAGCTACAGGACAACAAGCCCTTGAGTTAAATGCTATTGCCAAAGATTCTTTTGCCGCGCCAGAAGTAGGTGCTAGAATAACTTTCCAAAAGGGAAAAAAGAATAAGATAGAGAGTCTAACTCTTTTCCAAGGAGGACAGGAAATGGTAGGACCTAAATTAGCAGATTAATATTCTCTTCAGCGTAGCCATAAGAGGTTATTTTTATAGGCTATTAATATCTCGTTTAAACAAATCAAAAATGAATAAAGTTATTTTCTTCTTGAGTGTCTCTCTTATAGCATTAGCATCATGTGACACTGTAAAAACTAATACTAAAGACTCAATAAACAAAAGCGGAGAGGCAGTCGGAAAAGTAGCTACCGAATTTATAGAGGGAGTTACAGAAGGGGTGGAAAATGCCTTAGCTATCGACCTCAAATTGTCAGATGAACTAGTCAAGAGTGGTGTAAATACGGGTAAAATTACTGTGGATAACCACCCTAAAGGAGGAAAAAATAATCTGTTAACTGTTTATTTTACTTTCGAGAAGGATATAGAAAAAACATTGATTGCTACAGCTTATGATAAAAAATCCCTTGAATCAGGAAGAGCTAAAACAAGATTGAAAGGTTCAGCTGGAGAAGCCAAGTATATTGAATTCGCTTTTGACCCTAGAACTTATTTAGGTGTAAAAAGTAAAGTTGTTATTGAATAGCCATATTCTCAAATTATGGTGAGTTTATTCAGCGAACAATAGAGAAAACTATTTAGTAAAGAAGAGATAATATAAGCGGGATTTTATCGTTCAAAATCATGTCCTTAAATTTCTAATTATTACTTCTTTATGAATCAAGAAAAATCATTCCTCGACCGTCTTAACTACTGGGTTAAAACTTCTATTGGCTTAAAAGTATTTACCATTGTTTTTCTAGTGTTAATCTTATTAATTCCTATCAATATGGTAGAGAGCTTAATAAGAGAACGTGAGTGGAATCAGAAAGACGCCATTCAAGAAGTAAGCAGCACATGGGGAAAAGATCAAACCATAACTGCTATAGTTCTTACTGTTCCTTATGTCACTTACAGTACGGTAAAAGGAAAAGATGATGAGCCTGATAAAACTGTGGAAACCAAAAGATACGCTCACTTCTTACCTACCGAATTAGATATCACTGGTTCCTTAAATCCTGAGAAAAGAAAAAGAGGAATCTATGAAGTGGTTCTTTACAATAGCGAACTAGAAATTTCGGGGCTTTTTGATAAGCCAAACTTTAAAAAACTGAATATAAATGAGGAAGATGTAAACTGGTCGCAGGCGTATATAGAACTCGGAATTTCAGACCTTAGAAGTATTCAAAACGAAGTGGCTATTAACTGGCTAGGACAAAAAGTAAAATTCGATCCAGGAGTGAAAAACTCAGATGTAATATCTTCTGGAATTAGCGCCAATGTTTCTTCATCAGATACTACTACAGCTTATAATTTTGATTTCAAATTGGACTTTAACGGTAGTGATCAAATTCAGTTTACACCACTGGGAAAAACCACCAATGTTAAACTGACATCTGATTGGCCCGACCCTAAGTTTAACGGAGCATTTTTACCTGACTATAGAGAAGTTACCGAAACAGGTTTTACAGCTGACTGGCAAGTACTTCATTTAAATAGAAATTACCCTCAGGAGTTCAAAGGAAGCATGAATAAAACGGGAAGCTCTAACTTCGGTGTGGAGTTGTTTATGCCCATTGATCACTATGCTAAGAGTATGCGTTCGGTTAAATATGCGCTACTATTTATCTCTCTAACTTTTCTGGTTTACTTCTTTACTCAGATAAAGAACAGACTGAGAATTCACCCTATTCAATATTTAATGGTGGGACTAGCCATTTGTTTATTCTTTACTCTGCTGATAGCTTTATCAGAACACCTAAGTTTTGACCTGGCTTACTTAATAGGCGCTTCAGGAACTATAGGAATGATAACGGCCTACTCCTTCTTTGTATTTAAAAACAAGCTGCTTACAGCCATATTATCAGGAATATTAATCATACTTTATGGATTCATATACATCATCTTACAAATGCAGAATTACTCTCTACTGATAGGAAGCATTGGATTGTTCTTTATATTAGGAACAGTAATGTACATGTCTAGAAACATAGATTGGTACAGCATAACAAAGGATGAAACCCATGAGAAAATTGAGTAAAACTCAGAATGTCATAAACACATTTGTAGTCTTCTTTTTCACTTTGTTTATTTCTGGATGTACTCCTGAGCTCAAGTTCAATGAGTTCCCAGCCGGAGAATACGAAAAAGTAATGGCTTATAAAATGAATGGACATGGATCGGAGGTTATTGAAAACAATAGACTGAGCTCGGATGTAATTGGAAAAGGGAAAGAATTGACCATTAGTGAAGCTGAAGAATTATTAAGAATATTTCATGATTCTTCTACTTATGGTGACGAATTAGCTTCTTGCTTCGAGCCGCATATAGGATACGTATTTTACAATTCACAAAACAAAGTAGTGGCACATACCAC
>OJHH01000280.1_pt1 | contig 16739 bp, 16 predicted proteins | sample 1594911 | NCBI WGS metagenome assembly OJHH01 (sample SAMN05416787, study PRJEB24817) | seawater metagenome | isolation source: Sea water | place: Canada:Atlantic | collected 2013-11
CCTCTCTATTCGTCGGCAGCGTCAGATGTGTATAAGAGACAGGCACTGGATCAGATGACCCGGTCGCTTGCAGTTGCTTGGGCGCCCAAGCGTATTCGGGTGAATGCCGTGGCATTTGGATCAGTGATGAGTGCGAGCCTAAAGTGGTCGTTGAAAGATGACGATGAGCTGCGCGAAACCATTATTGAAAACACACCGCTGCAGCGGATCGCGAGCCCAAGCGAAGTGTCAGACGCCGTGCAGTATTTGGCATCCGACGCAGCCGGTTTTGTGACAGGTCAGATTATTACTGTGGACGGTGGCCGCACCTTGATTGATCCGGCCGCCGTATCTGCCCATTAGGTTATTCTGGATTGGCCGCGATGCATTGCTGACGCACGGCTTCTGCATTGATTTGCAATTGGCGCTGGCGCTCTTCTAATGAAGACAGCTTTGCCCGTTCTGCATTTAGGTCAATCGCAACTGGAACCTGCACATCGCGTACTTCTACCTTTTCACATTCAGTGCGAATGATCGTTCCGTCAGGCAGCTCGGTCGCGCAAGTTGTGTTCACTTCGCGGATTTTTTGCTGGGTCTCAATGGCGAACCCACGGGCTAGATTGCCGCGCGTTGTACCGATCAACGAATTGATGACACGCAGGTCGGAACCCGCGTTTGCAAGGCAGGCCTCGCGCGGTGTCGCGCAGGCGGCAAGCAAGGGGAGAAGAGCTAGAGTGATAAGGCGCATAACGGTTTGTCCTGAAATAAGAATACCGTTACACAAGGCCCCAGCCGCACTTGTTATGCAATATCAGATCAAAAAGATCTTAGTCGGGGATGGTTTTTCCGGGGTTCAGGATGTCCTGCGGATCGAGCGCGAATTTGATCGCCCGCATCGCTGCCAGCGCAGTTTTATCCTTGCGCCGCCGCATCGTCGCCAGCTTCGATATGCCCACACCGTGTTCCGCGCTGAATGATCCACCCAAAGTTTGGACCTCGTCCTCGACGGCTTCCTTGATGGCTTGGGCAAGGTCCGGATCATTGGTCGACGGATACGCCGTATAGTGAATATTTCCGTCTCCAAGGTGGGCGACAACAAGGTCGGAGGCCGCTGCATCGATTGCAGGCAGGCGTATTTTCATACGGTCTAAAAAGACGGCGACGTCGGGCAGGGCGACTGCGATATCAGTGTCAACAAAGGGCCGTTTTGCGAATGCGATTTCGGCAGCCGCCTCGCGCCTAGCCCACATTTCGGCGCGTTGTGCTTCGTTTTGGGCCACGACTGCATCCAGCACGGTCCCCTCTGTCAGCATATCGCCAAGAGTATCTTGGAGCAGTGATGTAATTGGAATTGACCCGTCGGGCTGTGCTTGCGCATCGCGCGGTGCTGTGGCCCCAACTTCGATCAGGATGTTGACGTCATATGCGGCGTCAAAGGGCGGCTTGGCAGATTTAACGAGCGACAGATGACCGTTGATGAATTCACGCGGCATGAATTCAAACGCCTCCACTGCACCCCCCGTTGCGGACTGAACCCTGTGCAATAGATCAAGCGCAGCACTAAGCGACGACATCGCCACCATCGCCGTTGCATAGGCCTGCGGTTGGGCGAAAAGTTTAACGACCGCCTGCGTGATGATCCCCAGCGTGCCTTCAGCTCCGATCATTAGATGTTTGAGGTTCAGGCCGGAATTGTCTTTATGCAAGGCCCCCATCAGGTTCATGATGTCGCCATTTGCCATCACGACCTCGATCCCCAAAACCAAATCACGGGTGTTTCCATAGCGCAGCACGTTGGACCCACCCGCATTGGTCGACAGCACCCCGCCGATCATCGCGGACCCGCGCGCACCGAATGTGAGCGGGAAAATCAGATCGTGATCTTCTGCCGCAGTATGCAAGTTGGACAGGATCACGCCTGCGCCTACGGTCGCTGTCCGTCCCTGCACGTCAAGCGCGCTGATCGTGTTCAATCGGTCGAGCGATAGCAGCAAGGCACCCTGCGCTTGCGTCCCGCCATTAAGCCCTGTGTTTCCGGACACCGGAACGACGGGCGTCTTTGTACGATGCGCCATTTTCATGATCGCAGACACGTCATCCGTGTTGCGCGGGCGCAAAACTGCGAGGGGATTGGACTGGTAGGCACCTGTCCAATCCCGATCCCATTTCGTGGTCTCAGGTCCAGTTAAGACGGCGTCGTGCCCAAACACGGCGCGGAGTTGATCAAGAATATCCATATCGCCACGCTAGTTGTGCAAATGTCGCTTGGAAAGAGCCAGGCAGGCGGTGACAGTTCCATATTTGAAAACTTATCAGTTGGGTGTCGCAGCTTTGCGTTCGATTTTCGGCGGTTGATACGCATTGGGTGGATATTGTGGGCCTGTGAACGTTTTCAACGTCGATAAGGCAACTATGTTCCGTCGGCCCTTGCGCTAATTCCGAAGTACCGTGTTCGCGCGTCAGGGTGTTGGGGTTGCCGCCGCGACAAAGCAAAGTGCCATCCGGTTGGGTCACCGCGTCTAGCCACGCCCCTGTGCTGATCGCCACGATGCCAACCTGGCTGTTGCCAAACACGCGCCTCGGTCATTGTATGCCCGCACCGCATCGCCTTCGCCGATCCCTTTCTTGTCCGCGTCCGAAGGATTCAGCCGATTGTTGCGCGCCCATTGATCTTTGCCGCACGGCTAACTGGCCCGTTATCTAGCTGAGAATGTAGCTTTTCGGCAGGCTGGCCCGAGATCAAGTGAATGGGGTATTGCTTGCGAATGCTGCCCAGCCATTCGGTCGGAGGATACCACGCAGGGTGGGCCAAAAGATCGCGGTTTCTGAATGATGCAATGATTTCAGACGCGATTTCAATGCGCCCACTGAGGGTTTGCAGCGGCGCGCCATCTGGATCCATGCGAAACGCCGCGTAGGACGGCAAATCAACGCCTAACGCTTCGGCTTTTTTTCGGCTCTCATCATATAGCCACTGCAACCACTCGGCAGAGGTTTGGCCATCCGTGAACGCGGTTTCGACACCGAGGCGACGGCTGGGCCGTGCAGGGAAGCACAATACCCGAACGCGACACCACCCCCCGTCTGTCCGATTTGGCCAAGCATCGCCGCAAGGGCTGTCGGCATCCAGATCGGCGAGATGTTCACAAACGTCACGCCATTGCTTTTTGCATCTGTCAAAGCGGCCTGCGCGCGGTGCGCTCCGGTTCCGCCAGAGCAAATCTGATTGTTGCGCAATGGCATTCCCCCGAACGCGACAAGAATCTCGGTGTTGTCGACGACAGATTGCCAACTTGGCAGATTGTGGATCATGTCAGAAGGGTTGCCAAGAATATGTGAAAAGATCACTTCACCCACGGCAAGACTGTAGCTGTTTACCAATTTTGTGTAACCGCCGATGCAGTTGAGAAACCTGTTCAATTGGCTTTGGGCATGGTGGAACCGGCCCGCGCCAGATCACCCATAAGACCCGCCATAAATGGCATGGTTGCCAAAACCGGCGCGCACGCGGTGCAGTTCGTCGGCAACAAGTTTTTCAGCCTCGTCCCAACTGACCTGCACAAACGGGTTGCTACCGCGCAGATCATTACTGGACCCTGGTCCATTTTCGAGCCAGCTTTTGCGAACCATTGACGACGTGATCCGCAATGGGCCGTCGAGCACGCCAACAAATCCTTGGGCAATCGGGGAGGGGTCTGGATCATGTTCGAACGGATGCAATGAGCGCAGTTTACCGTCCTTAACTTCGGCCCGGTAAACGTCCCAATGGCCAGTGGTAAGAGGTCAGTCCTGCGATGCCATTTAAGCCGCGTTAAACCTGTCAATCATGCCATCCCAGAAGGATTGTTCGCGGCGGCGGTCGAAGTCTTCTATCGACGTGCCTTGCTGCTCGACCCAAGTGTATTAGGCCAAGTTGAAAATGCGTTCACGGTCAAACCGTCCCAGCTCGATCATATGGTCGATCCCAACGCCAAGGATATTTTGACCGAATGCTTCGGCGGCCTGAACCATCCCAAAGCCATTTGAAAATGTATATTCTGGGCGATGTTCAATTCGGTCTGGTACATGTTTGCCCCATCTGTGGCGACAGTCATAACGACATCTTCGGCGTCAAGGTCATGGAACTTGGCGTATTTGATAGCACCAAGGATGTTTGCAATGGAGGAAAGACCAAAGTCGCTAAGTGCGCTGATTTGTCTTGCGACAAGCCTCCGTGTTCGGACCGATACGCTCGGCCAACGGTGGTATTGAACACAAGGATTAGGCTGTCACATGATGCGTCCGAGACGTCGATGACAAAATCGGACCCCATCACATTATGGGTCAGGGGCACATGTTTGTCGCCGATGCCTTGGATATTGTGCTCTCGATATCCATTATAATGCAAATTCGGGCATGCAATGGCCTCGATCACGCCCGTCTGAGTGCCAAGCGATTGCTTTAGGTGATCTGCCGCAGCCAACGTGCCTGCAGAACCCGTTGCGGCGACAAAGGCGCGGGCATTGAGATCACCATCGACATTCAAATGATCAAAGACGCGCTGTAGCGACGGTCCCGTGATCGCTTCGGTGAGGACAACATGTTCGGGCACCGGCACTAAACTGCGGCGGTCGGTCCCATTATACCAATGAACGCGGAAAAAGTTACGTGCGTCTGGCGCGTCAGGGTCGGTGTCTGCGATTTCCGCCATTTTGGCAGCCAGTTTTGCGGGTGGATCTGCAAGGTCAGAAATGCGCGGCAAGACGAGGCCGACGCTATGTAAGCTCTCTACATTGCGGTCATAAGCATCTTGGTATCCTGATTTATGTCCTGTGACATCCATCAGGTTGAGCCGTAGCTCAGATGTTTTTTTGCAAAAGCGGTATAAGGTGCGACGAAATTCATCGAATATGGCATATTTTGGGCGCTCTGGCGGCGCAGTCCAGAGCATACATATTTCGTGAATTGGCAAACGAATTGGCGTCACATTCTTCCCGAAAATGGATGCGCTGCGCGGAGTTTTGAGCGGGACTGGAGAGTGCGACAAAACACATGGTGCTTGGTTTTTTCGGGCAACATCCCCAATGCTACGAAATGCGGCGTTTTTTATCGTCATTGACCGTATCTTTGATGTGTAAGTTCGGGGAAGTTATTTAGTTTTATAGGCGCTAGCAGGAGGAAGCGGGATGAACACGTTCCACGCGAAATTGACCGAACTGCGTCAAGCGTTCCATTGTGATCCAGAACTTGGGTTTCAAGAAGACCGTACCAAGGCCAAGGTGGCGGCGTATCTGCGCGAATTGGGGGTAGACGTGTATGATGAGGGTGCAGGCGTTGTCGGCGTCCTTCGGGCAGGTGGTGGCAACCATGCCATTGGGCTGCGCGCTGATATGGATGCCTTGCCGATCACCGAAACAAGCACCCACGGCTATGTCTCTGGCAATGCGGGCGTGATGCATGCCTGCGGACATGACGGTCATATGAGCATGCTTCTGGGAGCAGCGGAAGTATTGGCTAAGGATCCCGACTTTGACGGAACGGTCGTCTTTATTTTCCAACCCAATGAAGAGCATGGTTTAGGTGCGCAAGCGATGATCGATGAAGGTTTTCTAGAGAAATTCCCAATTGATGAGGTTTATGCAATCCATAATTTGCCCGGTGCACCAGTCGGGCAGATTTCAACACGTGTTGGGCAGATATGCGCCAGCGAAAGCCTATTTGAGATCGAGATCAGCGGCCAAGGTGGTCACGCGTCCATGCCCCATGTTGGGGTCGATGCAATCACCGTCGGGTCCGAGATGGTCATTGCCTTGCAAACGATCGTTTCACGCAAGCTTGCGCCAAGCGCGGGCGCCGTTGTGTCCGTCACAGAGTTTCTGACAGATGGTCAGCGCAACGTTTTGCCTGGCTGTGCTACGCTAAAAGGTGACGTGCGTGCGCGCGTGCCATCGGATAGAGATAGTATCGAACGCTTAATGCGGCAGATTGTCGACGGTGTGGCCGCCGCACACGGCATCACGGCGCGACTGACTTACAACACAGAATTTGTTGAGACGATCAACGCAGTACAACCAACACAAGCTGTTGTCGCGACTGCAACGACTATGGATTTGGACACGGACGGTGACCGCCCCCCGATGAGTTTTTCAGAAGACTTCGCGCATTTTTGTGCCGCGGTGCCGGGCTGTTTTTTGCTGCTAGGTAACGGAGAAACCGGTGTCCACGCCCAGCCACTTCATGCCGCCGACTACGATTTTAACGATTCACTCCTGCCAATTGGCGCAGCCTTCTGGGCACAGCTCGCGCGTGACCGACTGCCAAAAAGAAAGACTCCACAATGAACACTCTTCTGCCACGCGTCTCGCTTGGTCATGTTGCCGCAACCCGCGCGACAGGTGATGCCGCATACCGTGTCTTAACCGCAAACGACTTTGCCATCGCCGCCAACGAAATAACAGCATGGGACGGCTACGCACCAACGCCACTTGTGTCACTTGCCGCGATAGCTGCCGATATCGGGGTTGGCGATATTTTGTACAAAGACGAGGGCCCGCGGTTTGGACTAGGAAGCTTTAAGGCGCTCGGTGGATCATACGCAGCGCTGTGCGTTCTCCAACGCGAGATTTCCAAGTCACTGGGCCAAGAGGTGTCAATGGCGGATATCCGCAACGGAAAATTCGCCGCCCAATGCGCTAATATCACGTTGGTATCGGCGACCGACGGAAACCACGGTCGGTCGCTTGCTTGGGGCTGTAAACGATTTGGAGTGCCATGCCGCATCTATATCCACGCCGAAGTCAGCGAAGGCCGCGCGACCGCAATGAGCGATCTTGGTGCAAAGGTGAAACGGATCGCCGGTGACTATGACACTTCTGTTGCATTGGCCAAAACCGAAGCAGAAAACAACGGCTGGTTCGTCGTGTCAGATACGTCTTGGCCGGGTTATAGTCAGCCGCCGCGCGATGTCATGGCAGGTTATGGTGTCATGACGCAGGAAATCTGTGACGCGCTTGATGACGCGCCGACCCATGTGTTTTTACAAGGTGGTGTAGGTGGTTTGGCCGCAGGCGTGATTGCAGGTTTGCGCCAATACTGGGGTGATACCGCACCGCGTGTCATAATCGTTGAACCTGATTTGGCGGCGTGTTTGTTTGAAAGCGCTAAAACGGGCAAAGCAACGAATGTTGCAATTGCGCAAGAAACACTGATGGCGGGCTTGTCTTGTGGTGAGCCGTCAAAGCTGGCGTGGGAAATTCTTGCCGAAGAAGCCAGCGACTTTTTGACGATACCGGAAACCCTCGTTGCACCCACCGTCCGCTTGCTTGCTGGCGGGTTTGCTGGTGATCAAGCGATCGAAGCTGGCGAAAGCGCGATTGCCGGGCTTGCCGCATTGATCGCTGCAAGGCAAGATTCTGGTTTGTCGGCAAGGCTGGGATTGGATTCCCAATCGCGGGTTCTGTTGATCGGCTCGGAAGGGGTCACGGACCTTGCGATCTTCAAGATGATTTTGGACGGTCGCGAAGCTACTTAAAACATGGCGCCGGAAGAACGGGACAGAGGGGAATGTAATTGGACAAATACAAACCGGGTGACGATGTTGGTGTCCTTGAATTTTGGCCATTTGACGCGCCGGAAAGCGACTACAGCATCGTTTGTGGAACGCCCAAAACTTATGGCAGAATTGAAGTGGGTGGCGCAGGGCACACAACCCGTTTTGGCATCTGGCGGTGCACTAAAGGCGCTTTTGACTGCACCGAACAGGGCGATGAGTTGATGATGGTTTTGTCAGGGCGGTGCCGGATCACGCAACATGCGAGCGGCGAGATCTGCGACCTAGGACCGGGTGACAGCCTATTTGTGCGCGACGGGAATCGGGTCACTTGGAACGTTCATGAGGACATCACCAAAGTATTTTTCGGATATAAGGCTGATGGTTACTAAAGTCGACGCCAGCTACAGATCGGTGCAACAAGTCGGGCACTGGCGCCAAAACCCTTAGACGGCCTCTTTTACGGCGCTGAGGAATTGCTGCGTGCCTTCTCTTTTTGCGTTTCGAAGAAGCTCGGGTGCTGGTCCTTCTTGTCGGCCATGCCAAAAGTTCAAGCAATTCTTCACCACGGTCCTGCGCTTCGCCTTTAGAAAGTCTAAGCACTTGCGCTGGGCCCTTCATACAGTTCTGGATCGCCGTCCTATGTGGAAACAGATTGAAGTGCTGAAAACACATGCCAATATCAGAACGACGTTCGCGCAGATGACGTTCGTTGGAATCAATAAGCTGCCCGCCCTATTCCATATGCGTCAGCGGTTTGCCGTCAACATAGATGACCCCACCGTTGATCTTTTCAAGCGTCATGAGCATCCGCAAAACGGTTGTCTTACCAGACCCAGACGGCCCAATAACTGATACCATTTCACCTGCGGCAACGCCCAAATCTTGGTCGTCCAAAACCACCAATGACCCATATGCTTTACGCACTTTCTTGAAACTCACCATCGGCGGTGTATCGCCTGCTATTTCCAGCGGAAAACCTGACATATCTTGCATATTTACATTCCTAATTTGCGGCGGACAAAACCTTCGAAGCGTCGGATAAGACCTGCAGCAGGCAGTGATAAAGCGAGAAAGATGATACTTACCAACGTGTAGGCTTCCAAAAATCGCTAGTGCTCAGACCCAATTGCATTCGCAGTATGGATGAGCTCGGCAACGCCGATAATTGACAACATCGGGGTGTCCTTAAAAATACCCACAAGGTAGTTGCCCAAACCAGCAATGGCGGGCGGGATCGCTTGCGGGATTATAACGCGACTATAAGTCTTGAACGTCGACATGTTCAAAGCCGTAAAGCCAACAAGAAAACCTTGGTCTTCATGGCGGAAACCGATGCCAGCAAAGTTTTTGCTCCAGATTGGCATAAGTGAGTTGTCACCTAGTTCGATTTCATCATGTGCCTAAGCGAGATGCGATGCTTCGAAATAAGTCAAAATCGCTGTATCTGCCCGGCCAGCTTTCAAGGCTGCAACCATTTCTGTTGGGCCCAGTACCTGCATCGAGTGATCATTGTAGATACCAACGCGTTTTGCTGCTTCAACGGTGTTGTCGCCAACACCCGTCACCATAATATGGCCGCCACACAAGTTATCGGCATAATTGGCAATGATGTTTGGAATTCTCGCAGGAACCAAAACCGCATCACCGGCCTTTGCAACTGGCTCTGAAAACGAGACGTTCTCGAAACGTGAACCAAGAACATACATATCTCCAGTGATCAGGTCGAAACGTTCCGCTTTCAGGCCAGGGATCAGTCCGCCCCAGTCACCAACAACAGGCTCTATGTTTGTCGGCCCATTTTGGCGAGAACTTCGATTGCGATGTCGATTGTGAAGCCCCGGAGTGAAGTGTTCGTAAAACCGATGCGTGTGGTTTCACAGGCTTTGATCCGGTCAGTGAGTGGCCTCGCAAGCAATGTTGTAGTCGCCAGAGCAAGTCCAGCTGCGATAAGAGTTTTTGTAAATACATAGCATAAATTTCTTTGTGCCGTAGGTGTCGCAGAGATGCGTTGCAGTCAGCCCAACCCAAGGGGATTTCTTTGAAACCACCTACGCACAGACGTTATGTCCTTGGCAGATTGTGTCCTGCAAATCCCGCTTTATTGTTCGGTGTTCCCCATTTTTCATCCTCGGTTCTGTCACCAAAAGAGCTTGGTCGCGAGATGACTGTAATTGTTCAGGTCATGCTCGAACGGGAAAGCCGCATGCATCTAGATGCCTTCAAGCGATCAATGCGAAATGCGCCCGCTGTGCAGCAATGTTACTATGCAACCGGTGAGGCTGATTTCATACTCGTTGTCATCGTCAAGGACATCAACGAATACGAAGAATTCACGCAAGAATATTTCTTTGATCAATCCAACGTGAACAAATTCACGTCATCAATTGTCATGGACCGCGTCAAAATCTCTCTCGATATTTTATGAGTACGCCAAGCGGTTTTTAGCCAAACTGCGGTTGCAGGCCTTTGGGTCGCATTCCACTATTATGGTATGCTCTAGCTTAGGTGTTAGGTGGTGGCGTGAGGGAGACTTGAACTCCCGACCTATCGATTATGAGTCGATCGCTCTAACCAACTGAGCTACCGCGCCATCGAGGCCTCAATTAGGCAATGCGGGCAGGGCTGTCAAACCGATTCTTGGTTTCATCTTGGCTTTTACGCACATAGGGTTCGGGATAGGCAGTAGGAGCAGGTAAATGAGCCAAAAAGCGTGGGAATTTTGGATCGATCGCGGTGGCACGTTTACGGATGTTGTCGGGCTTTCGCCGGATGGTGCTGTTGTGACGCATAAACTGTTGTCCGAGAATCCTGATCGCTACGCGGATGCGGCTGTGCAGGGTATAAAAGACCTGATGGGCACTGACACACCTGCCGCAGGATCTATTCGCGCCGTCAAGATGGGAACCACTGTCGCGACAAACGCGCTGTTGGAACGCAAGGGCGAAGATGTGCTGCTGCTGATCACCCAAGGGTTCCGCGATTTGCTGCGCATTGGCTATCAAAACCGCCCGCGTTTGTTTGACCTCAATATCCAGCGACCGGACCTTTTGTATTCCGATGTCGCTGAAATTCCCGAACGATTGGATGCCGACGGGGTTATTGTGACCGCTTTGGACGCCGCTGCGGCTCGTGCCGCGTTGCAGGCTTCATTTGATCGCGGCGTGTGCGCCGTGGCCATCGCGTTCTTGCATGGCTATCTGAACCCCGCCCACGAGCTTGTGGTTGCAGATATCGCCCGCGAGATTGGCTTTACCCAAGTATCGGTGTCGCATCAGGTGTCCCGCCTTGCGAAATTGGTTGGGCGTGGCGACACGACGGTTGTTGATGCCTATCTGTCTCCGATTTTGCGCCGCTATGTTGATCAGGTTGCAGATGCGCTTGATGTCGGGCACGTGTGCGAACGGCTGCTGTTTATGCAATCAAATGGCGGGTTGACCGATGCAGGTCTTTTCCAAGGCAAGGACGCGATTTTATCTGGTCCCGCGGGTGGCATTGTCGGGATGGTTAAGACCGGCGCACAAGCGGGACTTGACCGTCTGATCGGGTTCGATATGGGCGGGACAAGCACAGACGTCAGTCACTATGCTGGCGTGTTTGAACGATCATTCGAAACTGAAGTTGCCGGCGTGCGTATGCGTGCACCAATGATGGATATTCATACCGTGGCCGCTGGTGGCGGGTCGATTTGTACGTTCCGTGATGGTCGGTTTCAGGTTGGACCGGAAAGTGCGGGCGCTGATCCGGGTCCAGCGTGTTACCGCCGTGGCGGGCCACTGACAGTGACCGATTGCAACGTAATGCTAGGTAAGCTGTCGCCTGCGCATTTCCCCGCAGTGTTTGGGCCGAAAGGTGACCAACAGTTGGACGCCGATGTGGTCGCTCAGAAATTCACCGCGTTGGCGGGTGAGATTGCTACTGCAACAGGCGATGCCCCGCGCAGCCCCGCCGATCTGGCCACTGGATTCTTGCGCATTGCGGTGGATAATATGGCCAATGCCATTCGAAAAATCAGCGTGCAGCGAGGTCATGATGTGACTGGCTATACGTTGCAGTGCTTTGGTGGGGCAGGTGGGCAGCATGCTTGTTTGGTCGCCGATGCATTGGGCATGAGCCGCGTCTTTGTGCATCCGCATGCTGGCGTTTTGTCCGCATACGGGATGGGCTTGGCCGAGGTCCGTGCCCTGCGAGAGATGCAAGTCGATGTACCATTAGAACAGATCGAAATCGCGCAAACCGCCTTGGATGAGATCAGCGCCGAGGCGCTGGACGAGGTCCATGCCCAAGGGTTCGCGGATGCCACTGTTACGGCTGTGGCCCATGTGCGCTATGACGGGTCGCACCAACCACTGGAGGTTCCTTTCGGCGACGTGGCAGCCCTGCAAGCGGCGTTCGAGGCCGCACATCAGCAGCGGTTTGGCTTTACGTCACCAGAGCGGGCTATCGTTTTTGAAATGGTCAGCGCAGAGGCATTGGGTGCCAGCCCCGACCAACCTGACATGGTGACCCCACAGGCCAAAGGCGATGCGGTGGCGATTGCGCAGACCGACGTGTCCTATGGGGATGGCCGCAATTTTACGCCGATCTATGACCGGACCACGCTGGGCATTGGGCAAACGATTACGGGTCCTGCGATCATTCTGGAACCCACGGGGACCAATGTGGTTGAACCTGGATGGCGGGCTGTGGTGGACAGTTTGGGCAACTTGATTTTGGACCGCATTGGCGCGGTCGCGCGTCCGCCTGCTGCTGGCACCAAAGCTGACCCTGTTGTGCTTGAGGTCATGAGCAATTTGTTCATGTCGGTCGCAGATGAAATGGGCGCAACGCTTGCCAACACCAGCTGGTCGGTGAACATCAAAGAACGGCTGGATTTCTCTTGCGCGATCTTTGATGCAAACGGCGATCTGGTGGCCAACGCGCCGCATGTGCCGGTGCACCTTGGGTCAATGTCTGACAGCATCAAAACAATTATGCGGTTGCGACCCGATGCGGCGGACGGCGATGCATATATGCTCAACTCACCCTATAATGGCGGCACACATCTGCCGGATGTCACCGTTGTGACACCGATTTTTGTGGCTGGCAAAGCCGCGTTCTGGATGGGCAGTCGCGGGCATCACGCCGATATCGGCGGGCGGACACCTGGGTCAGGCCCACCTGACAGCCAGCACATCGAAGAAGAAGGCGTGCTGATCGACAACATGCAGCTAGTGCGCGCTGGACGCCTGCTGGATGCGGACGCGCGGGCGTTGCTTGGGTCTGGCAAATATCCGTGCAGGAATATTGATCAAAACATGGCTGACCTGAAGGCCCAAGTCGCGGCCAATGAAACCGGACGGCAAGCGCTGCTTAAGGTCTGTACGGCTTATGGCGCAGACGTAGTGACGGCTTATATGGCGCATGTGCAAGACAATGCCGCTGAAAGCGTCGCACGTGTTATTGCGGGTCTGTCTGACGGGCAGTTCAGCTATCCGATGGATGAAGGGCAGGTCATTAAGGTCGCAGTATCCATCGACCGTAAATCACGGCGGGCCACTGTCGATTTTACCGGTACATCTGACCAGCACACAGGCAATTACAACGCGCCATTCGCCGTGTGCCGCGCGGTGGTGCTTTATGTGTTCCGCACGCTTGTGGGCTGTGACATTCCGCTGAATGAAGGATGCCTTGCGCCGATCACAATCATTGCGCCGGAAGGGTCGATGCTGAACCCTGCATATCCAGCGGCGGTCATCGCTGGCAATACCGAAGTATCACAAGCGGTGTGCAATGCGCTGTTTGGTGCGCTGGGCGTGTTGGCTGCGTCCCAAGGGACGATGAACAACTTTATCTGGGGCAACGCGGATTTCCAGAACTACGAAACCATTGCAGGAGGGGCTGGCGCGGGTGATGGGTTTGTGGGTTGCGACGCCGTTCAAAGCCATATGACCAACACGCGGATGACGGACCCGGAGATTTTGGAAAAGCGGTTCCCTGTGCGGCTCGAGGCATTCGGGATTGCCGATGGGACTGGTGGGACCGGAAAATGGCGCGGTGGTCATGGATCTTATCGACGTATGCGGTTTTTGGTTCCTACGACCGTGACAACATTATGTTCACACCGTGTGGTGCCACCGTTTGGCGCGCAAGGCGGTACGGCTGGGATGGTTGGCGAAAATGCAGTTGCTCTGCCTGATGGCGCGCGGCGTGTGTTGCGCGGCAACGATGAAATTGATTTGCCAGCGGGCGGTGTGTTCGAGCTGCGCACACCGGGTGGTGGCGGATGGGGGAAGATGGGTTAAAACCCATCCTACGCAAAATAGTAAAGGGGCTGACATGCCGACAGGATATTTGACCACACATGTGTTAGACACAGCCATTGGCCGTCCGGCGGTCGAAATGAAGGTAGAACTGTACCGCATCGACCGCGGCCATTGGCAGCACATTGTGACCGCAACAACCAATGCAGATGGGCGCACAGATGGTCCGATTTTGCCGTCAGAGGCGTTTTTGATCGGTCAATATGAGCTACTGTTTTACGCAGGCGATTACTTGCACAAATTCCGTCCGCCCGCAGATGGGCCTCGGTTCCTTGATCAAATTCCCATTCGGTTTGGGGTCAGTGACCGCAACCAGCACTATCACGTGCCCCTGCTGCTCACCCCGTTCAGCTATTCCACGTATCGCGGCAGCTAGCGGCTGAAACGCCATTGGGTCGTCTGCTCGTAGGTGGCGCCCTCGAGCAGACGGATGCTTGGAAACTTGCGGTTATTGGGCGCGTCCGGCCAGCTTTGCGCCTCAATGGCCAGCGCCTCGAACGGGTGAGGGGTGTCGCGACCGTCAAAGATTTGAACGCCTGCTTCAGTCGTTGCCAGCGTCATCTGAACGCCTAACATCCCTGACAGCGTTAGGACGTCGCGCAGAGGCAGGCGCGTATCAGACAGGCAGAAATTATTGTCAAAGTGATCGGTGCCAACCTCCACTTGCCGTGATGTTCGGAAGTCCATTGAGGTGTCGGTGACGTGCGCAATCTCACCTGTTGGGCAATTGTCTACTGTGCACGGCAAAAAGCGATCGGCGGCAATTTGCAGATGATGACCAGACCAATCGGCTGCCCCATCAAGGTTCCAATAACTGTGATTGGCGAAACTCATCACTGTGTCCGCATCTGTCGTGCCTGTGATGTCCATCGTCAAATTGGCGGGCGTTGAAACAGTATAGGTGGCCCGCACAACCCGATTCCCAGGCAGTCCGCACATCCCGTCAGGCAGCTTGATTTCAAGTGTGACGGTGTCGTCCGTCTGGTCAACGACAGTCCAGTCTTGCCGGTGGGTTCCACTTTTGCCCGAATGCAGGTGGATACGGCCATCTTGGTTGCGTTCCAACTCGTGCATCATGCCGTCGATTTTGACTCGTGCATTGCTAATACGGTTCACAACCGGTCCAATGAGCGCCCCATGATAACGCCAGTCGCCCTGATAGTCAGACAGGGCATCAGGTGCGCAGGTGAGGTTGTGTTCAACGCCCGCAAGTCGGACGTCTTGGACCACGGCCCCCCATGTCAGGATGTGTACAGTCAGGTCGCCGGCGGTCAGGATAATAGGGGTCATAGCTTTTCCCAATGGACGCCTGCTGCAGGGATGATTGCGTCGCCCCAGCGCTGTGATGTGGGTGCGTAGTTGAACACAAACCGGTGGGTGTCGGTGTCCCTGATCCGCAGGCCATCAGGTAACACAAACGTATCGAGGTCAAGCGCATCGCAAAGCCCGCCGATGATCTTGTCAAACGTCGCATCGTCTGGCCAGCCGGCCAAATAGCGCAGGTGGTCGCCGCCCATTATCGCAGGCAGGCCGTCTTTGGTGGACAGGTGCACTGGCGCTGTCCCATCGAGATGTTCAAACCAATGCTTGAAACGCCCGCCACCTTGCAGTTTGACCTTTCCGTTTGGCGGGATGCTTTCGGTTACAATGGCCGTGATGTCGACATTCGGCAGGTTTGGCCCCATCATGTCAGGGATCGCCAATTCGGGCGTTTTAGTATCGGTGCGCGGGCCAATCAGCGCGATGCCTTTGAACGTTGCAAGCGCGTTACGGAGCGGATCGGACAGAGACATGATGCCGGGTGCGAGGACCAGTTTGTAGTCCGAAAGATCTGCCGTGTCGGGTGGCAATATGTCGATGTTCAAGCCTGCGCGGCGCAGTCCACGATATGCCGCAAAAGCCAGCCGGAACATCTCAAAATCTGCGCCCTGCGGCTGCGCGTCCCATGCCCATGCGCTTTCATAGTCAAAGATCAGGGCTGCTTGGGCTTTGGCCGTGCCAACGTCGGGCATGGCCACAAACTCATCGGCGACTTGACGGGCTTCGGCCAGCGCAGGTGCTGGCGCGCGGTCTGGGCGCAATAAACCCGCGTGCATTTGTTCTTGGGCGAAAGGCGCTTGCCGCCAGCGGAAATAGCAGACCGTTTCAGCGCCATGCGCAAACGCTTCCCATGCCCACAAGCGGGCCATGCCCGGCAAGGGTGCTGGATTGTACGGTGCCCAGTTCACGGGGCCGGGTTGTTGTTCCATAACCCACATACGTCCGCGCCCGACGGCGCGGTACAAATCATGGTGGAACGCTTGGACGTCAGGGTGACCTTGGCGCAGGAATTTCAACTTTTCCTTTGGTGTCCCTTCGATTCGGTCGGATAGGAAGCCAATCGGGTAACTGTCCCACGATGCGATATCGAGGTCGGCGCCAACCTTCCAATGATCAAACGTCGTAATCCGAGCCATGTAGTTGTGGATCAGTGGGGCGTCAGAGTGCGGGCGAATGGCGTCGGCTTGGACCTTATTGAAAGCGACAACTTGGTCCGAGGAGTATTGCCGGAACGCGAGTTGATGCGGATGGTTTGGTTCTGTTACCGTCAGATTGGGTAGCTCAATCTGGTCAAATGTGTCAAAATCCATCGACCAAAATACGTTCCCCCAAGCACGGTTTAGCGCGTCTGTTGATTGGTATTTTTGTGCCAGCCAGTCTTGGAATCCCCGTTTTGCAGCGTCCGAATAAGATAGGGTCGTGTCGTGGCAATCGTATTCATTGTCGATCTGCCATGCGGCCACATGTGGGTTTTTGCCATAGCGTTCAGCCATAAGTGTCGCGATCCGGCGGCACTCATTGCGGTAGGGCAGGTGACTAAAGTCGTAATGCCTGCGCGATCCGAATTTGCGGGTGTTGTTGGCAGCGTCGACGGGCAACATATCTGGATG
>OJHH01000284.1_pt1 | contig 16663 bp, 11 predicted proteins | sample 1594911 | NCBI WGS metagenome assembly OJHH01 (sample SAMN05416787, study PRJEB24817) | seawater metagenome | isolation source: Sea water | place: Canada:Atlantic | collected 2013-11
CACCTCTCTATTCGTCGGCAGCGTCAGATGTGTATAAGAGACAGATATTATACTATTGGCCTCTAATCTAAAAGGAATGCTTTTCTGTACATTATTAAAAGTATAGAAGAAGTTCGTTTTGCCTTCTTTGTTTAACAGGAAACGCTGATCACCTCTTAGAATGTAGACTTTGTCAGGAACACCACCTTTAGCTGTATTGTTCAGTGCCACAGATATTTCTAATTCGAAATCCTTGTTTTCGGGAACCTGTAATTTTGAGTTTTTTACAGTGAAATCATATGGGGCGTAAATGATTTCTTCATTATGCCTTACTATTCTATCAGTACTTTCAGTAATAAGAGATGGCGCACCAAACAACAGAACTGCAAAAACGGATAAAGGAATTAACGCCCATTTTAGGTATTTCCTATTCTCTTTAAAGTTAACGGCAGCGGTGAATGAAACAGGTTTTAACTGTTCGGTTCTTTGATTAATACTAGCTTCAAGAAGTTCAGAGCTAAGAATAGATGAATCTCCGTGTTGTTCAGCTAATTGTAGTGTGTTTAGCAGTTTATCTTTTACATCAGGAAAATGGTTTCCTACTATTTCAGAGGCCTGCTCATAACTTAAAGATTGGCCTATTTTGAATAGCTTAGTAAGTGGGATAATGATGTATTTACCCAAAATAATTAAAGAACCTCCAATTAATGCGTAAAAGAAAAATGTTCTAATTCCCTTTCCGAAGTTACCAAAGTACTCAGAAACAGTAACTATTAAGTAGGCTCCCAGAATCAGCGCTACACTATAAATCAAACCTTTAATGATTTGGTTTTTATAGTATTTACGAATAAAACTTTCGAGTTTGTGTTTTAGTAAATCTATTCCTTCTCCCATAATTTCTTAGTGCCTTACGTATCTAACGAAACTTTGCATAAAATGATACATGCTCAGTCTCTCAAAGTTAAGCAATAATTATGCTAATAATGTTAAGGTTGGTTAAGTGGTGTTAACGAATTAACTGTTGCTTACTTTGAGTGTTCTAAGTTGTTTTTGTTTCTCATTAATCTCGACAGATTTTTGTGGTCTCCAAAACCAGTGAATAGTTATGATACTAACCTTGATTTTTTTCGCTTTTTAATATAAATCCACAAAATAAGGGAGGTGAGTAAGACCAAGATAATAGGTAAAGTAAAACCAGACTTTGTGCCTAAAACAGGTGTACCACATTCTTGCTCTGAATTTTTCCAGTTATCACCCTTTTGGTTTGATTTCGAGCTGTTTTTTAATATTAGCGAGCGCCCTTTTTTATGGGTTTTCCAGGTGTCATCTTTTAAATAATGGACTTCATTTATTAGCTGGTCGAAAGCGCCAGTCAAACGAATGTTTTCTCCTTTATTAGCTAATGAGTTTTTATATTCTCCAAAAGGAGAAAACCCATATTTCTGAGTAAACATCACACTGTCTTCGGTTAGTATTAAATTGCTTTTACCTGAAAGAGAACTATCCTTTTTGAATTTAAACTGGATACCATTTGTGAACTGAACATGTGTTAAGTCAGCAGAGAAAAACCCTCGGTTGGTAATTTGAATGAACTCCACCCCACATTGATTTGAGGGGTCAAACATTATTTCACTTAGAACCAAGTCGGGTGTTTCGGTTTTTTCCGATTGACTAGGAACTATATAAACAGGAGAACTCCAGTGGCTCCGCCTGTTGTTACCATCTTTATATCTAGCCCTAACCTTATAGCTTTTGTCTTTTTTTAAGAAGGCATCTGCTGGAATGAAAAACGTTGTTTCTGAGATAGGGAGATCACCACTATTCCAGAGTGATTCTACTTCGTAAACAGCAGGATCGTTAGTCTTGTATGTTTTGTTTTTTGGATCTGACCATTCCCCTACTCTCCATTCTATGGTGTGGTTAGAGTTATTCTTAAAGCCAGAACTATGAAAAGATAATTGGTTTAGAGCGTAGCTTTCTTTTCCAGAATAGCTAATAATAGGAGCTTCTGGTATTAAAGCTTCTTCTTGATAATAGATGTTTTCAGTAGGAGATCTTTTTTCTTCGCCAAGTTTATAATTGTTGTACGAAATAGAGTCGTTGAGCAGGTGGTCTGCCCGAGCAAAAAACCAGTCATGATACCAATTTATCACATCTTTTTTATAATCAGAGTATTGCATTTGAGAACCCTTAACTTCTGACCAGCGAGCATAATCTAAATCCGTCCAATTGATTGTTTGTGCTTCATTATTAATGAGGGAGGTTTCATTGCTTAAAAGGAAGTTCATTTGCTCTTCATTCAGAAGTAAATCAATTGTGCTTCTAAGTAGATTAGAAAACTCGATTTTCAAGGAGTCATGTTCTAAAACCTCTCTTTTCAAAAGGCCGCGCATTTTTCTCCAGGTTCTAGATTCTGATCTCGGATATACAGATGATTTACCATGGTTAGATCCAAAAGCTTCATCATAATCACCACATTGGGCTATCCATTTTTTAGTTTCAGGGTTGAAGTATTCTCTATAACTATGCTGGCCCATGTAGTTGGTTTCTCCATTACCAGTGATTTCATTTAATAAAAGGTCAGCGAAGTAATGATCTAAATCTAGATTTTCAAGGATAAAATCAAGAGGTACATCTTGCTTTTTATCTGTTGACTTACCGTTTTTAGAATCACCGATACCTTCGTTCCAATTATTGTAGGCTTCGTTGTTTTCTCCAAACGGACCGTTTTCTCCTTGGTGTGATAAGGTCCAATCTTTATACGTATAAATGTTTCCATCTGGAAGGTCATGTTCTGCCAACATGGTTCCACCCCAATCTTCCATAATTTGATACACACCCCAAAAGTCTCCTTGAATACCGTTTTCTTCTTTGTTGTCGATAATTCTTAGCTGACAATAGTCTGCGTGTTTGTTAAAACCCCCTGTTATAGAAGCTGTTTTATAAATTATAGCTTCGGTCAGCCCATGAGAATTACAATCATTTATCCAACCTCCCGAAAGGGAAAGTTTACTTCTGGAAAGGCTGTACTTATTCCCGTTGTCATCCTTTACTACAACAGGGTGACTATTATTTAAAGCGAACTTCAAGTTTCTTTTTACCTTGTTATGCCGTGAGTTTTTACCTCTAGCCCTAAAACGGATATGGTCATAAACTTTTCCTCCATAAACGAGGGTTCCTTCACCTCGGTAATCGTCAAAATTTCCTTTTAGAATATATTCGTTTGTTTGATCTTCAGAGGTGATCAACTCTATGCTTTGTAATTTTGAAAGGTCATTAAAAGCGGTTCCTTCAAAACTTTTCTGACCACTATTTATAAAATAGGAGTAGTTAGATTCTCTATGGTTTTTATCTGGGTAGTAAGCCTTAAAGTTGCTTTTGGTTTTAACTATTATCCTGTATCTAATAAGCGTTCTGTGCTTTTGTATCTCTTTAGGAATTATAGCTGAGAATAAAGCTGTAGCTGTTTTGTTGCTGGCAGATTCCATATTAAGTCTATTCCAGTTTTCAGCAGAGTTATATTCTGGAGAAGTTTTTGGAATGTAATTACCGGCTTCGACTATTTGGTAGTCGAGAAAAACGTTAATCTCTTCGTTTACTAATTCGATATTTGTGAGCTCTATAAAAACCCCTACATCTTCACCGGCTTGAGGAACATTTGGAGACCTAGAGATTTGTTTGATAAGAGGTGTTTTGTCAGTGTTTCTAATTAGGACCTCATCGTTTGGTTTTCCTGGTGTGGGGTGTTCTCCTTTCCAAGAGCCAGGTAGTTTTCCGGAAACATAAAGGCTTATTTTTTGTAGTGATAGTTCAACTTTAGTTGGAACCATTAGTGTTCTTTTAGGAGTGTCTTTCCTAACCAGTTTGTCCTTGTGATTTATTGATGGCCATTCATTCCAACTTTCATAGCTGACCTTGTCAATGATTTTAAATTCAGGATTTCTTAATTCAATAATATCTCCAGTATTACTCAGCTTACCGTTCCATGGCCCTACTACATTTGAAAGCCCGAAAAAAGATGAACAATCTTCTGTGTTTCCCGCTATAATGAGGTAAGAGTCCGGTTTAATAATTATGCTTCCCGTAAAACTAAAATTAACGCCATTGGTTAATTGCCAGTCGTTTAGGTTGATTTCATTTTCTGTGTGGTTATAAAGCTCAATAAACTCGATGTTCTCCTCAGGGTTTATCGATCGATAGTTGATTTCATTGATTATTATTTGTGCATGACCAATGAAAACCAGAAAAAGAAAGGGGAATAATAGGAGAGTAGGCTTAAAAAACATTTTGAAATGATAAACCAAGCAAGTTCAACAGAATAAGGGAATCACAAGAATTAGACTATAGATTAAAGTAACTCTGTCTTGTGTATATCTTTGGGTTTTAGAAAGGTAAATAGCCGAAACCTTAAAACAACAATAACGTGTTGATCTCTTAAGGTTGTGGGACAAAAGTGTTGTTAGTTTTCGCGGTAATCATTATCAGCCCAACATTTAAATTTGTTTAGCTCGTCTTGTGATAAGGTGGAGTTTTTAGGCATGTCTTGACGATCTAAAACCCTGTTAGAAAACTTTCCATTATTTATATCCTCAATCATTCCAGAATATGTGGAGTAGTTTCCGTCTGAAGAACCATACACATGACATCCAGATACGGCACACTTGCTTTCTACAAAAGTCCTCATTTCAGAATCATAAGTAGGAGTAGATCCATCTTCACATATCGCTTCTCTGTCTTCGTCTTTTTTACATGAAGAGATACAAACCGATACGATTCCTATTATAACTAGAGAAGTAAGAAGCTTTTTCATCAGATTAAATTTGAATTATTTAGGAGGAAGAGAGTTTACAAAATCAAAACTCTCCTCAATATATTTACTGAGATAGTCTAAATCTTTCAGCATTTTTTCAGGCACCTTCACATAATCTTTCATAGTGGCTCCGTGTGAAAAATAAGGTCCAGAACCATAGTCGGCTATAAACTTAGCTTGAGATTCTTTAGAAAGCCTGATACCAATATCATCTTCTTTATTGAATAATGTAAACATGTAACCGTTTGATGAAGTGTAGGGCATGGTTTTACCCTTTCGTTTGAACCGCTCAGACTTAGCTATTAATTCATCGTATACTTTTAGTTTTCCTTCTCTCATTTTATTAAAAACCCACCCAAGTTTCCTTGAGAGGGTAGGTTCTTACTTGTTTCCCGTAAGTGCGTTTAATGCGTCTTGTTGTTCTTTTAAGTATTCTTGAGCGCCTTCTAAAGCACTTTGTGCATCTTCCAAAGTAAGAGGAGGAGCCTCATAAAGAGGAAGTGCTGCTATAACTGCACCAATTACAGAGAAGAAAGCCACAGCATATGCCGCATCTATGAGCATTAATGTAAGAGACCTTCTCTGGTAGAGGTAATTAATTATTAATAACGGAACAGCAAACCTTACTGCGTTCCACATACCATGGAATGCACCGTGAGGGATAGAACCTTCGTTTAAGTGAGCTCCGTAGCCACCGGTTCCCATAAAATAAGCTATAGCCAACATCATTAAGAAAGAGACTCCATGAGTCACTCCCATTCCTGACTGAACATCTTCATTTGTCAATCCAGTTTCTTTTTGCCAGAGCTTGCCAAATACGGGAGCATACCATAAAAAACCCAATAAAAAAGCGGCTACTGCAGCTATAAGTACTTCTAAATATTCCATTTTGTTAGTTTGTTTTGGTGAGAATAGTTGGGTAAAGTACGAAAACCAAACTATATCAGAATTTGGAAAAGATCAGATTATTGAAGTGCTATGTTGGCATCACAACATTTCTGTAGCCAGCAAAACACCAAACAACTCTACAATGGTAATAGGACCATCAATGGCTAGTACCACGTCAAAAACAGATTCTCCATCTGCAGAATAGACATAACCTTCTTTAAAAGTATAAAGCTTGTCTAATGGAAACGTAGAGTCACCTCTGTAGATTATTCCATTATTAAAAGTGTACATAATATCAGAAGAAAAGATGCTTTCTCCCAGGTATAATTGATTGTTTTCAAACCTAAAAAGGACGTCAAAAGTAGATGTGGAAAACCCCTCGTAGACTCCTCTTTCATCACATGTTACTAAGGCCTCATTCCACATTACGCTTGTTCCAGGAATTACATGACCACCGCTTACGTTACATATTACATCTGAAAACATAATGTCTCTGTCAGGGTATACATAGGTTTGGGCATCAGCCATTTCGAAGCTAAATACACACAGGAGAAATAAGAAGTATCGTATCATGGGTTGAAATTAAACAAATATTGTTCCATTGGAAGAACGAGGAGTTTAGATTATAATTTCATAAAAAAGCACCGCTCTTCAATATGTAATATCAAAAAAGCGGTGCTTGTAATTTTATTATCTGACTATTATTCTCCCTTAATAGCTGCTATTCCCGGAAGTACTTTTCCTTCTAGATACTCTAACATAGCGCCACCACCAGTGGAAACATAACTAACTTTTTCAGCTAAGTTATACTTGTTTACAGCAGCTACTGAGTCACCACCTCCTACTAATGTGAATGAAGATCCGGCTAACGTTACATCTGCTAATGTTCTAGCTACTTTTTCAGTTCCTGTAGAGAACTTTTCCATTTCGAAAACTCCCATTGGCCCATTCCAAAGAATGGTTCTAGACTCTCTAATAATTTTTAGATAACTCTTAATTGTAGCAGGTCCTATATCTAATCCCATCCATCCATCTGGGATGTTATTGGTAGGACAGACTCTAGTGTTCGCATCTTCAGAGAAAGCATCGGCACAAAGATTGTCTGTTGGCAGCACAAGGTTTGTGTTGGTTCTTTTAGCCAGTTCCATTACATCTAAAGCGGTACCTAGTTTATCATCTTCCACTAAAGAGTCACCAATTTTTCCCTTCATAGCTCTGGCAAATGTATAAGCCATTCCACCACCAATTAAAATATTATCCGCTACATCCATTAAGTTTTGAATAATGGTAATTTTGCTTGAAACTTTGGCTCCACCTATAATAGCGGTAACAGGAGACTTAGCTCCGTAAAGAACTCTATCAATATTCTTTATTTCATCCTCCATTAAATATCCGAACAATTTATTTTCTGGAAAAAAACGAGCTATTACTGCAGTAGAAGCATGCTCTCTATGAGCTGTTCCGAATGCATCATTCACGTAAATATCTCCCAGCTCAGCTAATTGTCCAGCGAAGAATTCGTCACCACCAGTTTCTTCTTTGTGAAAACGTAAATTTTCTAATAGTAGAACCTGTCCTTTGGTTAGTTCATCAGCCAGTGATTTTACTTCTTCTCCTACGCAGTTAGGTGCTACTTTAACAGTAGTTCCTAATAATTCTCCTAATCTACTAGCGATATGCTTCAGAGAATACTTTTCTTCAGCACCATTTTTAGGTCTTCCTAAGTGAGACATTAGAATGGCTTTTCCACCATCTTTTAATACTTTTTTAATGGTAGGAAGAGCGGCTCTTATTCTAGTATCATCTGTTACTTCTCTTTCGGAATTTAATGGAACATTGAAATCCACTCTAATGAGGGCTCTTTTTCCAGAGAAGTTAGTGTCGTTTATATTGAGCATTTTAGTTTAATTTTTTAAGAAGGGTAGACATGTTTACTTTTTCATTTATGATACTTTGCAATTTGTCTATTGCAACGCGCTCCTGAGTCATGCTGTCTCTCTCACGTATAGTAACTGTATTATCTTCTAGAGTTTGGTGATCTACTGTGATACAGTATGGAGTACCTATAGCATCCATTCTTCTGTATCTTTTTCCAATAGTATCTTTTTCTTCATAGTATGTATTAAAATCATACTTGAGTTCATTTATTATATCTCTGGCTTTATCCGGTAAACCGTCCTTTTTAGTCAAAGGAAGCACGGCAGCTTTGATAGGAGCTAAAGGAGCTGGAATTTTCATAACTACTCTCTCAGAACCATCCTCTAATGTTTCATCTTGGAGGCATGAAGAGAGTACAGCTAAGAACATTCTGTCTAATCCGATAGAAGTTTCTAGGACATAAGGAACATAGCTATCATTCGTTTCAGGATCGAAATATCTCAGTTTTTTTCCTGAGTGTTCTTCGTGCTGTTTTAAATCAAAATCTGTTCTAGAGTGAATTCCTTCAAGCTCTTTGAACCCCATAGGGAAGTTGAATTCTATATCTGTGGCAGCATCTGCATAATGAGCCATTTTTAAATGGTCGTGGAACTTATAATTCCCTTCTCCTAGCCCTAAAGCTTTATGCCAAGCTATTCTGGCATTTTTCCAGTGTTCGTACCATTCTTGTTGAGTTCCCGGTTTGATGAAAAATTGCATTTCCATTTGTTCAAACTCACGCATTCTAAAAATGAACTGACGTGCTACTATTTCGTTTCTGAAAGCTTTTCCTATTTGCGCTATTCCGAATGGAAGCTTAAGTCTACTAGTCTTCTGAACATTTAGGAAGTTTACGAATATCCCTTGTGCAGTTTCTGGTCTTAAATAAATAACACCTGAGTCTCCGGAAACCGCACCTAACTCTGTTTTAAACATCAAGTTGAACTGACGAACATCCGTCCAGTTTTTAGTTCCTGACACGGGACACACGATTCCTAGGTCTTCTATCTGTGCTTTAATATCATCTAGATCATCAGCGTTTAATGCTTTAGAAAAGCGGGCGTTAATTTCATCTATTTGAGCCTGTCTTCTAGTGACGTTAGGATTGGTGTTTCTGAATTCTTCTTCGTTAAAAGCGTCTCCAAAACGTTTGGCTGCTTTCACCACATCCTTAAGAATTTTGGCTTCAATTTTAGCCACGAATTCTTCTATGAGAACATCTGCTCTATATCTTTTATTAGAATCTTTATTATCTATAAGAGGATCATTAAACGCATCTACATGGCCTGAAGCTTTCCAAGTGGTAGGATGCATGAAAATAGAAGAATCTAACCCCACTATATTTTCATTCATTCGAACCATAGAATCCCACCAGTATCTTTTGATGTTATTCTTTAACTCAGCGCCTAACTGCCCGTAATCATATGCAGCGCTTAATCCATCATAAATTTCACTTGATGGAAACACAAAACCATACTCTTTAGCATGACTAATTACTCTTTTTAACCTGTCTTCTTCTTTTGCCATAAAGCAAAGGTATAAATATGGCTTCGAAGAAGCTAGTTAATGCCCGTCATTAATTGATGAAACAAGTAAACATTGGTTAATGGATAATTAAGATTTTCTTCCTTTCTAACGCGTAGTTTTCTGTGCTTAGACTGATAATGTAGCTTCCTGACTGCCAACTAGAAGTGTCAATGGTTTTAGATCCGTTATCAAGGTTGATTTGTGCACTAAATGTAAGCTTACCTGTTAAATCGTGAAGCTGTAATAGTGAGCTTTCAGAGCGTTGCAACGCAGAAAAAGTTAACTGAATTTCATCAGAAGCAGGATTTGGAAATGCCCGAAATGAGTGATTAGAATCTGAAAATAGGTCGTCTTCATTTTCTTCGGTTGATTTTAACTTAGGGTAGAATGTGTGTGACTCTGATTTTAATGGCTCTTGAATGACTGTTATTTGTGGATGATGGATAGTTAATAGATCCCCGGCTTCTCCTTGGTTTTGAAAAAAGAATGGTTGAATTCCGCGTGCTCCCTGCGTGTATAAATCTTGTAGACTAATTTTGAATTCGTTATAGGTAGATTGGTTGGTCCACCAGGTGTTTAGCCCTGAGTATGGCGAATGGTTTTCGAGAACAGTTAAGTCTTGATTTGAACAGTTCATGCCTATTTGAGGAAAGCATACATCACAGTAGTTAGACGCTCCTAATGATATGTATTCAAATTCTGAAGATTGATTTTGGCAGTCAATTGTAAAATTGAATTTATAAATATCGCCTTCTAATTCTTCGGTAAAATCAGTGTTACACCCTTCTCCTATCCATGGGCCATCAGTATAAGTGGAAATACCAGTAGAGTTGTCTTCAATTTTGTAATCCCCTCCTTGGTTTACGTTAAAGTAATAATACTGGTTTTGTACATCAGAATTTGAAATTGCAAAAGTGCTCAACGGATTTTCGAAATACCCAAAAAGTTTAAACCCTAATGAGTAATTTTTTTGTTGAATCCCATTCATCTCAGTCGGATGATATTTAGCAGACCATGATAAAAGGAGAGAGTCTGTCATGTTAGTAATAGGGATAATGTCGTTTGTATAAACAGTATCTGAAACCTCCATTTTCATTGGGTGAACCTGATTAAATATAGACTCTTCATCAGGAGAATTGGAGTATGAGAGATTTATATTATCTACAAGTATATCACAACTCCCGAAAAAGACTAACTCCACTAAATATGCTTCAGATGGAGTGGTAAATAGTTGAGTGTAGTCTACCCATGAGTCTGACTCACTAGCGTTTCCTATTATTTCAAAACCTATTTGTTCTTTGTTTTTGTTTAATAATCTAATGAGGCCAAAAACACAACCAGAAGAGTTGTTTTTTACTTGTGCTTTTAACTCATAAGTAGAGTTTGGTTTTACAGAAATTATAGGAGAGGTTATTCCTCCGGATAAATCTCCACAGCTTAAAGAGTAAGCTCCTTTGTGGAGTGAGCTAGTGGAGTGTGGGTGGAATTTGAGTATTGAATCTGATCTTAATATTGGGTCACCAGTAAAGTATATCCAATGCTGAAGAGTTTTGTCTTCAAAATGCTCAAAATTAGGGTTTGGAATAGTCCCGCAATCAGATTTTTTTAAATGAGAGTGCAGCTTGTCATAAAGATCTCGTTTTTCTTCTAATCGGCTAACCGCTAAATTGTAAAAACCACCTTCGTCATCTGCAAACGCGGAGTAATTATTAACTGAGTGATACTTTAAACTATAATCTAGGTAATCATGAAATCTATGGTAAGGGTGATAAGGGTCTTTTAACTCCCCTTGGTTTTTAGGTTGGTTATACTCCATCATAATACCTATTTCTTTTTCATCAATTAGCTTTTTTGATAATTGGAGAATATCTCTATCTACTACTTGCCTGCCCGTGGCCGGCTGTCTTTTGGAAAAGGAATTTGGCTGCTGCCATAAATAGTCAAAGTGCTGCTCATACCCTTCAAACCTAAAACCGAGCTCAGGAGAGTTAGACTGACATGAAAACTGTGAATAAGGAGATGCTGTTAGAACCCAGCCTCTAGCTTCCACCTCTTTTTTAATGTATTTGATATAATTATTGTAAGCTGAGTTTCCAGTAGGTAGACTTTCTGACGCTAAGTAAATCCCTGCGATTTCTATGGGACAAGGTGATTGTTTTCCATATCTGTTCTTCTTCTTCCATTTTTTAAACTGCCTTTGGATTTGATTAAAATAATAGGTAATCACGTTTTGGTTTTGGTATTCAGGTTTTACCTCGAAATACTCTTCATCCTCAATAAATGGATTTGGAATTAATAAATCATCTGAAGTTCTTTTGAATTCTGAAATGTGTGGGAAAGTCAGTATAATTTTAAAAGGTTCGGCAGCTTCTTCACCTAGCTGTAGATTAAGTTCTTGTATGCTTTTGTCTAATGCGCTGACGAACGGGGTTTGGTCTCTATAAACAGCTTTATCTCTTTCGAGGTACATTCTTTCCCATGGAGATACATCTTTGTCTCTCAAGAATTGAGAATCTTCAAGGAGGTTTACTCCATTATTAGTTCCTAAATAGATGTCATCTAAAAACACCCGAGGATATTTTCCTACTTGAAAGTCAAAATCACCATTATAAGGGGTGAAAAGGTGAAAGTCCATAAAAGCCACTTCTGAAGAAGGGATGTTGAAGCTAAAACATTTTTCATCCCAATTTGGGTAGAAATCGGAAAAATACAGTGACAACACTTGATCATCATGTATAGAGTAAGACTTTCTACCAGTATAGAAAGGAAAGTCTGCTGTAGGAGGTGTCAATCCAGTAATTTCATCGTCTGTGATTAAATTATATTGATCGTCATATAACTGAACACCTAAAACCAGACAATTGGTACAATCCTCACCTCCTTCCCAAATAGCCGAAGAATGTAGCATTACCTGATAATTCCCAGGGTTTATTTTAATTCCTCTTTGACTTATTCCAGTATTTGCATTGGTTCCAATTTCTGCGGCATTTCCGTTTGCTAAACCTAGCATGTCGGCATATTCGCTTTGCAAATCTGGAGAACACCCTTCTGCTCGAGCTAAGAAGTTAAGATAGTTGTTAGTGAAATACTTAGAATCTATATCTGAAGGTGAATTCAGTGTTGAAACATCATAATTATCACATAAAAAGCAAAAGACAGAGGCGTTGTTAACCTCGCATAAATCACAAAAACTAAAGTCGTATTGGTAGAAATCAGACAATAACTCTTCATCATAAGATAGGAAAGAAGGCATCCGTTGTTTTACGAAAAGATCATCGAGGTAATTTAGAGATTCCTTTAATGGAAATACCTCATGATTATTACGCCTTCCTGATCGATTTATTTTAGAATGGAATACATCATAAAACACAATTGACTTAAAAAGATAGTCGTCAAAAACTCGTGAATCTGGGTCAAAATAAGTAGGGCGCTCTAAATGGCCGATATAAGGCAATAGAACTTCATAAACTTTTAGAAACTCAGACGTTATATTTAAATCAATGACTCCATTTTGGTTCCTGTCTAAGGCATCCTTAAGGATGGCTTCTCGATGAAGAAAAAACAAATAAGTGTCTTTTAGTTCATGAGTGCTGTAATTGTTGTCCTGTTCCTGTCCTGTGCTATAAAAGGCAGTAATTAGCAAGAAACAGGTCAATAGTTTTTGACTAGTTTTTGTTTTCAAGAATAATGTTTTTCAGTTGTTGTGGTACTAATTTGACTCTGTTTTACGGGGGCTTTTGTCAGTACTATCCTTATTGAATTGTAGTCGGATTCCTACTAGAGTAGGGTGGATTTATGAGAAGAAAAGAATTTTGATTCTATTGGTCAATGAACGCTGAATATTCCAGAATAGGGAAGGGCTTTTATTGAGGGAAGAGAGTTGTTAACTGATTAAACGGGAGTAGTTTTAAATCAGTTCACCCAGCCCAATTCTCTCTATCCAAACTTCTGTACTGAATAGCTTCTGCTATATGTTCGGGTTTAATGTTTTCAGAGTTTCCTAAGTCAGCTACTGTTCTGGCTACTTTTAGAATTCTGTCATATGCTCTGGCGCTTAAGTCTAATCTTTCCATTGCTGTTTTTAAGAGCTTTTCGCTAGCTGTGTCTAGTGGACAAACTTCTTTTAAACGCTTGGTGCTCATCTGCGCATTGGCGTGAATTTCTTTGTCGTTTTCGTAGCGCTTTTCTTGAACGTCTCTGGCCTTCATTACACGTTCACGGATAGAGTTACTTTTTTCTCCTTCTCGCTTGTCGGTAAGCTCATCAAAGTTTACTGGCGTTACTTCTACATGAATGTCTATTCTGTCTAAAAGAGGTCCAGAGATTTTATTCAAATACCGCTGCACTATTCCAGGGCCACACACACAGTCTTTATCTGGATGGTTAAAATAACCGCATGGACACGGGTTCATACTAGCCACCAATTGGAAACTAGCAGGAAATTCTACTGAGAACTTAGCTCTGCTAATAGTTACTACTCGATCTTCAAGAGGTTGACGCATTACTTCTAACACGGTTCTTTTAAACTCTGGAAGTTCATCTAAAAATAGAACTCCGTTATGTGCTAATGATATTTCTCCGGGTTGTGGAAAACCTCCACCTCCTACTAAAGCTACATCTGATATAGTATGATGTGGACTTCTAAACGGCCTGAGTGCTAAAAGAGAATCTTCGCTTCTCATTTTTCCTGCTACTGAGTGAATCTTAGTGGTTTCTAGCGCCTCATGAAGATTTAATGGAGGAAGAATGGTGGGTAATCTTTTGGCTAGCATCGTTTTTCCTGCTCCAGGAGGACCGATTAAAATTACATTATGGCCACCCGCAGCGGCTATTTCAAAGGCGCGCTTGATGTTTTCCTGTCCTTTTACATCGGCAAAATCTACTAGTGATTCATCAAGCTTAGAGAAAAACTCCTCTCGGGTGTCTATAATGGTGCGTTGCAACGCCAGGTCACCATTAAAAAAGTCAACCACCTCCTTAATGTTATCTACTCCATAAACATCTAAGTCACTTACTATGGCTGCTTCTCTGGCATTTGCTTTAGGAATAATCATTCCTTTAAAGCCTCTTTTTCTGGCTTCTATAGCTATTGGAAGTATTCCCTTCAGTGGCTGAACACCGCCATCTAAGCTTAATTCTCCCATGATTAAATAATCTCCCACGGTCTCTGCTGGAATTTGGTCGGATGCCGCTAGAAGTCCTATAGCCATGGTCATGTCATATGCTGAACCTTCTTTTCGGATATCTGCTGGAGCCATGTTAATGGTGATTCCTTTGCGTGGAATTTTTTGGCCAATGCTATTCATGGCTACTTCTATTCTTTGCTTGCTTTCTCTAACGGCATTATCTGGAAGACCTACTAAGAAATACTGAACTCCTTTTCCTATATCTACTTCTACGGTGACTATAGTGGCGTCTATTCCTATTACTGTGGCACCGAAAGTTTTGACAAGCATTGACTAGTTTTAAGTTTTAAATGTAAGAGATTCAGGCTGAAACAAAACTAATCAACTATCTGTAAAAGTGCATTTCTTCTACGTATTTTTCTACCTCTGGAGTCAGAAGATATTTTACACTTTTTCCGTTTTTAATGGAATTTCTGATATGACTAGCAGAAATGGTGAGCATAGGACCGTCTATAAAATGAAAATCTGCTCCATTTAAATCTTCGTGAGGTTTAGCAGAAAGCTCTTTTCCTTCTTCTTGAATAGTTCGTACTCTAGGGTACACATAAATGGAGTGGTTATGGATTATTTCACCCACATTTTTCCATTTATGTAATCCTCTTAGATTGTCCTCTCCCATAATAAGAGAGAATTTATATTCTGGATGTTTTTCTTTAAGATAAGCAAGTGTTTGAACCGTGTAACTAGGTTTCGGAAGATCAAACTCTATATTAGAAGCTTGTATTAGTGAGTTTTCTTCTGTGGCTATTCTAACTAAGGTTAGTCGATGATTATCAGCCAGTAGAGATGCTTTTTCTTTAAAAGGATTGTGTGGGCTTACTACCATCCAAAGCTCTTCTAACTCAGTGTTTTCAATTAAGTGATTGGCTATAATTAAGTGGCCTACATGAATAGGGTTAAACGAACCAAAGAAAAGGCCAATGTGTTTATTGCTCATTTTCTAAAAACTCGTTAATCACTTGTTCTCCTCTAGAAAAAGCCTCTTCTAAATCGTCATTTACCAATATAAAATCAAACTGATCGGCTTGCTTAAGTTCCTGCTCTGCTTTACCTATTCTTCGGGCTATACTCTCAGGTGTTTCTGTTTCTCTTTTTTCTAACCTTTCTTTTAGGCTTTCTATAGATGGTGGCTGAACAAAAATAGAGAGTGCCTTATCTCTGAAATATTTTTTTAAACTTATTCCACCTTCCACATCCACATCAAAGATTACATTTTTACCGCTAGCCCAAATTCGCTCTATCTCCGATTTCAACGTACCATAGTAATTGTCAGTGTATACTTCTTCCCACTCACAGAACTCATCTTTTTCTACCTTTTCTAAAAACTCTGGAATGGATAAATAGAAGTAATCCTTACCTGACCGTTCTATTTTTCTTGGAGCACGTGTGGTTGCAGATATAGAAAACTCTAAATCTAAACCGCGTTGCAATAAATGCTGTACAATAGTGGTTTTACCGGCTCCGCTTGGTGCAGAGAATATGATAGCTTTACCAGAACTCATTTTTCTTTTAAAGGGCGTTTAATATTTGCTCTTTAATTTTCTCGAGCTCATCTTTCATTTTTACCACTAATCTCTGAACATCAGCGTCATTTGCCTTAGAACCCATAGTGTTAATCTCTCTTCCTATTTCTTGTGCTATAAACCCAAGTTTTTTACCTTCAGAGTTAGGACCTCCTAACACTTCTAAGAAATAATCACAATTACTCTTAAGCCTTGAGTTTTCTTCAGAAATATCAAGTTTCTCCAAGAAGAAAACGAGTTCTTGCTCAAATCTATTAGAGTCTATTTTATCTGAATCAATAACATCTTCTAGGTTGTTCTTAATTCTATCTTTTATTTTAACCAATCTTCTTTCTACAGGCTCTTGAACCTCACCTTGGTAATTCAAAATGTTAGCGATTCTTTCTTCGAATTCTTTCTCTAACTTTTCACCCTCTACCAACCGGTAATCCTGAATTCCTACTAGTGCTCCTTTTACTAATTCCATAACACCATTCCACTCGTTGATGTCTAATTCAGCTTTTTCAGCTTTCATTACATCAGGAATTCGCATAATTAAAGACATGAAATCCACATTATCCTGACCTATAAGATCCGCAGCAGCTTTAAAGTCTCTGTGGTAAACCTCTACAAGTGACTTATTAATTACGGCTTTTTTCTCTTCTCCTGTTGAGTCGTAATAAACGCTAAGCTCTACCTTTCCTCTTTCAAGAGCCTTACTCAGAGTAGATCTTAGTCCTAATTCTTTTTCTTTATAAACAGAAGGCATCTTCACATAAAGATCAAGTTGCTTGCTATTTAAAGACTTAATTTCTACCTGTCTCTTATACACATCTCCGAGCCCACGAGACCTC